>Ga0326597_10006816_pt1 | contig 15590 bp, 15 predicted proteins | sample RVTome_12_FD_203789 | JGI IMG/M metagenome (GOLD analysis project Ga0326597, IMG submission 203789) | Soil microbial communities from uranium-contaminated site in the Upper Colorado River Basin, Wyoming, United States - RVT100D185 | ecosystem: Environmental > Terrestrial > Soil > Contaminated >...
TTGCCGAGGCAGGTGTCGGGCGGGAGATCGCGCCCGCCGTGGCCGGCGGTACCGGCGCGCTGAGCGCCACCGAAAACTCGGCTGCGGTGCCAAAGCGTGCGTCCGGGTCCCGGAGAAGCGCCCGCTGCAACGCGATTTCGACCTCGAGCGGAACGTCGCTTCGAAACGATGCAACCGAGATTGCTTCGGTCGTGTATCGCTTCACGATGAGCGCCTGCACCGACGCGCCGGTGAACGGCGGTTCCCCGGCGAGCATCTCGAAACACACGGATGCGAGCGCGTAGATGTCCGTGCGCGCGTCGACACTTGGATCGCCCGACGACTGCTCTGGGCTCATGTACGCGGGCGTGCCCAGCGACAGCCCTGTCGCGGTAATACGCGACGACCCCGCCGCGGACACCGCGCGCGCTATGCCGAAGTCGGCGACCATCGGCACACCGTCCGACAGCAGGATGTTCTCTGGCTTCACGTCGCGGTGGACGATGCCCTGCCGGTGGGCGTAGTCGAGCGCACTTGCGACCGCCTGCGTGATGCGCAGGGCGTCGGCGACCGGTAACCGTCGCTCACGCTCCAGGTGGGCGCGCAGCGATTCCCCTGCCACGAACGGCATTACGTAGTAGAGCAGCCCGTCGGCCTGTCCCGAGTCGTGCAACGGCAGAATGTGCGGATGCTGCAGCTTGGCCGTGACGCTGATTTCGGCCAGGAACCGTTCGCCGCCAATGCTGACCGCGAGTTCCGGGTGCAGCACTTTGATGGCTACCGGACGAGTGTGGCGCGCGTCGTGGGCGAGGAATACGGACGCCATACCGCCGGACCCGACAACGCGGTCGACATCGTAGCGCCCTTCGAGCGCGGCCTTCAGACGTGCGAGCGTCGCGCCCGCGCCGGAATCCAAAGCTGCCATTCGTGCGGTTCCCTAGTGTTCAGCAGTACGAATAAAGCGCCCGGGGCGAGAGCACGCCACCGCCGCAGAGACCGCGCAACGCGCCGCGCTGCTGTAGAATTCGGCAATGTCCGCCGCGGCTCAAGGTCACCTAGCCCGATTCCTGACGCACCTCGCCAAGGGTCGAGGGTTGTCGCCGAATACGGTCACCGCGTACGGCCGTGACCTCAGCACGTTCACCCAGTTCCTCGGCGCGCATTACGGTGCGGAATCCTGGGATTGGGCGCGCGTCGATCGCATGGCCATGCGCGGCTTCCTCGCCCACCTCGCCCGACAGGGATTGTCGCGCCGGTCGTCGGCGCGCGCCCTCTCTGCCGTGCGCTCGTTCTACAAGTGGATGCACCGGGAGGATCTGGTCGAAACCAATCCCGCGCGCGCGATCGGATCGCCGAAGTTCGACCGGCACCTGCCTGCGTATCTCGATCTCGGTGAACTCGACCGCCTGCTCGAGGCGTCCGCGACGCGCGCACAGGAAGGCAAACACGCGGACGTGCGCACACACGCCATCCTCGAACTGTTCTATTCATCCGGCCTCCGGTTGTCGGAACTCGCCGGCATCAACCGCGACGATCTCGATCTGCTCGCCGGCCAGGTCAAGGTGAGAGGGAAGGGCCGCAAGGAGCGCATCGTCCCGATCGGAACAGCCGCGCAGCTCGCGCTGCGGAACTACGAGGCCAGGCGGGACGAACTGATTCGCCGGCTCCGTGACGCCGCGGACCGCCGCGCCGTGTTCCTCAGCGACCGCGGCAAACGGCTCGGCGTTCGCGGCGTCCAGCGTTCGGTCGTGGGCCGGCTGCGCCTCATCGATGAAGGACGCGGCTTGTCCACGCACTCACTCCGGCACACGTTCGCGACACACCTGCTGGACGCCGGCGCGGACCTGCGCGCGGTGCAGGAACTCCTGGGGCACGCGAGCGTCAGCACGACGCAGATCTATACGCATACCAGCGTCGAGCGATTGAAGGCGGTGCACAGAAAGGCGCATCCTCGGGGGTAAGAAAAGGCGGGATTGACGATTGATGATTGAAGGTTGACGAGTGTTGATCGCGATTTAGATCGTCCAATTCAGATCGAGATCGCTAATCGTCACTCTTCAATCATCAATCGTCACTCCCGCCGTTGAGTCCTCCCGCCGTTGAGTCGTCAGTCGTCATCGCCGCGGCTGCAGCGCGACACTGACCTTCAGCGTGAACACGAGATCGGCGTTCTCGAACGTCGACGTCGAAAAGCTCGGCGTGATCTGAATCGCGTCGCGCAGGCGAAATCCGAGGCCGCCGACGACCGACGCGCCGGTCTCGTCGCTCTTGGTCGTCTCCGCGCCTTCGATTGCTTCGTGCGTGGAGATGTACGTAAAGCGCGCGCTGATGAACGGCGCGACCGAGAACGAACGGAACCGACCTGACTGCTGCTCGCCGGCAAACGCGATGCCGATGCCGAGGACCTGGCCGGAGATCTTCGAACGGTCGCCGTTCAGTCGAGTCACGAAGCCGCCCTGCTCGTGGGCCGCAGTCGCGAATGGGCAAAGGTGCAGCTGGCCGCCGGTTGTGCGGTCGAATCCGCCGAGCAGGCCGGCGGAGAGACGCGACTCCACGGGATCGTCCACGAAACGGATTTGCCCGATGTTCGCGCCGCCGAACAGTCCTCCCGTGCGGTGTCCGACGTTTGCGTGCGCCCCAGCGCCCCACCATTCGGTCCCCACTGAAACCGAACCGGACAGGTTAACAGGCCCCGTCGCGAATGCGGGGAACCCGAGGCACGTCTGTGCATTGGATCCAACGGTCGCGAGCGAAAGCAGACTCAATGCACAGGCAAGGCGTGTCAGCGCGGCCATTGATGTTCGGCGTCGGGCGAAAGGTCGGGGGAAGGACAGCTAGGTTCCCTGACGATGCCCCGGGGAACGCGGCCGGTCAACACTTCGTCGGTTCATTTGCGCCCGTGCCCAGGGGCTCGTACATTCGGGTCTTCCCAAATCCTGGAGCGGTGGCATATGCGTCGCACAAGTCTGATCCTGGCAGTGCTGGTGGTAACCTCGGCGTGTTATCACGCCGTCATCGAGACGGGCCGTCCCGCCGGTTCCACGGTCATCAACAGGGCGTGGGCGCATGGGTTCATCTTCGGCCTGGTTCCCCCGTCGGTGACGAACGTTGCGCAGCAGTGCCCCAGCGGAGTGTCAAAGGTCGAGACCAAGCATTCGTTCCTGAACGGGCTGGTTGGGGGCCTCACGTGGAGCTTGTACACACCGATGCAGATCACGGTGACGTGCGCGCAGGGCGAGGAGGAGAATGCGACGCCCGCACTTACCGCCGCACGCCACGAAGCCGCCCATGCGATCGACAGTGCGGTCCGCCTGTCGGCGATCGATGGCAAGCCGGTGTACATCGGGCTGCGGTAGCCCGCGGAGGCAGGTGTTCCGGCTGGCCGTGCACACCGGCGCCTTGGCGTGCGCGGTTCGTTCGCGCACTCGTCCTTTTCGCGAATGTCCCGCCCACTTCGCGTCGTAGCCGGCATTGCCGCGGTCGTTGCCGGTCTCGTGGCGATCATGTTCGTCACCGGCAGCATGCTGCCCCGCGAACACGTTGCCACGAGTTCGGTGACGATCCGTGCACCAATCGACTCCGTCTGGTCCGTCGTGCGCGATTTCGGCGGAATGCCTGCCTGGTGGGACGAACTGCGTTCGAGCGAGCGTGTCAGCCTGGCTGGCACTGAACGCTGGCGCCAGAATGCCGGCGGCTTTCAGATGGAACTCGACGTCGTCGTGGACTCCGCGCCGGGGCGTTTGGTGACGCGCATCGTCGAAGAACCCGGCGCGCCGTTTGGAGGGATCTGGACTTACGAATTCGCGCCCGCCGACGGCGGCGGCACCGTGGTAACGGTGACGGAAAACGGCTGGATTGGTCCACCGCCGTTTCGGCTGATGGGGCGCGTATTCGGGCTCCATTCGACGATTGACGGGTTGCTGGCCGCGCTGGGGCGGCGTTTCGGAGAGACCGCAACGCCGGTCCACAGACCGTAGCGCCGGGCCGGGCCTATATTACCGGCCCTATGCCGGCTCCGCGCATGCGCGCTACAACCATTCTCGCCGTCAGGCGCGACGGAAAAGTCGCAATGGGCGGCGACGGCCAGGTGACCGTTGGCGAAACGGTCATGAAGGCGAACGCCCAAAAGGCGCGCGTGCTCAAAGGCGGCACGGTCGTCGCCGGTTTTGCGGGCGCCGCCGCCGACGCTTTCACGTTGTTCGAGCGCTTCGAAGAAAAGATGGAGAAGCACCCGGCCAACCTTCGCCGCGCGGCGGTAGAACTGGCGCGCGACTGGCGCAGCGATCGCGTGCTCCGGCGTCTCGACGCACTGCTCGCGGTCGCCGACGTCCAGCACGGGTTCATCCTCTCAGGCACCGGCGAGCTCATCGAACCCGACGATGGAATCCTCGCCATCGGCAGCGGCGGCCCGTACGCGCTGGCAGCCGCGCGCGCGCTGACGAAGCACACGTCGCTGTCCGCGCGCGATATCGTGCAGCGCAGCCTCGAAGTCGCCGGCGAGATCTGCATCTTTTCCAACACGAACATCACCATCGTGGAGACCGAGTAGCGCCCAGCGCTCAGCGCCCAGCGCTCAGGGTGGATGCCCCGCTGCACGCTGCACGCTGTACGCTGTACGCTGTCATGCCAAGTACACGAACCGAACAAGCCCTCGCGCGACTGGCCGACCTCACGCCGCGACAGATTGTCATTGAACTCGACCGCTACATCGTCGGTCAGGCCAATGCCAAGAAATCCGTCGCGATTGCGCTCCGCAATCGCTGGCGCCGGCAGCGCGCGCCCGAGCCGATTCGCGACGAGATCAACCCGAACAACATCATCCTCATTGGCCCAACCGGCGTCGGCAAAACCGAGATCGCGCGCCGGCTCGCCAAGCTCGCCGCCGCGCCGTTCGTAAAGGTCGAGGCGTCGAAGTTCACAGAAGTGGGCTACGTCGGTCGCGACGTCGAGTCGATGATCCGCGACCTCGTCGAGAATGCGATGGACATGGTTCGCAATGAACGCGAACACGAAGTCGAGGATCTCGCAAACGACAAAGTCGACGAACGGCTGCTCGACCTGCTGCTTCCCGCGCCGCCTGAAACACATGCCCCAACGACTGAACCGTCGTCAGTGTTCGTTGTGGGGTCGAGCGGAGAAGCGACCTCGGCGCCCGCGACCCATGCGGCGAAGGAACGGCACCAGCGCACTCGGGACAAGCTCCGTCAGTTGCTGCGCGACGGCCAGCTCGAACAGCGCGAGGTCGAGGTCGAGGTCACACTCGACGCGCCAATGCTCGGGATGATGGTGCCCCAGGGCGCGCCCGATGCCGGCGGCGACATCGGCGAGATGCTCAAGGACATTCTGCCGAAGCGCAAGAAAAAGCGCACCGTCTCGGTGACCGAGGCCCGGCGCATCCTGCTCGACCAGGAATTCGACAAGCTGATCTCGGACGACGACGTCATCGGCGATGCGATGGAGCGCGTCGAAAAACTCGGCATCGTGTTCATCGATGAGATCGACAAGATCGCCGGCGCCAAATCGGAACACGCCGGCCCCGATGTGTCACGCGAGGGCGTCCAGCGCGACCTGCTGCCGATCGTCGAAGGCTCGAACGTCCAGACGAAATACGGAATGGTGAAGACCGACGGCGTGCTGTTCATCGCGGCCGGCGCGTTTCACGTTTCCAAACCGAGCGACCTCATTCCGGAGCTTCAGGGACGGTTCCCGATTCGCGTCGAGCTGACGCGTCTCACCGAAGACGATTTTGTCCGGATCATGACCGAGCCGGAGAACGCGCTCACCAAGCAGTACGCGGCGCTGGTCGGCGCCGAGGGCGCATCGCTCGAAATCACACCCGCCGGCGTTCGCGAAATTGCGCGGATTGCCGCGCTCGTCAACGACCGCATGGAAAACATCGGCGCACGCCGCCTCCACACCGTGATGACGACGCTGCTCGAGGAAGCGCTGTTCGAACTCCCTGACCGTGGTACGGCGCCGATTGTGATGGACGCCAGTGACGTGCGCGACCGGCTCAAGACCATCGCCGAAGACGAAGACCTTCGTCGCTTCATTTTGTAGCGCGGGTCACTGAATTGCGCACGCATCGCGTGACCTCACTCACGCGAAAAGTCGCGTGACTCGACGCACGTATTTGCCTCACAGCACCGGGCAGGCGAGCTCGTCATTATTCAGCCACGTTGGTTCACTCCACTGGCCTTACACGACGGGTTCAACGATGAGACTCATTCGTAAGTCACTCCTGGCATTCGCGGCCGCCGCGGCGTTCCTGGTCACCGGTTGCGGTGACGCGCCTGTGGCGCCGGCTCCGGCTGCCGCACCGACCATTACGCACAGCGTGGCTCCGGACCTGCTCTCCGGCCTCACGAGCGTGCTGGAGCCGTTCGTCTCCTGCCAAGCGCTGCCGCTCACGTCGGTCACAAAGCTCATCGGCAAAGACGGCGGCGTCCTGGTCGCCGGACCGTTCGCGCTGACCGTACCGCCGGGTGCGTTGACAGGCAACGTCGCCATTACCGCCAAGGTCGTGCCGGGCACGATCAATCGCGTGCACTTCGAGCCCGCCGGGCTGCAATTCAATAAGCGGACGATTCTGGCGATGAGTTATGCCAATTGTGACGCGGCCGGCGGGTCCAAACGCATCGCGTACGTCGATGACTCGCTGAGCGTCCTTGAGTACCTGCCGTCGTACGACAGCCGCCTGCTCAAGACGGTTTTCGGCGTCGTTGAGCACTTCTCCGATTACGTCGTCGCCTGGTAACCGGTTCACCCGCAATGTCTGTCCTCGCCACACTCCATCGCCCATCGCCCCGCGGGGTTCCCGTCATCCCGCGTTCGGGCGAGCGTCCGGCGGCAGATCTCATTCTGCACGCGCGAGAGCAGGAGCGCGTCGGCTGCGTGGCCGAGGCCATTGAATGCTACGAAGACGCCATCGCCCAGGCCGAACGTGACAACCTGACCACGGTCCTCGCCGAAGCCCTGCGGCGGCTCGGCGTTGCCCGGCACCAGCGCGACGAGTGCGAAAAGGCGCGTGCGCTTGTCCAGCGGAGTTTCGACGTGGCGTGCAGCGCGGGGAACAACCGTCTCGCCGGCGACGCGCTCAATTCCCTTGGCGTGATGTTCCTGCGCGAGGGATCCTTGCCGGCCGCGAAGGCGACGTTCGGTCGTGCACTGGCGTTCGGCGGCGAGCAGCGAGAGCTGCGTGCGCGGGTCGAACAGAACCTCGGCATCATCGCCAACATCCAGGGTGACCTCGACGAAGCGCTCCGGCGGTACATGCGCGCGCTCGACGACTACCGTGCGCTCGGCGACGAACACGGGTGCGCCGGCCTCTACCAGAATCTGGCGATGGCCAGCGCCGACAGGCAGCTCTACGACGACGCTGAGGACTACCTGTCGATCGCGCTGGGTGTGGCCGAGCGCGCGAGTGACCTGCGCCTCAAGGGAATGTGCCTGCTTGAGCTGGCCGACGTGCAGGCTGCCCGCAGCCGGCACGACGATGCCCGGCGCAATGCCGAGGCAGCTCTCGCGATCTTCGACCAACTCGGCGCCCGTGTCAACAAGGCGAGCGCATATCGCGTGATCGGAGTGGTGTACCGCGAGACCGGGCGCCACGCACTCGCCGAATCCCGCCTCAGGTCGGCCATCGAACTCGCAGCCGCGACAGGCTCGATTCTGAACGAGGCCGAGGCGATCCGCGAACTCGCCGTCACGTATCAGATGATGGGCCGAAACCAGGATGCGCTGACCTGCCTGAACGCCGCACACGGACTGTTCGGACAGCTCGACGCGCGGCGCGATCAGGTCAACGTCGCGGGAAAGACGCGCGCACTGGAGGAAACGTTCCTTGCCGTGGTCCTCGACTGGGGGCAGTCAATCGAGTCCAGCGACAGCTACACCTTTGGCCATTGCGAGCGCGTGGCCGACATTGCGGTGGCCGTCGCGCGCGCGTTGGGGCTGAGCGAACAGGAAATCACCACGATTCGCCTCGGCGCCTACCTGCACGACGTCGGCAAGGTCAAGGTCCCGCACGAGATCCTGAACAAGCCGGGCCCGCTCACCCGCGACGAACTCGACGTGGTCCGAATGCACACGCTGTGGGGTGTCGAGCTGCTGGCCGACGTCGAGTTCCCGTGGGACATCAAGCCAATCATCCGCTGGCACCACGAACGCGTGAACGGTGCCGGGTATCCCGATCGCCTTAGTGGCGACGAGATCCCGATCAGTGCCCAGATCGTCGGCATCGTGGACGTCTACGACGCGCTTACCACCACTCGCTCGTACCGAGGTGCAATGTCCGTTGAACAGGCCGTGGCAGAAATCGCGCGTTGCCGTCCAGCGTGGTCGCCCGAGGTGTTCGACGCCTTCCTCGGCGTGCTCGGTACCGGCACAATTGCTCCGCCTGTGCCGAGGGTGTCCCCGGCGCCGCGGGCTGCGGCCTGACCAGCTCAGACAGGTCCCGGACGACCCTACGCCGGCGGGTTGAGTGGTGTCGCGCCTGATACCCGGGGACGCGGCGGCGATGGGGGCCTGGGGCGTCGTCGCAGAATCTGCCCCGCGGCGCTTTCCAGGCCCTCCTTGTTCAGTATCGTGACACCCGCCCGCGAGGCCTCGATGTAGCCCTGAGACACCAGAGAACTGATTGTGCGCGAAACGGTCTCGCGGCTCGATCCGACCATCTGTGCGATAACCTGATGGGTTGGGACGTTCGTGATATGACTGCTCCCGGCCCGGTCTGCCATTTCGAGGAACAGGTTCGACACCCGGCCGGCCACGTCTAGGAGCATCAGGCCGCCGATCTTGTCATCCGCCTCCCGCAGGCGGCCGCACAGCGCGCGGAGCAAACCGAACGACATGCCGGGGATCTCCGAGATGCACCGCCGAAAGTGGTCGCGGTGCAGGGCGAGGAGACGCGAATCCTCCATCGCGATCACGCTTGAGGTGTATAACTCGTCGTCCATCAGCGAGAGCTCGCCGAAGAAATCGCCCGGGCCTACCAGCGAGAGCACAACTTCGCGCCCGTCCTCAGCGATCAGCATCACCTTGACCTGACCACTGAGCACCAGGTAGAAGGCGTCTGGAGCGTCGTGCGCGAATAGAATGACCCGGTTCTTGGGGTAGTCGCGTGGGGTCAGCATGCCGGACAGCATTTCGAGGTCGCTGTCGCGCAGCTTCGAGAGAAGCGGGACTGTTCTGAGCGTCTGGGCGAGGGTCATCTGGCGGGTCGTCAGGCGTCGAAGTCGGATTCTGCTCTACCAAGAATACACGTCGCGCGAGGCAGCGGCTTGAGGGTGCGACTGGATACCGGAGGGTGGCAATGGTCGTCTCCGAAGTATTATGAGATCCCGCTTCGTTCGGTCTGCCGCGCTCGCTGCCATTGCCGCCTTGGCCGTGCTGGCGAGCTCCTGCGCTGTTGACCGTGGCCGGGGCGGTACGCTGGTCATTTCTACCGCCGGCGACCCCGACCTGCTGTTCCCACCCATGCAGCGCCAGCAGCAGGCCCGTGAGGTGACCGACCTGCTCTTTGACAAGCTCGCCGAGATCGGCTCCGACCTGAACACCATCGGTGATGCCGGGTGGACGCCGCGGCTGGCGCGGGGCTGGGAGTGGAGCCTCGATTCGATGGAAGTGACGTTCCACCTGGAGCCCAGGGCCCGCTGGCACGACAGCGTGCCGGTTCGTGCGTCCGACGTCCTGTTTGCGTATTCCGTCTATACCGATCCCGCCATCGGGTCGTCCGACGGGGCGCTCATGGCGTCGATGATCGACTCCCTGACGGTCCGCGACTCGGTCACGTTCACCGTGTGGTACGGGCAGGCGCGGCCTGAGCGCTTCTACTCGTTCGTGTACTGGCTCGTCCCGCTTCCCGAGCACCTGCTTGGCAGCGTTCCGCGCGACTCCCTGCGCACGTCGGCGTTCACACGAGCCCCAGTCGGCAACGGTCCCTTCCGGTTCGTCAGATGGGAGCCCCGGCAGCGCGTTGAGGTGGAGGCGGTCCGGGACTACTACCTCGGCGCCGCGAGGCTCGACCGGGTGATCTGGACGATCGTTCCCGACGGCCAGACCGCCGTGCAGCGGATGTTCGCCGGCGAAGCCGATTTCATAGGGGTGCCGCTGTCGCCCGCCGAGGTCGCGGAGATTTCCAATCATTCTCAAATCCGCTCCGTGCGACTCGGCAGCACTCAGTACACGTATCTCCAGTTCAACATGGTGGACGGGCCCGCCAGCCGGCCCCATCCGATCCTCAGCAATCGGGAATTGCGCCGTGCGCTCACAATGGCGGTGGACCGTGAGGCCGTTGCGCGAAACCTCGTCGATTCCCTGGCCCGCGTTCCGCTGGGTCCACTTGCGCGCGTCCAGTGGTCGGCCGATTCCTCCTTGCGACAGTTGCCGTTCGACCGCGACGAGGCCGCCCGCATTCTCGATTCACTGGGCTGGGTCGCTGGGCGCGACGGTATGCGGTCGCGCGGCGGCCAGCGGCTCAGAATCGGCGTCGCGTTTCCTGCGTCGAGCTCCCAGCGGCAGCGTCTCGCGACGCTGCTCCAGGAACAATGGCGGGCGGTGGGCGTGAACGCGGAAATCGAACGGCTCGAAATCAGCGCAATGATGTCACGCATCGGCACAGCGCAGTTCGACGCGGTGTTGATGACCGTGGCCCCCGCGCCGAGTCCGAGCGGAATACGCCAAACGTGGTCGACCGCGGCGCACTCGATGTCGAACGGGCTCAACCTGGGCAAGTATTCGAACCCGGCGATCGACGCGTCCATCGACAGCGCGGTGAGTGCGTCCTCGATTGATGCCGCCCGTGCGCACTACCGCGCCGCGTATCAGGGACTGCTCGATGACGCCGCGGCCATCTGGCTCCTTGAGCCGATTGTGGTCGGCGCGGTGAACGGCCGGGTGACGCTGCCGATGCTCCGCACCGATGCGTGGTGGACGTCGATTCCGGGGTGGCGTGTGAGCGGAGAGCCGCCGCCGGCCGTGTCTGACACAGCGCCACGCACGCCCTAGCCTGTGCGCGGGTTCCTGCTCGCGCGCGCACGCCAGGCGGCGCTGGTGCTCGTCGCGGTGGTGTCGCTGACCTTTGCACTCGCGCACGCGGCGCCGGGCGATCCGTTCTGGGCGATCGAGGATCCGCAGCTGTCGACGGCGGAGCGCGACAGGCTTCGGTCTGAATGGGGCTACGACCTGCCCGTGTGGAAGCAGTACGTGACGTGGCTCGGGAACTTCGCGACTGGTGACTTTGGCTGGTCACACTCGCGCGGGCAGCCGGTGGTGGCGGTGCTGCGCGATGCCGTGCCGAACACGCTGATCCTGATGGTGCCAGCGGTGCTCATTGGCGTGCTCTTCGGCGTGGCATTGGGCACATGGCAGGCTGCGCGCGACGGGCGCGCCACCGCGCGTGCGGCCGACGCGGCAACGCTGACGTTCGTGTCGATTCCTGATTTCGTCGTGGCGCTTCTGGCGCTTTCGGTGTTCGCGCTGCAGTGGCAGGTCGCGCCGGCATCGGGAATGGTAGACCCGGTCTTTCACGACTCGATGCCGGCGCTGGGCCGCGTACTCGATGTCGCCTCGCACCTGTGGCTCCCAGCCGGTACGCTGGCGCTGCTCATTGCCGCGGCCGTCTCGCGTTATCAGCGCGTGGCTGTGCTCGGGGTGCTGCACGAGCTGTACATCCAGACAGCGCGCGCCAAAGGCGCGAGCGAACGCATCACGATTCTCCGCCACGCCGTTCCGAATGCGCTTGGGCCCGTGATCGCGATTGGTGGGCTGCTGTTTCCGACGATGTTCGCGGGTGCGGTGTTCGTCGAAAAGATCTTTGCCTGGCCGGGAATGGGACTCACGATCGTCGACGCGGTCGCCGGACGTGACTACGCGCTCGTACAGGCGATTGTGGTGACTGGGACGGTGCTGGTGCTCGTTGCGAACACCGCGGCCGACGTCATCGCGAGCATCGTGAACCCGCGCACGCGCCTCGAGGCATGAGACCGCCGCGCGCGGCCATCGTGACGCTCGCGGTGATCGTGCTGGCCGCGCTCGCCGCGCCGGTGATCACGCCGTACAACCCGGCCGCACAGCCGGACATCGTCGCGGACAAGAATCTCTCGCCGTCGCGCGCGCATCCGTTCGGCACCGACCAGTACTCGCGCGATGTATTCTCGCGCATCGTTTACGGCGGGCGAACGTCGCTGTCGATTGCCGGCCTTTCCGTGCTTGTGGCGCTGCTCATTGGCACGTCGGTCGGCGCCGTGGCCGGGTACGCGGGCGGCAGAGCGGACCGCTGGCTCATGCGCGGAGTCGACGCGGCGCTGTCCGTGCCGAGGCTGCTGCTCGTGCTCGTCCTCGCCGCCGCGTTTGGACAGATGTCCGCGGCCGGGCTCGTCATCGTCCTGGGGCTGACCGGCTGGCCCGGAATGAGCCGCATTGTCCGCGCGCAGGTGCGCGAGGTTGCGGCGCTGGATTACGTCCTCGCCGCGCGCGCACTCGGCATTCCCCCGCTGCGCGTGCTGCTGCGCCACGTATTGCCCGCGGTGATGCCGCAGGTGCTCGTCGCGGCGACGCTCGGCGTCGCGACCGTGATCCCGCTCGAGGCGGGATTGTCCTTCCTCGGCCTCGGGGTGCCCGCGCCAGTGCCGAGCTGGGGCGGAATCTTGCTCGATGGATACGAGCAGCGCCTTCGCGCGTGGTGGCTGCTCGTGTTCCCCAGCGCGGCGATCGTCGTAACGGTGATCGCCGTCAACGTGGTCGGCGAGCGTCTGCGCGAATCGCTCGACCCGCGTCTGAGGCCGCCCGTATGAACGCGGTACTCGACGTGCGGAATCTGGACGTGACGTATGCCGGGGGCCACCGGGCCGTGCACGACGTGTCGTTCGCGATGGCGCCGGGCGAAATGGTCGGCCTGGTGGGTGAATCGGGGAGCGGCAAATCCACGCTTGGCCTGGCAGTGATGCGGCTGCTCGGCACGCGGGCGCGCATCGCAATCAGTTCGCGCGTTTCGCTCGAGGGGCGCGAGTTGCTGGACCTGGACGAGCGCGAGATGTGCGCGGTGCGCGGCCGGCTGATGTCGATGGTGTTCCAGGAGCCCGCGGCAGCGCTGAACCCGGTGATGCGTGTCGGCGACCAGATTGCCGAAGTCGTGCGCCTGCACGGCGAGCGTTCGCGGGGCGCGGCGCTCGAGCGGGCGATTGCGATGATGGAACGTGCGGGTGTGCCGCAACCTGGGCGGCGGGCCTTCGCCTACCCTCACGAGCTGTCAGGCGGACTGCGCCAGCGCGTGATGATCGCGATGGCGCTGGTGTTGCAGCCCGCGGTCATCATCGCCGACGAGCCCACATCGGCACTCGACGTCACGGTGCAGGCGCAGATTCTCGAACTGCTGCTTCAGTTGCAGCGCGAGTCGGGCACGGCGGTGCTGCTCATCACGCACGATCTCGGGATCGTCGCAGAGGCGTGCTCGCGCGCACTCGTGATGCGTGCCGGCGCACTCGTCGAAGCGGCGCCGGTGGACCAGCTATTCCGCGCCCCGGCGCATCCGTACACCGCGGAACTGCTGCGCGCGGTGCCCCGCATTCGCAAGAGCGCGTGAGCGGCGCACCGCTGGTTTCGGTCAGCGGCCTGCGGGTGCGATACCCCGAGCGGCGCCGATGGCGCGGCACCGGTGACCGGGCGCCAGCGGCCGTCGAGGATGTGTCGTTTGAAATCGCGCGCGGGACGACGCTCGCACTCGTTGGTGAATCGGGGTGCGGCAAGACGACTACGGCGCGCGCGCTGCTGAGGCTCATCGAACCGGATAGCGGCGAAGTGCGCTTCGACGGCGCCGACTTGCTCGCCCTGCACGGCGAAGCACTCCGGCGGCATCGTCGCCGCATGCAGATCGTCTTCCAGGATCCGTTCACCTCACTCAATCCGCGGCTCAGCGTTGGCGAGGCGATCGCTGAGGGGTTGCAGGCGCACGCACTGGCCGATGGTGAGGCGGCGCGCGCGCGCGTCGCGCACGTGCTGACCGAAGTCGAGCTGAGCGAAGGCGATGCCGCGCGATACCCGCATGAACTGAGCGGTGGCCAGCGCCAGCGTGTCGCAATCGCCCGCGCGCTCGCGCTCGACCCGGAGTTTCTCGTGCTCGACGAGGCGGTGTCGGCGCTGGATGTCACGACGCAGGCGCGTGTGCTCGCGCTCTTTTCGCGCCTCACCGCGATGCGCGGCCTGACCGTGCTGTTCATCGCGCACAACCTGGCGGTGGTTCAGCAAGTCGCCGATTGGGTCGCCGTGATGTATCGCGGCCGCATCGTCGAACGTGCGAGCGCCGAACGCCTTTTCTCGGCGCCCCGGCATCCCTACACGCAGGCGCTGCTCTCGGCGGTGCCGGTGCCCGACCCGGCGGTGCGGCCGCATCGCACCGTGCTGCCCGATGAAGCGGTGGCTGGTCCGCCGCCAGCCGGCGGATGTCCCTTCTTCCCGCGCTGCCCGCATCCGTCGAAAGACGCGGCGTGTCTCGCGGGCCATCCGCCGCTCGCAGACGTGGGGGCTGAACAGCACGTTGCGTGTGTGAAAGGGCTGTAGCGCCAGCAGACAGGGCCGCCGTGCGCTAGATTTCGCGCTCCCCTTGTCGCTGCCCGCCGAATGACCGCTGCCGCCCCCCGCCATTTCCTCACGTTCGCTGACTGGTCCACCGACGACCTGGAGGCGCTGCTCGCGCTCGCCGCGCAGATGAAGCGCGGGGAGTACACCGCGCGGCCGCTGCAGGGGAAGACCATCGCGATGCTGTTTCTCAAGGCCAGCACGCGCACCCGGGTGTCGTTCGAAGTGGGCACAATCCAGCTCGGTGGACACGCGCTGTTCCTTGCCGGCCGCGACGTACAGATCGGACGGGGCGAGCCCATTGCCGATACGGCGCGCGTGCTGTCGCGCTACGTCGAGGGCATCATGACGCGGATGTTCAGCCATCGCGATCTCGACGAATTGGCCGCGCATTCGAGCGTCCCCGTCATCAACGGCCTCACAGACTGGCTGCATCCGTGCCAGGTGCTCGCCGACCTGCTGACCATTCGCGAGCAGCTCGGCACACTCAAGGACAAGCGAGTGGCCTGGGTTGGCGACGGCAACAACATGGCCAACTCCTGGATCGAGGCCGCCGAGCGTTTCGGTTTCAACCTGTCCATTGCGTCGCCGCAGGGCTACGACCCCGACCGGCGTCTCGTGTCGCGCGCGCGCAAGTCCGCGAACGTCGAGATGACGCGCGACCCCAAGGAAGCGGTGACCGGCGCGCACGTCGTGAACACTGACGTATGGGCGTCGATGGGGCAGGAGAGCGAGCACGCCTCTCGCGCGCGCGCCTTCGCGAGCTACCGCGTCGATGCGACGCTGATGAAACGCGCGGCGAAGGACGCCATCTTTCTCCATTGCCTGCCCGCGCATCGCGGCGAGGAAGTCACCGCGTCGGTGATCGACGGTCCGCAGTCGCGCGTATGGGATCAGGCCGAGAACCGGCTGCACGTGCAGAAGGCGCTGCTCGCGACGCTGGTCGGCGGAGGACGAGAGGACGGGAAGACGGGAAGACGGGTTAAGGGCCAGTAACCTGCAGGTGACTGGATGCCTGCAAAGACTCCGTCGTTTCC
>Ga0326597_10006817_pt1 | contig 15590 bp, 12 predicted proteins | sample RVTome_12_FD_203789 | JGI IMG/M metagenome (GOLD analysis project Ga0326597, IMG submission 203789) | Soil microbial communities from uranium-contaminated site in the Upper Colorado River Basin, Wyoming, United States - RVT100D185 | ecosystem: Environmental > Terrestrial > Soil > Contaminated >...
CCTGCTGTTCGCGACACTGCATACCAACTCCGCGCCGGAATCGATCATTCGGCTGCTCGACATGGGAATGGATCCGTTCAACTTCTCGGACGCGCTGCTCGGCATCCTGGCGCAGCGCCTCGCCAAGAGGCTGTGCGCCAAATGCAAGCAGCCGCACGTTGCAACCGGGGAGGAACTGCACGCGCTGCTCGACGAGTATGTGCTCGAACTCACCAACATGGAATCGTGGAAGAAGGACCCGGATGGCTCGAAGCAGGCACAGCTGCGGGAATGGATCAAGGAGTTCGGCAACGACAAAGGGGAAATCACGCTGTACTCTCCGGGAAGCTGCGACACCTGCGGCGGCTCCGGCTACAAAGGCCGCGTCGGTCTGCACGAACTGCTGATGGGCACCGACCGGATCAAGAAGAACATCCAGGAACACGCCCGCGTGGCCGAGATGCTCGCCACCGCGCTCGAGACCGGCATGCGCACGCTCAAGCAGGATGGCATCGAGAAAGTGTTGTCGGGCATCACCGATATTCATCAGGTGCGCGCGGTCTGTATCAAGTGAAGCCGGCTGCCATGGATCAAATACCGCCTCCGCCGGACTCCCGCAGCGAATTCGAGCGCCTGGAGCAGCTCCACCAGATTGGAATTGCGCTCTCCAAAGAAACCGACATCAACCGGTTGCTGGAAGCGATCCTGGTGGCGGCGAAAAACATTACCAACGCCGACGGCGGCACGTTGTACCGGGTGACGGACGAGCGCGCGCTCAAATTCGAGATCATGCGCAATGACACGCTCAAGATAGCGATGGGCGGCACGACCGGCGTCGAGATCCCGTTTTATCCCATCAGCCTGTACGGCAAGGACGGCAAGCCGGTAACCACCATGGTCGCGTGCTACGCCGTGCACCACGATGAGTCGGTCAATATTGCCGACGCCTACACGCAGGAGGGGTTCGATTTTTCCGGCACCAAGAACTTCGACAAGAAAACCGGCTACCGGTCGCAGTCGTTCCTGACGGTGCCGATGAAGAACCACGAAAACGAGATCATCGGGGTGCTGCAGCTGATCAACGCCAAGGATCCCGTCACCAACACCGTCGTCCCGTTTTCGGTCGCCGACCAGCATCTTGCCGAATCGCTCGCGTCGCAGGCCGCGATTGCGCTCACCAACCGGCTGTTGATCATTCACCTGCAGAACCTGTTCGAATCGTTGATCAACCTGATCAACGCCGCGATCGATGACAAGTCGCCCTATACCAGCGGCCATTGCGAGCGCGTGCCGGTCCTGACCATGCTGCTGGCGGAGGGAGTCAACAACGTCAAGGTCGGTCCGCTCAAGGACTTCAGCCTGACCGACAAGGATCGCTACGAGCTCAAGATCGCCGGGCTGCTGCACGACTGCGGCAAGGTCACTACACCGGTGCACGTGGTCGACAAGGCGACCAAGCTGGAAACGATATACGACCGCATCAGCACGGTCGACACGCGCTTCGAGGTCATCAAGCGCGACGCCGAGATCGCAATGCTCAACGCGAAGCTTGCGGCGCTGGAACAAGGCGATCCGCAGGCGCTGGGCAAGCTCGAGCGCGAATTCGAGCTCAAGCGGCGCGAGATCGATGAGGACCGGGAGTTCCTGCGGTTCTGCAACGTCGGGGGAGAGGCGATGCAGCCCGCGGACCAGGAGCGGGTGAAACAGATTTCGGCCAAGTACTGCTGGTGTGATGTGGCGGGAAAGGAATCAGAGTTTCTGAGCGCAAACGAGCTCGAGAACCTGACGATACGCGCCGGCACGCTGACCGCCGCCGAGCGCCAGATCATCAACCATCACATCGAGGTCACGATCCAGATGCTCGAGGCCTTGCCGTGGCCGAAGCACCTCACGAAGGTGCCGGAATATGCGGGCGGCCATCACGAACGCATGGACGGCAAGGGCTATCCGCGGGGCCTCACCCGGGATCAGATGTCGGTGCAGGCGCGGGTGATGGGAATAGCCGATATTTTCGAGGCGCTGACCGCGCGGGACCGGCCCTACAAGAAAGGCAAGACGCTGTCGGAATCGCTGACCATCCTCGGCAAGTTCAAGCTCGGCGGGCACATCGACCCGGATCTCTTCGACGTGTTCATGTGGGAGAAGGTCTACCTCACATACGCCCAGCAGTGCATGGACCCGCACCAGATCGATGAAATCGATCTGGCGAAAATTCCCGGTTACGTGCCGCCGCCCGGGAAATAACTGCGGCCTCCGAACGGCGATTGGCAAGCTACAAGTTGTAGGTGTCGGCCGCCAAGCCCATCTTTGCGGTCGCATCCCCGCAAGCGGGGCGGCCGGCGAGGCGGAGCAGGGGCCCCATCCGTTTTTGATGGGGATGCGACCCGAGTCCGGACGCAGGGCTGCCGGCCGCTGCGGCTGCCTCCGGGGTCAGATCCCCAGCTGAAGCTGGGGCCCCTCTTCCGCCCTTCGGCAGCGCCTGCTCCGCGCTCCGATGTGCTACGTCCTTGTGATGTAGACGATCAGGCCTTCGGTCGCAAGCTCGATGAACTTCTTGCTGTAGCCCAGTTCCTCAAGCTCCCAGCGGAAGGTATTGCCAAGGCGCGCCTTTTTGTAGACCCCCAGCTTGTGCTGCTGCTTGAACTCGATGGCGCGGTTGAAGGTGTCCTCGAGTATGGTCGTCAGGCGCTTTTGCGAAATGCGCCGTTCGCCGCCTTTGTCGAGCGCGGCGGGATAGCGCTTGGAGAGCTCCAGCGCGAGATTCTTCGCGAACTCGTCGATTTGCTTCCCTGATACGGATCCGAATAATGCCATCAGCAGTCTCCCGCCTAGATTATCAGATTGGAACAACTGGCGCGTCAATAGCGCGGCGACAAACTATAATGGTGCAGCAAATCCCGCGCCTGACCACATAGTGATCCTGACCAAGATTCTTGCGCGTCTTTTCACGCGCGCCGTCACGCCCGCAGCGCAGGACCAGGAACTGACGCAATGGCTGCAACAGGGCTACCGCAGTCAGCACGCGGGTGACATTGCCGCGGCGGACCGGTGGTACCGGCGCGTGCTCGAGCGCGACCCCGGCAACATCGATGCGCATTACCTGCTCGGCGCGTTGCTGGGCCAGCACGGCGAACCTGCCGCGGCGCTCGGCCACCTGCGGCAGGCGATTGCTGCCAAAGCCGATTTTGGCGACGCCCATGCCGCGCTGGGCAATGTGTATCTGGCGCTCGGGGAGCGCGCCGCTGCCGCGGCGAGCTACGAACAGGCGGTGCGGCTCGATGCACGCAATCCCGCCGCGCATTACAACCTCGGGCTGGCGTATCAGAGCGACGGGCGGCACGCTGCCGCGCTTGAGGCATACACGCGTGCTTATGCGCTCGCACCGGATCTGCCTGACCTGGTCAAGAACCTGACGCTGGTCCATATCGAGCTCGAGCAATACGACGAGGCGCGGCACCTGCTCGACACCGTGCTCCGCCGGCGCCCGGATGATGTCGAGGCATTGAAATGCCTCGGTCTGGTGCTGCAGAAAATGCATCGCCCTGATCAGGCGCTCGCGCATTACGAGCGTGCGCGCGAGCTGAAGAGTTCCGATCCGGAGCTGCTCAACAATCTCGGCATCGTGCTGCAGGACCTGGGGCGGCTCGACGCGGCGATTGCGAGTTACGATGCAGCGATCGCCCGCAAACCCGATTTCGTGCTCGCCCGCTGGCACCGCTCGCTGGCCCATTTGCTGCGCCATGATTTTGCGCGCGGGTGGCCCGATTATGAGTTGCGGATGGAAAGCGCCGACCAGCCGCGGCGGCCCGTACGCTACCCGCGCTGGGACGGCGGCGCGCTCAGCGGCCGCGGCCTGCTGGTGTACGCCGAGCAGGGATTGGGTGACGAGATCATGTTCGCGTCGTGTCTGCCGCAGGTGATCGCGGCGAGCCGGCACTGCGCCGTCGAATGCTCGCCGCGGCTCGAGAGCCTGTTCGGGCGTTCGTTTCCGCAGGCGAGTGTTTACTCGTTGGGCGCGGGGGGCGAACCACCGCCCGCTGAACGGGCGGCCGGCATCGATGCGCAAATCGCGATGGGAAGTTTGCCGCAGTACTTGCGCCGCAGCGGCTCCGATTTTCCGCGCCATCGCGGCTACCTCAAAGCCGATCCCGAGCGTGTTAAGGTTTGGCGCGAGCGGCTCGCTGCGCTCGGGCCCGGCTTAAAGGTCGGGATTTCGTGGCAGGGCGGGACGCACAAGACGCGGCGGCCGATGCGCTCGATTCCGCTTGCGCAATGGGCGCCGCTGTTGCAAAGCGCTGGTGTGCAATGCGTGAGCCTGCAGTATACCGAGTGCAGCGCGGAAATCGCCGCGGTCGCCGCCGCCGTCGGCGTCAGGATTGCCGACTGGCGCGAGGTGCGCGACGATCTGGAGCACACCGCGGCGCTGATCACCGCGCTCGATCTGGTGATCAGCGTATGCACTGCGGCGATCCACCTCGGCGGCGCGCTGGGCAGACCGGTGTGGGTGCTCGCGCCTTACAGCCCCGAATGGCGTTACGGAATTGCTGGCGACGGCATGCCTTGGTATCCTTCAGTCACGATGTTCAGGCAGCCGCGCTACGGCGAGTGGGAGCCGGTGATCGAACGCGTGGCACGCCAGCTTCGTGCAGCGGCGCAGCGTAACGGGGTCAATGAGACGCCCGGCTGATAGCAGATCACCAAGGATCGCCTGATGCGGGTGAACTGGGTCGCGTATAACTCGGTGACGCTGAAAGACGGGCGGATGTATTCGCCGTTCGCTTCGGCGCGCTATCGCGTGATCCAGCCGATGGCAGGCCTCGCCAATCGCGGCCACGCGGTTACGCTCGTGCAGCTCGGGATCGATACCGCGCCCGACCAGGTGATGAGCAGGTTCGACGCCGACATCGTGGTATTTTCGAAGCTGATCACGCCCCGCCAGGACCTCTTCGAGAAGATTGCGGCGACCACGCGCACGGTAATCGATCGGCTGCGCGGCACGGGCCGCCGGGTCGTGGCCGATCTCAACGACAATTATTTCGAACATCCTTTCTACGGCGCGTTTTTCCGGGACTTCGTCGGCTGCGTGGATGCCGTCGTGACCAGCACCCCGGAGATGTCGGCGTTGGTCGCGCAGTTCACCGAGCGCCCGGTGGCCGTCGTCACCGACCCGTTCGAGGGTCCTCGCGGCGTGCCCCGGTTCAGCCCGCCCGCGCGGCGTTCGCGCAGCGGGTTCCGGCGCTGGTTCGGGAACCATGATGAGCGTGGCGAACCGCTGCAGCTCGTCTGGTTCGGCCACCAGAGCAACTGGAAAACCCTGCGCGGGGCAGTCGGGTCGCTGCTCGAGTTACGCGGATGGACGATCGAGCTCGAAATCATCACCGCGCCGGATTGCGGCGTGGAGGAGTTCTGCGACGAATTCAATGCGAAGCATGGCCGCGCGTGCCGGCTGCGATTCACGCCGTGGTCGCTGGATGCGACGTGGCGAGGGCTGGCGCGGGCAACGGCGGTCCTGATTCCGACCTGGCCCGATGACGCGAGCCAGGCGGTCAAGAGCCCCAACCGGCTCGTGGAAAGCCTGCGCGCGGGCCGTTTCACCGTCGCCAATCCGTTACCGGCGTACCGCTCGCTGGCGCCCTACTGCTGGCTCGGGGACAGCATTGCCGAAGGGCTGAGGTGGGCGCTTGAGCATCCCGATGAGGCGCGGCGCAGGGTGCTCGCAGGCGAAGCGTTTGTCGCAGCAACTTATTCACCCGAGGCGGTCGCCGCCGCCTGGGAGGCGGCGCTCGCGCGCCTGCCGGACGGGCGCAGCTGACCGGTCGCGCAGCAGCGCGCCACGGCTGCTGATAAAATGAGGACGATCTTGTTTCAGCTGGGCGTCGGGGGCGAATGACAAAACTGCATCCCGGGTGCGGCAAGAATATTCTCGAAGGCTCGCGGGAAGTTTTACCCGCCACCTCGAGGCACGTTTCCGGCAAGTCTGGGCGGACTGGTGCGCTCGGAGAGCATCGACAGAGAAAGTACCGGCGACATGATAGAAGTGTTTATCGGTTATGACCCGCGGGAAGCCGCGGCCTTCAGCGTGCTCGCCTACAGCATACACGCGCGCTCGTCACAGCCGGTCAGCATCGCCCCGCTGATGCTGTCTGAGCTCAAAGGGGTCCTGACCCGCGAGCGTCACCCCTTGCAGTCTACGGATTTTTCTTTTTCACGCTTTCTGACACCATACCTGTCGGAGTACCGGGGCTGGTCGGTATTCATGGACTGCGACATGCTGATGCTTGACGATATCGCCAGGCTTCATGCGCTGTGCGACGGGCGCTACGCGGTGATGGTGGTCAAGCACGACCACGTGCCGAAGGAAAGCCGGAAATTTCTCGATCAGCCGCAAACGCCCTATCAGAAGAAAAACTGGTCGAGTGTCATGCTGTTCAACAACGCGCGTTGCCGCGCGCTGACGCCGGAGTATGTGAATTCCGCATCGGGACTCGAGCTGCATCAATTCAAGTGGCTGGGCGATGATGGCCTGATCGGCGCGCTGCCGGAGTACTGGAACCACCTGGTCGGTTACAACCCGCCGCGCCAAGGGGTGTCGCTGGTTCATTACACACTCGGTGGGCCGTACTTCGACGAATACCGCGACTGCGAGTATGCGGAGGAATGGCGCCGCGAGCGGCAGGCCATGTTGCGCGTGGACCAGCGCAACGGCCGTGTTTGAAGCACCCGTAAACTGGCTCGAACGCGGCCTGGCGCTCGCGCGCGCCGGGCGCAGCGAGGAGGCGCTCGCAAGCTTCAAGCGTGCCGTGGCGGCGAGACACGATGACCTCGATGCGCTCGTCGGCCAGGCTCAAATACACAGTGAACTCGGCCATCTCGAGGATGCTGCCGATTGTTTCGAGCTGGCGCTCGCATTCTCGCCGGATCACCTGCCGGCGCTGCTCGGCTTCGCCCGGCTGCGCCGCGAGGCGGGGGATTGCGATGGGGCGCTGGTTTTGCTCGAGCGTGCGGCGCGGGCGGCGCCGCGCAGTGCGGAGCCGTACGTCGAGCTGGGTCTGACTCACAATCGCGGCGGCAACACGCACTCGGCGCTGGCGGCTTACGAGCGCGCGCTCGAGCTTGCACCCGATCACGTTGCGGCCTGCATCAACGCCGGCCTGATTCAGCTCGCGCAATTGGGGAATCCGGGCAGCGCGCAGCGGTATTTCGAGCGCGCGATCGCACTGCAGCCTGATTCGGTAGAAGCGCAGGCCAATCTCGGGCTCGCGTTGCAGGAGCAGGGCGAATTCGAGGCCGCGCGCGCGCACTACGACCGCTTGATCGAGGCCTATCCCGGCGTCGCGGAATATCGGTGGAACCGCGGTATTGCGCGGCTGAGCGTGGGTGATTTTGCGCACGGCTGGGACGATTACGAAGCGCGCAACGTGCGGCCCGGCAAATCCGTCGCGCGCCATTTTCCGCTCGCGCCCTGGACGGGCGGCGCGCTGGGCGGGCGCGACATTCTGATCTACGGCGAACAGGGCCTGGGCGACGAGGTCATGTTCGCCTCGTGCGTGCCCGACGTGTTGCGGCAGGCGCGCGGCGTTGTGATCGAGTGCGATGCGCGGCTCGCTGCGCTGTTTCAGCGCTCATTTCCCGCGGCGCACGTGCATGGCGCGCCCCGCGATGCCAGCCGCGACTGGCTGAAGGCGTTTCCCGAATTGAGCGTGCAGGTTGCGTGCGGCAGCCTGCCGAGGTATCTGCGTCGCAGTGCGGACGATTTTCCGCAACACCGCGGCTATCTCGCTGCAGATCGCGATCGCGTCACCGACTGGAAGTCACGTCTGGCGGGAAATGGCGGCGCGCTCAATGTCGGATTGAGCTGGCGCGGCGGCACGCGCAAAACGCGCGAGGAACTGCGCTCGCTGACATTCGCCCAGTGCCTGCCGTGGCTCACGGCGCGCAACTGCCGGTTCGTGTGCCTGCAGCGCGGTGATTGCGTGGAAGAGGTGGCAGCGGCGAAGCGGCTGGGCGTCGGGCTTGATTGGTGGCCCGAGGCGCTGCAAGACACGGACGAACTCGCGGCATTGATCGCTGCACTTGATCTGGTAATCAGCGTTCCCAACACCAACGTGCATTTGGCTGGAGCGTTGGGACAGCGGTGCTGGATTCCGCTGTCACATGCGCCCGAGTGGCGCTACGCATGGCGCGGTGAAACGATGCCTTGGTATCCGTCGGCGCGGTTGTTCCGCCAGACGAAGCCGCGCGAATGGGCATCGGTGATTTCCGAGGCGGGCGATGCGGTGCGACAGCTTGCGCAGGTGCGTGATGTTTGAAATGGCCGCGTGCCGGAATCGTGCGGCGTCATGAACTGGCCGGACTGGTTCTCCAAATTCCGGGCTGCTCGCGGCTCCGCCCGCGCACTTGAGGAATCATCGGATGCCGCGCCCAGACAGCATGACGGCGGTGGCGCGGCCGCAGCCGAGAACTTGTTTGAAGCCGGCCGGGCAGCCTGCGTCGCCGGCGACTTCGATACCGCTGTGCGCCACCTCAACTCAGCACTCGAGATCAAACACGATCATGCGCAAGCTCATTACTATCTCGGGCTGTCTCACCTCAACCAGAATCTTCCCGAGGACGCCGCGGATTGTTTCATGTTGGCACTGCATTTCAGGCCTGATTTTCCCGAGGCCCTGCATCAACTCGGGCTCGCAGCGCGGCAGCGGCGGGATTACGGCGAGGCGGTGGCGTATTTTGAGAAGGCCATCGCGCTTGCCCCCGAGCTTGCTTACGCGCACAACAACCTCGGCTACACGCTGTTCGTCGATCTCGGCGAGCCCGAGCGCGGCGCCGCGCATATCGAGGCGGCCTTGCGGCTGCGGCCGCAGGATCCGGACATACGATGCAATTACTGCATGGTCCTCGCGCACCGGGGCCTGCTCGATGCCGAACTCGCGCTGTGCGATGATTTGCTTGCGGCGCATCCGGACCTGCATGAAGCGCGGCTTAACCGCGCGCTTGCCGCGCTCAAGCTGGGTCGCTTTGCCGAGGGCTGGCCTGATTATGAGGCCCGCAAACGCGCGTACGGCGCCTACGTAGCCAGGGATTTCGGTTTTCCGGAATGGCGCGGGGAACCGCTGGCAGGAAAATCGATCCTGGTATACGCCGAGCAAGGCCTCGGCGATCAGATCATGTTTGCATCCTGTTTGCCGGATTTGCTGCAGCAAGCCGGACGTTGCGTCGTTGAATGCTCGCCGCAATTGGAAAAACTGTTTGGCCGGTCGTTCCCGAGGCTAACAGTTTGCGCCGGGGAACAAACAAACCGCGATTCGAGCTGGATTTCGGGGCTCGGCGCAATCGATTATCAGGTGGCGATCGGCAGCCTGCCGCTGCACTTCCGCAGCGATTCATCCCGCTTTCCGCATCATGGCGGTTATCTGCGAACAGATTCGGAGCGCTGTGCATATTGGAGAGAGCAACTGGAAGCGCTCGGCGCGGGCCTCAAGATCGGCATATCCTGGCGCGGCGGCGCGGTATCCACACGCCGCGAGTTGCGCTCGATACCGCTGGAGCAGTGGCTGCCGCTGCTTTCGCAGGCATCGTGCCATTTCGTCAGCCTGCAATATGGTGACAATGGCGAGGAGTCCGGGCGGTTCACCCTCGAACACGGCGTTCCCGTTCATCATTGGCAGCGGGCGATCGACGATTTCGACGAAACATCCGCGCTGATTGCAGGGCTTGACCTGGTCGTCTCGGTTCAAACCGCGGTAGCGCATTTGAGCGGGGCTCTGGGCAAGGCTACATGGGTGCTGATACCGGCGGTACCCGAGTGGCGTTATCTCCAAACCGGGGATGCGATGCCGTGGTATCCCTCCGTCCACCTCTTCCGGCAGCAGCAGCGCGACGAGTGGATTCCGGTGATCGCGGGGATCGCACAGCGCCTTTCGATGCATTCATAACCGGAACTCGTGTGACGCTACGCGGCAGATTCTGACACTTTGGCGTCACGCTTCTGTGCTGCATTGCAATATAGGAATGGCACCGACTTCATCCAGATGAAAACCAAGATCAGGATTGCGACCGCCAAAAATAAGAAAAGCGTTGCTCAACATCATTAATACCGGCAGATCTGGCGGGGATCTTCAGTTTCGCACTTGCTTTGTGCGAATACCCTGGTTTTCGGTGCCTTGTTCCAAAGTACGGAAAAGACAATTAGAAATAAGTAATCTGATGGTACAGAATTTGCGTTAACAACAGGCGCTTTAAATAGGCGCACGCTGTAACTTCGATCTTATGGCCTTTTGTCAACCAGGAGCTTATATGAAACGTATCCAAAGAGGTTTTACTCTGATCGAGCTGATGATCGTGGTGGCGATCATCGGCATTCTGGCAGCAGTCGCTCTGCCCGCTTATCAGGATTACACCATCCGCGCCAAGGTGTCGGAACTGGTGCTGGCCGCGAGCGGCTTCAAGACCTCGATTGCCGAGAAAGCCACCTCGGACGGCACTTTGGCTAGCGCTGGTACGGGCCTGACGCTGACCCCCTTCAGCGGCAAGATTACCGCTGGCGCGGTGAGCTTGGCCGGCACTATCACGGTTGCCGGCTCGGGGGCGACGTTGGGAACAGCGGTAAGTATCATCTTGAGGCCGTCGTTAAACGCTGGCCGCATAATCTGGGAATGCACCGCCGGCGCGATAACGGCCGGAACAGCCGCGCAGTTCAAGTACGTGCCGGCCGAATGCCGTCACTGATTCATATTTGAGCTGATTCAGCACCGGGCGCATCGACCGAAGCGCCCGCGGGAGGCGGGGGCAAGGCCATTAATAACAAGATCCGGCGCGGCTTTTCCATGGTTGAATTGATGATCGTGGTGGCGATCATCGCGATTTTGGTAGCCATGGCGGCCCCCGCGTACCAGGATTACGCGATTCGGGCCAAGGTGTCGGAGTTGGTGGCGGCGGCAAGTGCTTTCAAGAGCGCAATCGCCGCGAAAGCCAACGCCGACATGACGCTGGCGAGCGCTGGTGTGGGCCTGACAATAGCGATCGTGGGCAAGATCACTGGCGGCTCGGTCACCGATGGCGGCGTTATCACCGTCCTCGGCTCGAGTACATCGGTCGGGACGGCGGTAAGCATAGTCTTGACGCCATCTTATGCGGCGGGCCGGGTGACCTGGGTATGCGGTACTGGCGGCACGACCGCGCAGTTCAAGTACGTGCCGGCCGAATGCCGGAACTGAATCCGATCTGCAGTCATCGTCGAGGCGGTTCCGGGCCGTAAAGGCAACGGTCGCGTCGGTTGCTGTCAACGCCGCAAGCGGACCGCTCGTATACGCGAGCCTGTCCGTTCGCGCTTGCCGCGATCCCTTATAATCAAAGCTCTCACCATGATCGGTATCGCGCCTTGCTGCGATTGGCGAAAGCCATGCTTCTGAAGGCACTTCGGGGAACTGGTGCCGACGAATCGGCAGGATCAGAGTTTGCCTCCGGAGGCGCTATGGCGCCTGCGGCTGCGGTTTTGGAGATTCATGCGCTGATCAATGCGGGTGCTCTGGCGGAAGCCGAGCCGAGAATCGCGCGGCTGGCGCAGGCTTACCCAAACGATGCCGATCTTGAATTTCTGCGCGGGCAACTTGGGCGCAGGAAAGGCGATGACCGTACCGCAGCGGGCCATTTCGAAAACGCAGTTGCGCTGCGCCCTGATCTGGTGGCCGCGCACGTCGAGCTCGCCAGGCTCTACATGGCGTGGCGTGAGCCGGCACGTGCACAGGCGTGTTATCAGGCGGCGCTCGAATTCGCTCCCGATGTTGCGGCCCTGCATAACAACCTCGGTTTGATTCACCTCGACGCGGGGCGGTTGCCTGAGGCGGAACAGTGTTTCGAAAAAGCGTTGCAGTTGGAGCCGGATTTTGCGGCTGCGAAGAACAATCTCGGACGCGTGTACAGCGAACGCAGGCAATATGAGACCGCAATCTCATATTTTCGCGCGGCGCTCGCGCTCGACCCGGGGCACATTCACGCCAGCATCAACATCGGGCTTGCGCTAAGCGAGCTTGGCCAGCACGAGCAGGCGCTTGCACAGCTGGAGACCTGCCGTCGCGTGGCCCCCGGCCGCGCCGAAATCATTTGCGGACTCGGGAAGTCGAATTTCGAGTTGGGGCGACTGCGCGAGGCGAGGCAATATTTTCGCGAGGCGCTGGCGCTCGACGCCGATTGCGCAGATGCGCATTTCGGGCTGGCCAATCTTGCCCTGCTGCACGGCAATCTGGCGGCGGGCTGGGTTGATTACGAGTCGCGTACCCGAATGCCAAGATTCGCGCGACATTACAACGCGCCGGAACCGCGATGGGAAGGGGAGTGTCTGGACGGGAAAACGCTGCTGGTAAGCGCCGAGCAGGGCTATGGCGACATACTGATGTTCGCGCGATTTCTTTCCCGCATCAACCAGCCGGGCGCCACGGTCGTTTTCCGATGTCGTCGGGCGCTGGTCCGCTTGCTGCGGGATTTGCCCGGTCTAAACCGCGTGGTCGACGCGGAAGCCGGTGAGACGGTCACGGCGGACTTTTCGATTCCGCTGCTCAGTCTCGGGCGTGTGCTCGGGATACGGCTCGCTGATTTGCCCGGGCCGATACCCTACCTGCGGGCGCTGCCGGACCTGGTTCAAACGTGGCGCATGAATCTCGCCGGCGATATCCGATTGCGGGTGGGGCTTGCCTGGGGCGGGAATCCGTTGCGCACGCACCAACACGGACGCATCCCGGCGGTGGATGAATATTGCGCGCTCGCCGCGATTCCGGGTGTGGCGTTCTACAACCTCCAGCCGGGCGGCAGTGCGGACGATGTCGCGCGTTTCCCATTGCCGCTGATCGATCTTACCCCCCGCATCGAAGACTTCGCGGATACGGCAGCACTCGTGGACAACCTCGATCTGGTGATCTCGGTTGACACTTCAGTTGCCCATCTCTGTGGAGCGATGGGCAGGCCGACCTGGCTGTTACATCCCGGAATTCCGGATTGGCGCTGGGAGATCGCCGGCACGGAAAGTCCCTGGTATCCGACGGTTCGCCTGTTCCGTCGTGGCGACGGTGGTTGGCCCCAGGCGTTGACGGTCGTGGCCGACGCCCTGCACGGGATTTCGCACTCACGATTGAATTCTTGAGCAACAGGAAACGTCCGGACAGCTCATGCATCGGGCGGCGGCAGCGCATTCTCGTAAGTTGCACAAAAAGTATAGCGTCGAAACTGTTCCTGCGGCACGATCTCGGCCGGGAGGGGAAAGTAATTGGTCTCCCTGAACTCCCGGTTCAGCAGCGCCCGAATGTCGATGCCGTCATTGGCCCAGCCGGCGTCTGTCGGAACGGCCCGGTAGACGTTGTTGACGACGTGAAATTTCCCGCCGGCTTTGAGCGCGCGGCGTATCCGGCGGCTGTCGGTTTGCGGCTTGATGCAGTGCTGCAGCACCCACACCGCAAACGCGGCATCGACCCGCAGGCCGCTGCTTGCCAGGTCGTCGAACGCACGCGGACTGACACAAATGAACCGGTCGTCATTGGAAACGTAATCCAGAGCGAGCTGGCGCATGTTGCGGCTGATGTCCACGCCGATGACCATTACGCCGGCCCTGTTTATCAATTCGCGCGCGATTCTGCCGATTCCACAGCCGTAGTCGAGTACCACTTGCCCCGGCGCGAGCTGGCATTCCCTGATGATCGTCTCGATGTGGGCGGGCGTTTCCCTGAGCCACCGTTCTTCCGTCGAGGCGTATTCGGGGGTGAGGATGATCCGTTTGGCCGTCTGCACGTCGGCAACGTCAAAACAGGTCGGGTCGTAGGTGGGCATCGGGTTCGCGCTCGGGTGAAGACCGGTACTTTACGCAGCAAACGCGATATTGGCCAGTCCTGCTTCCTAAGGCGCGATGGTTATGCGTAAAATCATAATTTGTGCGCTGACGCTGCAATGGACATCAGGCTTGCCGAGGGGCAGTTACAACAAGTGCTCGAGAAATTTCGTGCGGGCGACTTCGACTTTTCGGCCGCGCTGCTCGACCGCATACTTACCGTTTCCGTTGATCATCCCGACCTGCTGCGCTTGGGCGCGATGATTGCGCTGCGACGGCGGCGTCTTGACGCGGCCGATCAGTTTTCGCTCCGCGCGATGGCCCTGCGTCCTGACAGCCCGGTGATCGGAAATACGCGGGAGCAAGTGCTGGCCGCGTTACAGAAAAATGAGGAGGAACTTGCGGAGTTGCGCGAGGTTTTGCGCATCGATCCGGGCTGTCACAAGGCACACACGGGAGTCTGGAGAATCATGGGTGAATGCGGTCGCATTAGAGATGTGACCGCCCTGATCAAGCGGCGGCTCACCGCGCTCGAGGCACAGAGCGGGGTCGAACCGCGGGCGGCCAGGGTGAAGATTCCCAATACCACCTTGTGCTGCGTTGACTGCAGCAATCACCCGCTTGCGATTCGCGCGCTGAAGCTGACGTTGAACGGCTGCGAATTCCCGCGCGCGATGTTTTTCACGGACCGCAAGCTCGACGTTGGGCCGGCAGAAACGGTGATGATCGATCCCATCCAATCGCTGGACGATTACGCGCTGTTCGTCATGAAGCGTCTGCTGCCGTACATCGACACGGATTACGTGCTGCTGATCCAGTGGGATGGTTACGTCGTGGATCCTGGCGCCTGGTCCGATCAGTTCCTGCTGTACGATTACATCGGCGCACGCTGGCCGCATGAGGCGTTGAACATTCCGGCCGATCATACGGTGGGCAACGGCGGATTCTCGCTGCGCTCAAAGGTCCTGCTGCAGGCATTGCAGGATCCCCGCGTGATCGCGGCGGATCCGGAAGACCGGGCGATTTGTCTGACCCATCGCCGCTACCTGGAGGAGCAGTATGGTATTGCGTTCGCCCCGGACGCGATTGCCGAGCGCTTCTCCTTTGAGCATATCGAGCCCACGACACCCACGTTCGGGTTTCACGGGCAGATCAATATCACCCGCTTTGTCGACGACGATGCGATCCGGATGCTGCGGCTGCCCTGATCAGGCCATCGTCCGGCCGGTTGCGCTTCACGCCAATCCCGGGTTGCCGCTGACGCCGGTCAGCCGGGGCAGGTTGAGCTTGGGCGGACGGAGCACTTTCTTGTTGCGCAAATACGCGGTCACGATTTCCCATACCGGCTGGCCGGATGTGCCCTCGGCGACCGGCGCCCAGCTTGCGACTTTGTATTTCTTGCCGGCCTCGATCGGCTTGCCGCCGAGCATCATGTCGGAAATCCGGCGGTCCTTCGCTGCAGCCGGATTACACGTGTAGGTCATGCCGCCGATGCGCGCCATGTCCCCGCCCTGCTGCTTGTAGGGGTCCGGATTGAACAGGTTGTCGCAGATGTCCTCGAGAATGCCCTTGATCGTCTCGCCGGTCATTTCGGTGAGCGTAGTGTAGGGGTAGGTAATTGCAGTCTGGTTCATCACGTCCTCGAGCGTGATGGACTCGTTGGGCAGGATCGTGGTGCCCCAGCGGAAGCCGGGTGAGAACGCGATCTCGGCGCCTTTTGCTTCCATCAGCGCGTCGAGGATAACCTGATCGAAGGTGCCATTGAAGTTGCCGCGCCGGTAGAGCAGGCCTTCGCTGACCT
>Ga0326597_10006818_pt1 | contig 15589 bp, 7 predicted proteins | sample RVTome_12_FD_203789 | JGI IMG/M metagenome (GOLD analysis project Ga0326597, IMG submission 203789) | Soil microbial communities from uranium-contaminated site in the Upper Colorado River Basin, Wyoming, United States - RVT100D185 | ecosystem: Environmental > Terrestrial > Soil > Contaminated >...
TCGAACGACCTGTTCTGGCGCGAGCGGGAGGCCGCCACCTTCATGCCGGGCGTGCTGCCGCAGTACGTGCGGCTGCAGTCGGCGAGCGATCACAACCGGAACATCACCGACAACCACCACGCGATCCAGTTGATCAACGGCGCCACCAATACGGTCTTCGGCGGGGACGGGATCTCGATCTGGACGCGGGTGAACCTGGACGGCGTGAACGGGCCGAACCAGATCTACTCGGTCGCCTCGCCGCCGGTTTGGTTCGATGACGTGCTGGACGACGACAAGCAGGTGATGCAGACGTTGGCTCTGCACGAGATGAGGGAGCGAGCCACCATGACCGTGTCGGAGCCGGCCCTGATCGGCGGCAGCGCCGACTTCGCCGCGGACCTGGGGACGGCGATGGCGTCACAGCTGCTCTACTTCGCACTTTCGTACGGCGACGGCCCGACCCGCATCACCGGCTTCACGACCATCCACCTCGACGCCGACTCGCTCCTGTTCGCGACCCTGACCGCCTTCACCCTGGACGGGAACGGTCGCCTTGCCCTCGGCGTCCCGATACCGGGCAACCCCGCCCTGATCGGCAGCTACCACGCCCAGGGGGTGTACGTCCACCCGGGCGCGGTGACGGGATACTCGGCGACCACGGGCGTTTCCTTCGAGATCAGCAACTGACCGGACGCGCGGCGGGCACCTGCGGGGTCACGCGCATCGAGTCCGCGGCCGGCGGGGCGGGTAGGGCGCGCGGTCACCGCAAGAACTCCTCCAGGGTCGCTTCTTCGTTCAGAACCGGGAGGATCACGTCCATCGGAAAGGCTCATCCACTCCACCCGAGTGGATGAGCTTCCGCGGGGTCAAGGCCGTCCGCTCAACGTGCGCGCCGTCTCGTGCACCGGGCGCAGGCGCTTCATCACGCTGGCCTGGTGCAGGACCGTGGCATCCTCCGGCGCCGGCACATGCACCTGCGTCTCGATGAGCTCCTTGCGGATCCTGCGGAACACGCCATCCCAGTCCGCAAACATGCGCCGTTCCTCGCGCCGCGGGAGCCAGCCCCGGGTGCACGCCAGGCGCACCACGTCCCAACCGCTCTGCGCCGCCACGCGGAACACGGTCTGCAGCTTGGAGTCGTGACTCTCCTTGAACAATCCGCTGAGCGCGCGCCAGCACGAGGCCACGAAACCGCTGCGCGGCGTGTTCTCGTGGGGCGTGGAGTAGAACGTGTAGTACAGGCGCAGCTTCCAGCGCAGGAGTCCAAAGCGGCTGAGCGTCCGGCTGTGGCTGATCGAGGGGACGATGTCGGCGCCCTGCAGGATGTGGCGGAACCAGGTCCGGTCCAGGCGCAGCCGGCCCGCGTCGAACAGGCTGTCGAACAGCTCCGTGCCCGGCAGGGCGAAGAAGTAGCCGACGCCCAGGTCCGTGACTCCGCGGCGGCGGATCTCCTTGACGAAGGCGATGTTCTCGGCGAGGCTCTCGGCGTCGTCGTGGGGGAAGCCGATGATCAGGAACACGGCCACGTTCAGGCCCGCGTCCGCCGAGGCCTGGATGCTGTTCATCAGGTTCTTGGTGGTCATCTTCTTCTTGATGAACTGCCGCGTGCGCTCGGATCCGGACTCCGGGGCATAGGAGATGTGCACCATCTGCGTGCGCTTCATCAGCGTGGCCACCTCGGCGTCGATGGCCTCGCAACGGGTGCCCGAGGGGAACTGCCAGGTGATGTCCAGGTTGCGCCGCAGGATCTCCTCGCAGAACTTCACGGTCCAGTCGCGCTTGACGATGGCGGTCAGGTCCTGGAACGGGAAGGAGCCCGCACCGAAGTGCTTCACGTGGTGCTCGATCTCGTCCACCACCCGGACCGGGTCGCGTGCGATCCACAGGGGGCTCCACATGTTGGGCGCGGAGCAGAAGGTGCACTGGTAGGGACAGCCGCGGGTGGCGAGCAAGGGCAGGTTCACCCGCCGCGTGTCCTGCCCGCCCACGTAGTGGTGGTCGTTGTAGACATGGACGTCGAACAGGTGCCAGGCCGGGTAGGGGATGGAGTCCACGTCGCGGCGACGGGCGCGCCGGGCGTTGACCGCGATGCGGCCCGCCTTGCGGAAGGCCACGCCGGCCAGGTCCTCCAGGGAGCGGCCCGCGTCGAGGAATTCCTGGAGATCCACGATGGTCTCCTCGCCCTCGCCCAGCACCAGCACGTCCGCCTGCGAGGTGGCCAGGCAGAACTCGGGCGCCGACGAGATGTGCTCGCCCCCCAGGATCACCGTGACCTCCGGCCGCGCCTCCTTGAGGAGTTGCACCAGCCGCACCACGGCGGGCCACTCATGGGTGAAGATCACGGTGATGCCCACCCGGTCGCAGTCGGCGGGCACCCGGCGGACGATCTCCTCCAGGCGCAGGCCCACCAGCACGCCCTTGAAGTACCGGGTCTTCCGCCGCGGAGCCTGCGCGACCGCGTCCACGATGCACAAGGGCCGCCCGGCCTCCTCCAGCGCGCCGGCCACGTAGGCCAGACCCAGGGGCAGGGTGATGGTGGTGGTGGCGAAGCGGAACGACTCCACCGCCGGTGGGCGGATCAGGCAGATCCTTCCGCGCGTCGTGGCGTCGCTTACGTCGGTTGAACCGCGCGTGCTGTCGTGCATGTGGCCTCCAGGCCGGAGGGACTCGCGTGGACCGGCGGACCGTCCATCCACACCCCGATCAAGGACCGAGGAGTATAGCATGGGTCCTTCGGACTCGGCGACGAGAGTTCGCTCTATATCGCGCTGATTCCACGCGAGTTGCGTGGCCAGCCGGGGGTCGGAGCCGATGCCCCAGAGGAGCCAGCCGATCACATAGTCCTTCTCGACGACGTCCTCGCGCAGGCTCCACTCGCGCTCCCGCTCCTCGATGTCGACACGGCTGATCAAGCGGGGTCCTCGCGCGAGAGCTCGACGTTGACCCTGAGCCCCCATCTCTTCAGGACGCGGCCCTTCGTGCCCACCGACGGATCGCACCGGCTCAGGGGCCGGCGCATGGACCTGTTGATTCGGCCACGGGGATGGCCACGCCGGCCATCCGGTCCTGCCATTCCCTCGATGGGTCTCGGGCGAATGGTCTCGAGCGGTCGAACACCGAGACGAACGCCGTATGCAGTCAGCCATCACGCTTTCTGGTTTCTTCGTCGCAGGTATCAGACACACGCGTCCGGAGCGCACCGCTTCGACCCGGCACCCGCGGCGGGTGATGTCATTGCGGGCATTCGATGGGAGATCTGGTCAGTGCTGAGAGCAGGTGCTTCATCGCGTCCACCGACGATCCGGTCGACCGGCGTGCGGAGATGTGAACATTCGGATTGGCATTCCGAGAGTTCACAAGTCGGGCAGACCGTGAGTCCCAAACGGCGGCGCCTACCAGGGCGCCAATTCGAGCACCGATTCGATCGGCTCGCCGGCGGAGCCGAACCAGCCACCCTTCTCGATGACCTTGCCGTCCGAGCCGAAGGGCGTCACCACGATGCGGTGTTGGTCGGGGTCCACGTCGACGCGACAGAAGTTGTCGTCTTGGGTGAAGTTCCAGGCCTTGTAGTGCATCTCGTGCGGGGCGGTGCCGACCTGAAACTCGAAACCGTCCTCCTGTCCCGAAGCCCTGGAGTCGTGGACGAAGTTCGAGGGATCGCCGTCGGCAAAGGGGAAGGGCCAGTAGAAGGCCGAGGAAGTGATGGAGAAGCTGCGTAGCTTCTTGGCCGCGGGCGATCCGGAGAGCTCGATCTTGGCGACGTTCGCGCAGTGGATGTCACCGGACAGGAACACCACGTTCTGGATCCCGCCTGCGACGATGTGCGAAAGGATCTTGCTGCGGGTTTCCGGGAAGGCTGGCCAGGAGTCGCTGTCCTCCTTCCATTGGACCACCTGCTCGGGGCTGCCCTGTCGTTTGGTCCTTGCCGCGATGGGGTTGGGAGCGAACACGCTGGAGGTCACGATGAACTTGGGCCGGTCGCCGAGCTTCTGCTGGCAGGAGCTCAGCCAGGAGAGCAGGAGTTCCAGTTGGCTCGGCTCGCCGGGGTCCAGACTCGGGCGTCCCAGGAGGTGGTTGTCGCTCAGGTCCTTGGCCACGTCGTCCATGTAGCGCTGCGTTCGCGTGTCCAACACGAAGAAGGGTAGGCCGGCACATTCGAAGTTGTAGTACAAGCGGTTGCCGAAGCAGCTGGGGCCGTGCACCCACTGGTAGCTCATGTAGGTGTGGATCGCGAGGTTGAACACCTGCCGGCTGTCCGCGGAACGGATGCGGTCCTGAGTCCAGTTGTCCTCGATCTCGTGGTCGTCGAGGATCATGTAGGTTGGCAGGTGCCGCAGGAGCCTGCGCATGTTGGCCGAGCTGAACGCCGCGTGGTAGCGCTCCTGGAACTCGGCGAACGTGTCGGCGAGCCCGAGTGGGATGTGGCGGTTGAAGCGGTCTGCGTAGATCTGATCGCCGACCATGAGGCTGAAGTTGGCAGGCGGTCGACCGTCTCGGCCGCGAGCCTCTTCGAGCATGGGGCCGAAGATGGCGTCCGCATGGCGCGTGCGCCAGAGCAAGCCGGGATAGCGACAGGAGCCGAGCATGAAGCTCAGGTTTTCGGCTGCCGTGTTGCCATCGGGAAAGGTGCGGAAGCGCGCCTCGGCCTGCTCGGCATCCAGGCCTTCCAGCTCGGTGATCCAGACTTTCGGATCCGGCAGACGCTGGTCCAAGACGCTGCTGTCCAGGCTCTCGCCTTCGGGATGCGGGTCGTCCACGGACAAGGTGCCGACGCGAACCAGGTATTCGGTGTTCGGCTTCAGTGGCCAGAGGTCACGAGGCCGCTCCTGCAGTCCAAGCTCTTCGCCCAACGTGAAGGTGCCCGTCCGGTCGTACTCGCGTCGCAGCCGAAAGTAGTAGGCCGGCTTGGCCCGCAGGCGCTTGCCGCCTTCTTCGAAGACCGCGATGACCCCTACGGTGCGCCGTTGTGGATCCAAGGTGGCACTTTCGCTCTCGGTTCCGCCGCGAATCCAGATGCGGGCCGTCTTCGTGGTCGTGTGGCCGACGAGGGGGCCGAGTTGGGCGGGGCGTAGCTGGCTCATTTGGGAATCTCCTCCGTGGTTGGGGGCGGGATCCTAGCGAAGCCTCCGTGAAATTCGCAACCCGCAATGCATGGCGGCGCGCTCGCTGTGCTGTCTTGATCCGGTGGGCGTTCTGTTTCCACTCCGTCTCGAAAAACCATGCACGACGAACTCTGGTATCGTGCAGCCACCGCTACAGAGTCGCAGGAGGAGATCATGACCAGGCTTGCCCTTCCCTTGAAGGAGATTCGCGATCACTACACGGTGGTCGTCGTCGGCTCGGGCTACGGAGGCAGCATCGCCGCGTCGCGCATGGCGCGTGTCGGCGGTGACGTCAGCGTCTGTCTTCTGGAGCGCGGTGTCGAGTTCGCGCCCGGTGAGTTTCCGGACACCTTGGCCGAAGCCAAGCAGCAGATGCAGGTCGACATGCCGCTCGCCGAAAGGAACCTCGGCAGTCCCACGGGGCTCTACGACTTCCGCGTCAACGAGGACATCAACGTCTTCCTCGGCTGTGGTCTCGGCGGCACCTCGCTGGTGAACGCCAACGTGTCCATCGAGCCCGAGGCGGGGGTGTTCGACGATCCCCGTTGGCCGGCGGCGCTGCGCGGGCGAATTGCCCTGAAGGAGTACTACGAGCGCGCCAGGGCCATGCTGAAGCCACGCCCCTATCCCGACCACTTCCCCAAGCTGAAAAAGACCGAGGCACAGCGCAAGAGTGCGGAGGGCATGGGCAAGGACTTCAAGCTGCTCGACATCAACGTGCACTTCGGCGAGGAGGGGCCGAACCACGTCGGCGTGCCGCAGAAGGCCTGCGTGCTCTGCGGCGACTGCGTCACGGGCTGCAATCACGGCGCCAAGAACACGACGGCAATGAACTACTTGCCGGATGCCAGGAACCACGGTGCCCACATCTTCTGCGAGACCAAGGTGACGCGCGTGGAGCGCGGCGACGGGCATTGGATCGTGCACTTCACGCCGGTGGGAGCGGGGCGGGAGCGCTTCGATGCGCCGGCAATGTTCGTCAAAGCGGACGTCGTCGTCCTGGCCGCCGGCACGCTTGGCAGCACCGAGATCCTGCTGCGGTCCAAGCAGGCCGGACTGTCGGTCTCCGACAAGCTCGGAGAACGCTTCACCGGCAATGGCGACGTGCTGGCCTTCGGCTACAACGCGGACCAGGAGATTCGCGGGATTGGCTTCGGTTCGCACAGTATCGAGGACAGCGACCCCGTCGGTCCCTGCATTACCGCCGCCATCGACTGCAGAGGCCAAAGCCGGCTCGAGGATTCGATGATCGTCGAAGAAGGTGTGATCCCCGGCGCTCTCGATCCCTTCGTTCCTTCGGTCATGTCCGGCGCCGCCGGCGCCTTCGGCAAGGATACGGACAGTGGGGTCATGGACAACGTCGCCGAACGTACGCGGGAGATCTGGAGTCTGGTGCGCGGGGCGCGGCATGGGGCGACCAACAACACGCAGACCTACCTGGTCATGGCGCACGACGACGCCGGCGGCAAGCTGCGGCTTCAGGACGATCGCCTGCGCATCGATTGGCCCAGTGTGGGCGAGCAGCCGGTCTTCCAGAAGATCGGCAAGATCCTGGAGGAGGCGACCAAGGAGCTCGGCGGCACCTACATGCCGAATCCGGCGTGGACGGAGTTCCTGGGGCGGCGCCTGGTGACCGTACATCCCCTGGGTGGCTGCGTCATGGCGGAGTCTGGTTCCGAAGGCGTCGTCGACGAACGCGGGCGGGTCTTTTCGCGAAATGGTGCCGGTGACGGCGACGCCGTGCACGAGGGTCTCTACGTCATGGACGGGGCGGTGATTCCCAGGCCCTTGGGCGCCAATCCCTTGCTGACCATCTCTGCCATCGCCGAGCGCAGCTGCCAGCTGCTGGCGGAGGATCGGGGATGGAGCTTCGACACCACTCCCTCTTCACAGCCGAGCCGCCCGGCTCGTGAGCCCGAGCGCCTCGGCATCCGCTTCACCGAGACGATGCGGGGTTGGCTGGATCACGAATCGGGCGAGCGCTCGGATTTCGAGTTCACGTTGACGGTGTCGTCCAGCGACCTGGAGACGATGCTTCGAGAAGAAGGCCACCGTGCCACCATGTTCGGCACCGTCACGGCGCCGGGACTCGACGACGCGGCGCTCACGACGAGCCACGGCGAGTTCCAGCTCTTCGTCAAGGACCCCGACGTCGTCAACCAGAAGCGCATGGTCTACGACATGCGCCTGCACGACCAAAGTGGCCACAGCTATCGCTTCCGCGGCCACAAGAAGATCCGCAACGACGCCGGTCTGGATCTCTGGGAGGACACGACGAAGCTCTACTTCAGCCTGGACCGCGGTGTTGAAGGCGACGGTGGCCGCGTGGGGCAGGGCGAGCTGCGCATCGAGCCCGCGGACTTCGCGCGGCAGATGCAGACGATGCAGGTCTTGAACGCTTCGAGCACCGCCGAGCGTCTCGAGGCTCTGGCGCGCTTCGGTGCCTTCTTCAGCGGCTCACTCTTCGACACCTTCGCCGGCGTCTTCGCCCGTCCCTCGGTCTTCGATCCAGAAGCGCCGCCGCGCAAGCGCCGGGAGCTGCGCGTCGCTGCCCCCGAACTCCATTCCGTCCGCACCGCGGACGGTACCGAGATCCTGTTGACCCGTTATTCAGGCGGGGGCCAAGGGCCGGTGATCCTGGCCCATGGTCTGGGGGTCGGCAGTTCGATCTTCTCGCTGGACACCATCGACACCAACCTGCTCGAGTTCCTGTTCGCCCACGGTTACGACGTCTGGCTGTTGGACTACCGCGCCAGCATCCACCTGCCGGCCGCCGAGCAGCAGTTCTCCGGCGACGACATCGCCCGCGAGGACTACCCGGCGGCGGTGGCGAAGGTGCGGGAGATCACCGGCGCCGACACGGTGCAGATGGTCGTCCACTGCTTCGGCTCGACGACCTTCGTCATGTCGATGCTCGGTGGCCATCTCTCGCACGTACGTTCCGCCGTCTGCAGCCAGATGGGCGCGCACGTGATCGCGCCGACCTCGACGCGCGTCAAGACGGGCCTGCACACGGCCCGCATCCTCGAGGTGCTGGGCTTCGACTCCTTGACGGCCTATGTCGATGCCAACGTCCCCTGGCAGGACCGCCTCTTCGACAGCATGCTCAACCTGACGCCCGTGCAGCGGGAGGAGCACTGCCGGAGCCCGGTGTGCCATCGCATCACCTTCCTCTACAGCATGCTCTACGAGCACGACCAGCTGAACACCGCCACCCATGACACGCTGCACGAGACCTTCGGCATCGGCAACATCAAGGCCTTCCAACACCTTTCGCGGATGACGCGTGAGAAGAAGCTCGTGGGCTTCGACGGCGATGACCTCTACCTGCCGCACCTGGATCGCATGAACATCCCGGTGACATTCATCCACGGCGCCGAGAACGCCTGCTTCCTGCCGAAGAGCACGGAGCTGACCTTCGAGGCGCTGCGGGAGAGGAACGGACCGGGTCTGTACTCCCGCCACGTGATCGGCAGCTACGGCCACATCGACTGCATCTTCGGCAAGAACGCGGTGCGGGACGTGTATCCCTTCATCCTCGAGCACCTGGAACGAACCTGATGGCGCCTGTGGGCGCAGAAGGTCGCGCACCAGCGCTTGCCGGCGGGAGTGATCGTGCGCTGGAATCATCGTGTCGGCGTGCAGGGAGAACCCGTGGAGGCGCCCAGCGGAAGCGCGCATGGTCCGCGACCTGACCGCCCTCGAACGCGAACAGTCGACGAGATCTCAGGATCGTCGACCAGGGCGTAGAGATGGAGAGAGATGGACTGTTGGATCGCCTTGACGCTTCTCCGCGCAGCTTGCCCATTCTGCACACGAATGCGGACGCGCGTGCTTGACCTCCTTGGACGAGCGTGTTCCGCTGAATCTCCACCGCCGGCCGCGACTGGCGCCTTGCCCGCGCCTGGCCGGGTCAGTTCCTGGTGAGCAGGCCGACGCCGGCGAGCCAAGTGACGACGCTCGCATCCGGTTGACTCGGACCCCAAGGAAAAGCTGTAACACGGCAACGGGGTTCCGGATTGCGGTTGATGGCCCGACGGCGGCCTTTCGATCGCCTCTCCTTGGAAAGGAACCATCATGAACTTCCGGCGACTCGCTTCACTCGCGGTGTTTACGGTCTTCGCCCCGCTCGCCTCGGCGAGCGGCCCCGAGCTTCCCTCAGCGCCCTTCCCCGCCTGCTTCGTCGAGAACCTCGGTCAATGGGACACGCCGGCGGCGTTCGTCGCTCGGGGCGACGGTGGCTGGGTGCGGGCGGAGCCGAACCGAGTGATCCTCCAGCGAGAGGAGGACGCCACCGGGAGCGGCGTGGTGGTCGCGCTCGAATTCGAAGGCGCCGAGACTCGAACGATCGAAGGTCGCGTGCCCGTCGAGACCGCCTTCCACTATTTCCCGGGGCGGGATCCAGACCGCTGGCGCTCGAACGTGCCGGCCTACGAGCAGCTCCTGTACCGCGACGTCTACCCGGGCGTCGATGTGCGCGTCCGGGACCACGCCGGACTCCTCGAGTACGACCTCCTCCTCGCCCCCGGATCGGATCTCGAGCAGGTGCGTATCCGCTACGAGGGCGTCGACTCCATCGAGATACCCGGTCCGGACCGGCTGGTGCTGATGACCGCGCTCGGTCCGATCGAGCAGCGGATCCCCGCCACCTGGACCGAGTCCACGAGCGGCGAGCGACGCCCCCTCGACTGCCGTTATCGGCGGATCGACGAGTGGACGATCGGCTTCGAGGTCGATCCCTACTCGCCGGAGAACCTCCTGGTCATCGACCCCAGCCTGGAGTGGAGCACGGTGGTCGGGGGCGTCAATCGCGATGAAGTGCTCGATCACACGGTCTCGGCCGCCGGCCGCATCTTCGCGACCGGCTTCTCCGACGGGACCGATTTTCCGAACACCCGCGGCGCCTACGACAACACAGCGAATGGCCAGAGCGACGTCGTGATGTTCCAGCTTTCGCCCGATGGAACCGCGCTGCTGGCGGCGACCTACATCGGCGGGTCCGACCTCGAGCAGGGCAATGCCATCGGCGTGACGAGCAACGGCGACGTCTTGATCGCCGGACTGACCGACTCGTCCGACTTCCCGACCACGCCCGGCGCATGGGATACCGTCAGGAACGGGCGAGACGGCTTCCTCCTCCAGCTCAACGGTTCCGGATCGGCGTTGCAGTGGTCCACCTTCCTCGGCGGCTCGGCAGGCGACGCGATCTTGGGCATGTGGGTGAACCCCGGTAATGGTAGATCTGTCGTATGTGGGACGACGAACTCGGCGGATTTCCCGGTGTCGCTGTTCACCTACGATCACACCTACAACGGCGGCGGGGACGCGTTCGTGACCTCGTTCGATGCGACCGGCCAGCTGGTCTATTCGACGTTCGTCGGGGGCAGTGACAGCGACAGAGCGGTCGGACTTGCCGCCGATCCGAACAACGACTTCGACGTCACCGTGACTGGCGACACCGACTCGACCGACTTTCCGACCACTGGCTCGGCCTTTCAATCGGGCCAGCAAGGTTCCGGCGACGCCTTCGTCTTCCGGTTGAGCAGCAGCGCCTTCGCCATTCTCGAAATGTCGACCTACCTGGGCGGGAGCGCCTCCGATCGGGGCTCCGACTTGACTCTCGACTCCTTCGGCAACGCGACGATCGTGGGAACGACGTCTTCTTCGGACTTCCCGACGCTCGGCGCCTGGGACGCCACCTACAATGGCGGCGTGGATACCTTCGTGACGAACGTGAATGCGAACGGGACGGCACTCTTCTACTCCACTTTCCTCGGGGGCTCGGACGACGACTTCGTGGGCGGCATCTACGCAGAGCAGACGCTCGAGACGCTCTTCATCGCCGGTGAGACCCTCTCGCCGGACTTCCCGCTGTCGCACGGCGCGTTCCGCACGGACTTCAGTGGCCGCGAGGTTTTTGCCCTGCGCATGAGCGGCAACGCCGCGGAGCTTCAGTACTCGACCTTCCTGGGCCGCGGCGGAGCCAGTTCCATCGAGCTGGACCCCAACAGCGGCGACGCCGTGGTGGCGGGCTGGGCCGGTACCGGCTTCGTGACGACGCCGGGAAGCTATGACTCGACCCACAACGGCGGCCGGGACGGGTTCGTGACCAAGATTCGCCTCGGGCCGATCCTGAAGCTGGTCGGCCGGCTGATCCCGGGGAACTCGCTGCACTACGAGGTCACCGGGGCACCCTCGAGTGAGACCGGCTTCCAGGTCCAGGTGCTCTCGAGCTGCACTGGAACCGCCGGCATACCGCTCCCGAACAGTGGGGGCCTGGTGCTGCCGTTGACCTTCGACGTCTGCACGCAGTTCAGCTTGAGCATTGCCGTCTTGTTTCAAGGCACCATTCAGTCCGACGGCACCGCGACGACGCCGAGCTTCACCTGGCCCAACGTGAACCCCGGCATCAACATCTTCAGCGCGGCCTTCACTCGGGACCCGGCCAACGGGACGTTCTCGTCCGTGACGCCGCCGATCCATCTCGTCACACAGTAAGAGGGATGCGCTCAAGGGAACGGCAGCGTCTCGGACCTTCGGGCAGCCTGCCATTGCACCAGCATCGGCCCGACGAGCGCCGCCTCGACGAAGCCGCGGTCACCGGATCACCGGCCACCGCTCATCGCGAGCGATCGCACGCCGTGGGCGCAGCCTCCTTCTCCACCGCCGAGCGCGACTGGCGTTTTGCCCGCGCCTGGCTGGGTCAGACCCGAACCGGAGTGTCGTGACCGCACGAGGCCAGAAATCACGGAATGCGAGCGGTCGATCGGCCCGCGGGACGCAACGGTCCGCCGGTCCCTCCATCGAACGGTCGCTGCCGCCGGCGACGTACTGGGCTGTCCTGGGTGGGATCGTCGCCGCCGGCGCCGCCGCGCGGCTGCTGGCGGCCCGCGGCGAGCTGTGGCTGGACGAGATCTGGTCCCTGCGATTTGCCCAGATGATCGCGTCACGAGTCGGCGTCTTCACCGAGCTGCATCACGACAACAACCATCACCTCAACACGTTCTATCTGTCCTGGATTGGGGAAACGTCCGTCTGGATCCTGTATCGCCTGCACAGTCTTGCGGCTGGGATCGGCACGATCGTGCTTGCCGCGGTCATCGCGCGGCGTGCCGGCGATCGTGCCGCACTCACGGCCGGCCTGTTCACCAGCGGCTCGTTCCTGCTGATCCTCTACTCGTCTGAAGCGCGCGGCTACTCGCTCGCGGTGTTCTTCGCGTTCCTGGCGGTCGTCATGGCCGACCGCGCCCAGTCGACGGGCCGCCTGTGGTGGGCCTGGGCCGGCGGCTTTGGTCTCGTCAGCACGCTGGGCATCCTGTCGCATCTGACTTTCCTCCACGCGTATGTCGGGCTGGTGGCGTGGACCGGGTGGCGCGGCCTTCAGAGACCCCGGCAGCCACACTGGCCCAGGCAGCTGGCCGCGCTTCATCTCATTCCACTCGCAGGCCTCGCGGCCCTGTATTGGGTCGACCTGCGGCACATGGTGATCGGCGGCGGTCCGCCATTCACGGTGGTCGAGACAGTTGCGCGGACGTTGTCGCTGGCCATTGGCGGCCCGGTCGCCGGAAGCCTGCGCGGGCTGATGGTGATCGCGGCGATCGTCCTGGCTGTCGCGTCGATCGTCGCGGTCCGGCGCTCGGGATCGAACCTGTGGATCCTGTTTGCCGCGACACTGATGGCGCCTGCAGTGATGCTCGCGACGGTCCCGACCAGCGTGCTGTTCGAACGGTACTTCCTGGTGGCGACCGCGTGCGCTCTGCTGTCGGCTGGCTGGCTGGCGGCAATCGTGGCGCGACGGTCGCGGCTGGTCTGGTGGGGGCTCGTCGCGCTGTTTCTGATCGGCAACGCCTCGCAGACCTGGCGGCTCATCGAGCGCGGTCGAGGAAGCTATGTGCCGGCCGTAACGCACATGGTCACCGAAGCCCGCCGGAAGACGATCACGGTGGGCAGCAATCATGACTTCCGAGTCGGGCGCGTCCTGGCGTTCCATCTATCGTTCGTCCCAGGCGGCGAGCGCATCAGGTACCAGCCGGCAGGCACATGGACGCCGGCTGGCCCCGAGTGGCTGCTGCGGCAGAGCAAGGACGCGGACTTCGTTCCAGAGCTGGAGATCACGACCGAGGGCGGCCGCCAGTACACCCTCGAGCGGGTATACCGTTCGGCGGGCCTCTCGGAGTGGCACCTCGCCCTGTACCGCAATCAGAGGGCGCCGAATCGCTGATCGTCCCACCGGCGAATGGGTGGGGGCTGTCGGGCGGCCCCGAGTTCCAATCGGCACCCATCACTCCCCTGGCACGTCCACGTCGATCGGAGCTCGGCTGTGGTAGGATCGGCTCTCCGGCGCTCCTTCCGCCTCGAGGAGATCGTCATGCGCATTCTGATCTGGTTGACTGCGCTCGGCATCCTGCTCCTGCTCTACTTCGTGTCGTCGCGACCTTCAGGCTCCACGAAGGTCGATCCCCGCGCGGGAGTGGCTCCGGAATCGGCTGTCGTGCAATCCGCCTACCAGTGGTCCCAGATGTCATCGGCGGATCTCCTGGCGCTCTACCAACGCGGCTCCGGCCTTCCGTTCGGAACCGACTCGGGCGCGTGCGGGATGCCGGAAGTCGCCACGGTTCTCGATCCCGGCCAGATCCTGCCAGAACACGACCGTTGCGAGGTCCGCTGGCTTAGTCGCGACGCCGCGGTCGTCAAGGCCGACATCGAGGTCGGCGTGGACGTGATGGAATGCTTCTTCGGCCTCGAGCGGCTCGGAGGGACATGGATGAAGCAGGCGATGGCGAGCCGCATCCGCTGGGGCTGCACGTTCCCCGCTGAGAAGTGATCCGCCTTCGCGTGGTACGTCGTCAGACGTCTCTCCATGTCCTGATCGGGTGGGAGTGCGTCAAGCGATCACCTGCTCCGGCACAGGCGCCCGCCGCTGGTTGCCAAGCGAGGTTACCCGCCGTACCCTCGGGGCGTAGACTCACTTGAGCGACCCGCCCGCCGAGGAGAACGATCGCCATGTTGACGCTCCCTTTGCTCCTGCTTCTGGCCGTGCCCTCGCCGGGGTCGACCCACCCGGTCCTCTTTCCCGCGAGCCGGAACTTCGATGATTCCTTCCTCTCCGTCAACGGAGCCTGGCTCGACGGTTCGATCCTCCTGCAGGACGGCAGTCTGACTTCGGCCCAATCGCACGCGGTGCCGGTCGAGATCGAATACCAGGTCCAGACCGATTCGACCAACATCCGCATCGGCTACGCCGCCCAACAGATCATCTTCAACTGGGAGGCGCGGCCCGACGAGCTGCGGATCGATGGAGGCCCGGCCGGCGGCCGCCACGTTCCGGCGCGGGGCGCGGTGCCCGCGGGGAAGTTCGTGACCATCCGTCAGGTGGTGCACCGCCACCGCATGGAACTCTTCGTGGACGGACGGCAGCGGGCCGAATGGATCGCCGATTTCAGCGGGGTCGACGAACCGGTCCGGATCTTCGGGGCGCAGACGCTCACGGTGCGCTCGATCCACATCCGGCCGTTCGCGGAAGAGGCGCCGCCGGCCGCGAGCGCCCGGCCGGGGCCTGCGGCCTTCGCGATGATGGGAGAACTCGACGAGCAGCGGCGCGCGCCGGGTTGGCCGGTCGATCCGGCCTTCGATCTCACCCGCGACTGGCGCCTGCGGCTCGAACTCCTCCCGGGCAACGTCGATGCCCTTTCCCAGATCGCGTTTCTCTGGGGCGATCAGCGGCCGGGGAAGGACACGCTGTATGTCAGGCAGCGGAGCCGGGCGCTCGAAGCCGGCGGCTGGAGTCGGCCGGAACCGTTCGTGACCGCGATGCTGCCCGAGGACCGGCTCGGCTCCTGGATCCCGATCGAACTCCGGTATGACGCCGCCCGAAACCGGATGACGCTCTCCTTCCATGGCAAGGCGGTCGCGGAGTCACCCTGCGGCGTGCTGACCTTCGACCATCCGATGCCGATCTATCTGGGCCACGCCCACGGAACGCAGCGGTTCAGCGGGCGTCTGCGGAACGTGGTTCTCGAGAACCTCTGACGGAGACGGCCGGCTCGCCGGTCATCCATCCCTCTTCTTTCGACCGGCCGGCGCCGGGCCGTTGAGGTAACCCAGCGCCCGCAGCTCCATCTTGATTTCGCTGTCGAGATCCACCTGATCGCGATCGCGGTCATGGATCTGCCGGCTCAACTCCTTCTGCCGCATGATGATGTCGTACAGTTGCCGGCCCATCGATTGGACCAGCTCCGGCCGTTCCTCGTGAATCGAATGAGCCTCCTCCGGATCGTCCGACAGGTTGAACAGCAAGGCCTTCCGCTCCACCAGGCTCTGCACCCACAGCTTGTACGGGCCCTGGATCAGGACCGCCGAGGCGCCCCTGCTCGCAACCACCGGGCGCTCTCGCAAGAAAGTGAAATCCCGGCCCTGAAATGTGGAAGCTCCGGGAATGCCGGCCATTCGTGCGACCGCGGGCGCGACGTCGACCAGCTGAACCAGTGAATCGAACTCCGCGCCGG
>Ga0326597_10006820_pt1 | contig 15588 bp, 14 predicted proteins | sample RVTome_12_FD_203789 | JGI IMG/M metagenome (GOLD analysis project Ga0326597, IMG submission 203789) | Soil microbial communities from uranium-contaminated site in the Upper Colorado River Basin, Wyoming, United States - RVT100D185 | ecosystem: Environmental > Terrestrial > Soil > Contaminated >...
CGCAGATTGTGGCGGAAGACCACGTCGTCGCCGATCGTGATCATCCCCCGCCCGGCGATCACCAGCCGGCCGTGGCAGCGGAAATTCCTCCCCACGCGCAACCGGACGCCTCTCCAACGGTACTTGAATCCATACCACCGGCCCCGCAGCAGGGCGCAGACGAGCCAGAGCGCCGGCAACGGATCGCGGATCCCCTGCTTCAGATTCCGGCGCGTGAGAAACCTTGCCAAGCCGTGCGACTACCCGGGCAAGACGTTCAGGAGGATTCCGAGCCGCCCTGTTCGAGATCGCGCAGCCTCCTCGACAGCGAGGACTTTCGCCGGGCCGCGGTGTTCTTGTGGATGACGTGCTTCTTGGCCGCCAGATCGATCCGTTTCATGGCCACCCGGATCGCCTCCTTGGAAGCCGCGGCATCGCCTTGTTGCAGGACCTCCTCGGCGTTCTTGATCTGGTTCTTCATGGTGGTGCGACGCGCCTTGTTGCGCAGTCTGCGGTTCACGTCCTGCCGGACTCGCTTGGCGGCCTGCTTGCTGTTGGGCATGGATACTCCTCGATCGTCCTGAATCTAGTCCTTGAATTCGTAAGTGGAAGAGGCGTCGCCCCCGGCATCGGAGACTTCCTCGGATTTCGGCAGCTCTCCGGCCGGCTCCGCCGGCTCCGCCGACTCGGCCGGCTCGGCCGGCCGCGCGGGCCTGGACTGCGCCAGATGGGAACGTAACGCCTCCAGCCGGGCGGCCACGTCCTTGTAATGGATGTCCTTCTCGTAGATCGACTCGAATCGCGCGCGAGCCTGCTCCAGGTCGCCCGGGCCGCCCGCCTTCTCGAGCAGCACGGCCAGGGAGTAGACGATCTCCACGGATCGGTCGGAGGAGCCGTCCACCGATTCGAGCGCCGTTTCGAACTGCTTCTGCGCCAGATCGAGCATGTCGTTCCGCTCGAACGCCTGGCCCAGTCCGATCAGTGAATCGACCCGCCGCCTTGGGTCCTTGACCGAGTGCTGGAAGTTTTCGATCGCGGCGCCGATCCTGCCAGCGGCCAGCAGCAGGCGGCCCAGGCGGAAACGAAGATCCAGATCGGTCGGGTGCTCCTTGACCCGGCGCGTGAACTCCTCGATTTCGAAGTCCTGCTTCTCGCGCGCCAGATCGACCAGATCGGTACCGGCGGCCGGATCGCCCTGCTCGGCATGCTTCCGTGCTTCGCGGATCTGCTGCTCCAGATCGAGAATGCGGATGTCGCCGATCCGCTCCTTCAACTCGTACGACCCCGGATCGAGCGCCAGCCCGGCCTCGAGCACCGAGATCGCCTGGGCGTACTCACGATGCTTGACGTGGTGCTCCGCCAGTTCACGGCGGGCCCGGCGATCGGCGGGATTCGACTCCAGGGCCTGCTCGAGACTCGTGCGCAGGAGGGCGCGCTCGTCCTCCGTGGTGACCATCTTCTGCGACGCCTCCAGAACCTGCTGCTTCCCGCTGTCCCGGATCAGTTCCCGGGAGGAGCGGGACGGGTCGTACGATCCGGACGAAAGCACCCCTTCGGCCGCCAGGTTCTTGCGCATCTTCTCGGCCTCGGAATCCCGAGGCGAACGCTTGAGCACGGTCTCGTAGCACCCGAGCGCGCGCTCGAGCTGCGCCATGCTGTAGTAGAGCGCGCCCGCCTGCTTCAGCGCGTGATCACCGATCCGCTCGTCCTCGCCGAGAAACTCCCAGACCGCCACGGCGGAGTTGCGATGGCCGGCCCGCTCCAGTGCGGAAGCCAGGGCATGGTTCACGTTCCGATTGCGCGGATCATTGCGGAGATATCCTTCCGCGGCGAGGATCACCTGCGACGGCTGCTTGAGCACGGTGCCGAGCAGGATGCCGGCTCGCTGATGCAGGCCCTGGAGCAGGGCGATCAGACGCGGTATCTGCTTGTACTCGGCCCGCCGAACGAGTGCCTGGCGCAGTTCCCGGCGCGCCTCGCCATGGTCCGGCTTGAGCTGTAACACCTGATGGTATAGGCTGATAGCGTAATCGAAGTTCTTCTTCCGAAGTGCCTCGTTGGCTTTCTCGAGATGTTTCGAAACGTCCATCCGGTCGCTTTTCGGTTCTCCGTCCGCCCCCGGGGATGGCCCGGGGAACGGTCTGGGGGTGGCCTGGCCACCAGCTGCAACTTGGCGCAACGTGCGGAAGCCGCTCAAGTTATCATGGAGTCCGGATCGGGTCAATCTCGATCTGGTGGGCTTGCGACGACCGTCTATGTACGCTAAGTCTCTCCAGTCAAAGGACGTCTGCCGTATGGAACTGGTCACCTATCCACATCCCGCATTGCTCCGGAAGACCCGGCCGATCACGGTCGAGGAGGCGACCAGTGCGGAGTTGCAGGCTCGCGTCGAGGAGATGCGGGAGATCATGCATCAGTCGGATGGTGTCGGGCTGGCGGCCCCCCAGGTCGCCTGGAGCGTCCGGCTCCTGCTGATTTCACCCGCGGGCACGCGTGAGAGCGACGAGCTGCTGCTGAACCCGGTCATCAAGGCGCGGCGCGGCAAGGTCGTGGGCGAGGAGGGGTGCCTGTCGTTCCCCGGGATCTATGTCCAGGTCGAGCGGGCTCGCGAGATCGACGTGGAGTTCCTGGACGATCAAGGACAGATCCGGCGGGAGACGCGCAAGGACTTCGCCGCCCGGGTGATCCAGCATGAACTCGATCACCTCGAGAACATCCTGCTGCTCCACCGCATGTCGCCGGCCGATCGGGTGCGAGTCAAGCGCGACCTGGAAGCACTGAGCCAGAGCAGCGATTGATGCAGGTCGTCGAGCTTTCGGAGGTCGGGCAGGCGGTCGACCTGCCGCGCGGCGGCGCCGCCAGTCTGGGCGTCTTCGATGGCGTCCACCTCGGACACCGGCGGATCCTGACCCGGATGATGGAGCGGGCCTCCGAAATCGGCGGAGTCTCGATCGTGCTGACCTTCGCGGTGCATCCGGTGGCGGTGCTGCGCGGGTTGCCGGCCCGCATGATCACCTCGCTCCCCCACCGGCTCAAGCTGTTCGAGCAACTCGGGATTTCCCGGTGCGTGGTGCTGCCGTTCGACGAGCGCGTCCGGCAGATCGAGGCGGGCGACTTCGCCCGAACGGTCTTCGTCGAGACCCTGGGCCTGAGGTGGCTGGTGCTCGGACCGGACGCCCGCATCGGCTTCCAAGCCCAGGGAGACGTGCGTTTCCTGGCCGGATTCTGCGAGCAGAACGATATCCGCCTGGAGGTCGTCGAGGACCTGCATGTGGACGACGTGCGCGTTTCCAGCACGCGCATCCGGGCCGCCATCGCCGACGGCGACCTGGTCCGGGCGCGGCGCATGCTGGGCCGCGACTGGTCGATGCTCGGAATCGTCATGCAGGGCGAGGGCCGCGGGCGCAAGCTCGGCTACCGGACGGCCAACCTGAATCTCCATCACGAGATCCGGCCACCGCCGGGCGTTTATGCCGGCTGGGCCCGGCTCGAGCAGGATCGCCATCCCTGCGTGATCAACATCGGCATCCGCCCCACCTTCGGCCCGGACGGCGACCTGACCGTCGAGGCGCACCTGCTCGAGTTCGACGGCGATCTGTACGATTCGGAATTGGAGCTGATCCTGGTGCAACGGGTGCGCAGCGAACAGCGGTTTCCGAGCCGTGAGGAGCTGACGCTGCAGATCGGCCGCGACATCGCCGAGGCTCGCAGGATTCTCGCCCGCCCCGAAGAAGAGGAAGAGAAACCGACACCCTGAGAATCCGCCCGAGTCCTTTTTTCGGGAGCGGTTTGCCCCTTTCCTCCGGGAACTCTATCATCCTCCGGCTCGTGGGCGGGTAGCTCAGCGGTAGAGCACTCGGCTGAAAACCGGGGTGTCGTTGGTTCAACTCCGACCCTGCCCACCACCTTGGCCTGCTCTCCTCGGCTCCCCCGCCCCTCCCGCCCCCCCCTGCCTCAGAGCCAGCAGCTCCCGATAGAACGCCATCACCTGGTCGCAACGGTACTCGTTGTTCATTCGCTGATGGACGAGCGCCCGGCCCTGCTCCGCCATGCGCGCCGCCTCCTCCGGTTCGTCCAGCAGCCTCAACACCGCCCGGGCCAGACCGGGCGCGTCGCCGGACGCCACCAGCAGACCGGTCCCGCCGTTTCGCACCAACTCGGAATTGCCGCCCACGTCCGTGCAGACGACCGGCAGCCCAAGGGCCATCGACTCCCGGATCGCCCCGGTCAGGCCTTCGCCGTCGCTGGAACAGTTGACCGAGACATCCAGGGCGCAGAGCAGCCGTTCGACGTCGGCTCGAAAGCCGGTGAACCGGACCGCCTCCAGCACGCCCTGATCGCGCGCCAGCTCCCGCGTGCGCTCCAGGTCGCCGCCGCCGATCACCAGGAAGACCGTCCTGGGGTGCGCGGCCAGCACCTCGCTTACCATCTGGAAGAACAGCCGGTGTCCTTTCTTGCGATCCAGGTTGGCGAGGATGCCGACCACCTTGGCGCTCTCCGCGATCTGGAGTTCCGCGCGACAGAGCTTGCGGTCTTGCCGCTCTCGAAAGCGTTCCGGGTCGAACGACCCGTAGATCACGCGCACCTTGTCCGGCGGCACCTGGTCGAAGTCGACGAGCACGTTTCGGACCGCTTCCGCCACGGCCACGATGCCATCCAGCCGGGACGATCGGTAGGCCGCCGCCGTCTGCGGGTCGGAGTGATAGCAGTTGCCCTTCTGGGCCAGCAGGACGGGCCCCCGGCGGCCGGACAGAGCCGACACGGCGAAGCGCATGGCGCGCTCGCGGTGGGCGTGGATGACATCCGGCGCGACCCGGTCCACGTGGCGCTGGAAGCGCCGGGCGCCCAGGAAGCGGGCCAGATGCTGCATCGCGAACGGAACGCACTCGAAGCCTTCAGCCAGAAGCGGCGCGAATGCCTCCCGCGCCTGCCCGGGTTGGCGCCCGGCGTTGTAGCCGAAGCGGACCTCAGCTCCCCGGCCGCGCTGCGCGCGCGCCAGCAGGATCGCCTGGAAAGCGCCGCCGCTCTTGATGCGGTCGTGCGACAGGAGGTGCAGGATGCGAAGCGGCGGATCGCTCACGGCGCCTCCAGATCCAGCAGTTCGTACAGCGCCGACAGCGCGTGTTCGGTGGCCTGCCCCGGATTGTAGAACAGCAGTTCGGCGCGTTCGCGGCGTTTCGCGCTGTCTCCCATCGGATCCTCCAGCGCGCGCTCCACGGCCGCCTGGAGCCGCTCGGAACCGGCGATGACCTCGCCCGCTCCCCGGAGGTAATCGAGGTCCTCGGGATCGTCCGCGCCGAATCTTCGGATGGAACTGGCTCGAATCTTCTGTTCGTGCTCCGGCACCGACAGGTAGATCACCGGCCGATCGCAGAGCAGGAACTCGCTGCCCACGCTGGAGAGATCGGTGATCAGGAGGTCCGCGGCCAGGAGCGAGGGAATCACATCGTGGCTTCGAATGAGCCGGATCCGGCTACCAGGCTCCCGCTCGCCGATCAGCCGCTCGTAGTCGAGCTTCAACTTCTTGCGGAAGCGCTTCAATGACCGGTCATGGAGTTTGACCAGCAGATTGACCGGCATGCGGGCCAGCCGGTCGATCAGCTCCAGGCCGATTCGATCCAGCGAGGAACCGGACTCTCCGGAACGGGTCGGCGCATAGAGAACGGTGGGCCGATCGACGTCGAGCTCGAGCGCGCGGATCAGCTCCGACCGATCCCCTCCGCCGGCCTGCTCTTGATGGACGAGCCGATCCGTCTTGGGCATGCCGATCTTCAGCCCGCGAGGGTCCGCCTCGCCGAGCAGCCCGGCCCGCACGAACTTGCGCCGGTGGTACTCGCCGATCAGGAACAGCCGATCGAATCGCTCGACCTCGTCGCGCACCGCATAGTTTTTCGGTGAGACGCCGTGGAACAGCTCGACCAACTGGCCGATCTTGCGCGAATGGAAGAAGAACCCGGAGCAGACGGCGGCGTCGAAGCGCCGAAAGCGCGCCGGGAGGCCGGACACGTAGGTGAACGGAACCCGCAGACACTGTGCCGCCAGCTTGCGGCCGCCGTGACGCACCGTGATCAAGATCTCGATCCGGGAGTCCCGAGCCAGATGCTGCAGCAATGGCTCGATCACACTGAACGAAAGCGGCGTGGACACCGGGAACAGGACGCGCCGCTCTTTCACGATCGAGACTCCCAGTCAGTCCATTGGATGCCCGGAGGCGGATGCCCGAAAGCGGGTGCCCGACGGCGGCCTGACGATGAAACCGATGTCGGTGCATCCGCCGCAACCCGGCCACTTTGCGAACGGCGGAATGGTTTTCAAGAGTGAAACGGGCGCATTCGGTCGAGTTGAGCTATGTTACGGCCGTTAGACCCACCCCGGCAAGGACTTCCGTCTCGCCGGCGGATGTGGTGAGTGGACCTTTCAGACCCTTGTCAGTTGAAGGTCAACAGCCGTTGAGAGCGCCTGAGGAGGCGAGGCCATGGCAACCAACGTTCTGGTGGTTGATGACGAGAGCCGAGTGCGATTCACCATCAAGGCGATTCTCGATCGGGCCGGGTACAACGTCATGCAAGCGTCTTCCGGCAACGAAGCCCTCGATCACCTCGAGCGCGAGTCGATCGCCGTGGCGTTGATCGACGTCAAGATGGCCGAGATGGATGGACTGGAGTTGCTGCAGAGAGTGCGCGCGCGCTGGCCCTACGTCGCCGTGATCCTGATCACCGCCTATCCTTCGGTTCCCAACGCCGTGAGTGCCATGAAGCTCGGCGCTTCCCATTATCTCGAGAAGAATTTCACCAAGGAGACGCTGCTCGACACGATCAAGCGGGCACAGGCCGAGGCTGCCGGTGAAGCGGGCACGGGCGCGGGGCAGAAAACCCCGTTCCAGAATCTCCTGGGAACGACTCCGAACTTCGAGGACGCCCGCGACCTGGCCCGCCGCTCCGCGACCACCGATCGACCGGTGCTCCTGCTGGGTGAGATCGGAACGGGACGCGAGACCTTCGCGCGCGCCATTCACGCCGGATCCTCCCGCCAGGCCGCCCCGTTCATACCGCTGCGCTGCGCCGCGGCCGGTCTGGACCTGAACGCCGAACTGTTCGGAACCCCCGGCGGCAGTCCCGGCCGGTTGGTCGAAGCGATCGGCGGGACGCTCTACCTGGACGGCGTCGAGCAGCTCGATGACATCACGCAAGCCCAACTGCTGCGCTATCTGCAGGACGGCGAATTCCCCCGCGAGACCGGCGGCCCGCTGATCCGCTCCGACGCGCGGATCATCGCCGGCTCAACGGCCGACCTCCAGCAGATGGTCGAACAGGGCTCCTTCCGCAAGGATCTGTTCTACGCGCTGCGCGCCATGGAGATCCGTCTGCCGCCGCTCCGCGAACGCACGGCCGACATTCCCCGGTTGGCCCAGCACTTCGCGAAACAGAACGGCGGCCGCGGTGCCGAGATGGTCAAGGTGCATCGAGATGCCGCCCGCGTCCTGGCCAGCCAGACGTTTCCCGGCAACCTGAAGGAGCTTCGGGACATCATCGGCCAGGCCGTGTTGCTGGCCTCTGGCGGCGAGATCACTCCGGGCATCCTCGAGAAGCTCGGCATCACCGCCTCCGAGACCATCGCAACCGACGCGCACGGCATGCGCACGAGGGTCGAGCAGGAGGAGAAGAAGGCGATCGAGGAAGAGCTGCGGCGGAACCCGAAGAACCTCAAGCAGACGGCGCAGAACCTGAACATCTCGCGCACGACGTTGTGGCGGAAGATGAAGAAGTACGGGCTGGACGGGGAGTGAGGCGCTCAGGCCCCGCGTTCCAACGCCGCCGCCGGTCCCCGAACGCCCGCGGCGATCAAGTCGCCGATCTCGTCGGTCGGTAGCGCGCCGGCCGAAAGCGAAGGGATCGTCTCGTTCTCGATGTTGTGGGCCACCACTCGCTCGATCTTCCGGGTGGCCGCTTCCTGGCCGAGATAGTCGAGCATCATCGAGGCGGCCATGATCGCCGCGATCGGGTTGGCGACGTTTTGGCCCCGGTACTTCGGCGCTGAGCCGTGGATCGGCTCGAACATCGAGACCCGTCCAGGGTGCAGGTTGCCGGAGGCGGCCACGCCCAGGCCGCCTTGCAGCATCGCCCCGAGATCGGTGATGATGTCGCCGAAGATGTTCGGGCAGACGGCCACGTCGAACCACTCGGGGTTCTTCAGCATCCACATGCAGGCCGCATCGATGTAGGCGTGATCGGTCTCGACGTCGGGGTATTCCACGGCCACCTCCGCGAAAGTTCGCGTCCAGATGTCCTGAGCCCGGATGGCGTTGGCCTTGTCGATCAGCAGCAGCTTCTTGCGGTCCCGCTTGCGGGCCGTGTCGAACGCGTAGCGGATCGCCCGCTCGCACCCCTTGCGGGTGTAGATCATGGTGGCCATCGCGATCTCGTCCGCCGTGCCCTCCTTGAAAATGCCGCCGATCCGGGTGTAGGCGTCCTCGGTGTTCTCGCGCACGAAAACCATGTCGACGTCTTTCGGCTGCTTGCCCTTGAGCGGACAGAGCCGCTCCGCATACAGCTTGACCGGGCGCAGGTTGATGTAGAGATCGAGCTTGAAGCGCGTGCCGCCGATGATGGCGTGCTCCAGCAGGCCGGTCTCGACCCTTGGATCGCCGATGGCTCCCATGTAGACCGCGTTGAAATCGAGGAACTCGGTGAAGACCGATTCCGGCATGGTCTCCCCGGTGGCCAGGTAGTGGTCGGCGCCGAACGGGAACAGCTTGGTCTCGAAATCGAACCCGTACTCCTCCGCGGCCGCTTCCAGGACCTTGAGGCCCTCCCGGATGACTTCCTCTCCGATTCCGTCTCCGGGCAACACAGCGATGCGATACTTGGTCAAGGTCAGCTCCTGATTCTCTCGGGCTCTCTCTGGGGCTCTCTCCGGCTCTCGGCGTGAACGAACTCCCGCCGGTTGCGGTTCAAGTGGTTTCAAACGGACTCGCGCCGGCTCCTCAGCACCTCGTCCGGGTGGGCGAGACGACCGATCACCGCCGTGGCGGCCGCGACCGCCGGACTCACCAGGTGGATCTTCGAACTCGGCGGCCCCTGGAAGCCGGCCGGATTGGCGGTGGTCGTGGTCACGCAGACCTCGTTCTCGCCCAGCGTGCCGCCCGCCTCCGCCTCGAACAAGCCGGAAGTCGGCGCCGCCACCAGCGCGCCCGAGCGGATCAGGATGGCCACCAGACCTTCCTCGGCGGCATGCTGGAAAGCCTTGTGAGAGCCTGGAATGACCAGCAGGCGCAGGTTGTCCGACACCGTGTGCTCCTTCAAGAGCCGCGCTGCCATCCGAAGATCCTCGATCCGCCCACCGCTCCTCGAACCGATCACAACCTGATCCACGGCCAGGTCCGGCAGCTCGGAGAGCCGCCGCACCTGAAACGGCGAGGGCGAGAGCGCGATCATCGGTTCCTGCCCGTCCAGGTCGAGTTCCAGGACCTGTTCGTAGACGGCATCGCCGTCCGGCAGCAGGTGCTCGAGCGGCGCCGCGATGCGCGCCCGGAGCCAGGCCAGGGCGGTCTCGTCGGTGGCGCAGAGAGCGATACGGGCACCGGCCTCGAAGGCCAACGAACTCATCGCCAGCCGATCCACGACGTCGAGCCGGTCGAGCGCCGGCCCGTACAGTTCGAGCGCCCGGCCGGAAAGGACTTCCGGGCCCAGCTCCGAAAGCAGCCGCAGCATCAGGTCCCGCCCGGAGCACCAACGTCCGGGAACGCCGGCGAGCCGGACGCGGATGGTCTCTGGAACCTCGAGCGAAACCGGTGCGCCGGCCAGAGCGGAGACCAGCGCATCGAAGGGCACCGGCAGGCCTGCGCACGCCACCGCCCCGGCGTCGGTCAGGTGCCCGTCCGACCCCACGACCAGCCCGCCCGGAAGCGCGCCGCCGGCATCCATCCACTCCACCGGCAGCGAACCGCCGCGACCGAGCGCCATCAGGCCTTTCAGCCGGTGCTGTTTTGCAAAACGGGCCAGGCGGCCGTAGATCGAGGCCTGGCGCGGATCGATGCGAGGGATGAAATGGCCCGGAATGACGCGCAGCCGGTCCGCGCGAGCCACGGCGGGCGCCCCGGCCGCTTCGATCCGATCGAGCAGCCGGCCGGCCGAACGCTCATCCAGGACGATCTGGTCCGGCTGAGCGTCCGCGCGATCACCCGGCCGCACGGCCTGACCACCCGAGTGCGCGGCCAGGATCTTCTCGATCAGGGTGGATCCCATCGCCGTCAACGCGCTTCCACCAGCAAGGCCACGCCCTGGCCTCCGCCGATGCAGGCCGACGCCAGGCCGTAGCGTCCGCCGGTGCGCTTCAACGACATCAGCAGGGTCAGCACCAGACGCGTTCCCGTGGCGCCCAGCGGATGCCCCAGCGCGATCGCGCCGCCGTTGACGTTGACGCGGTCCCGGTTCAACCTGAGTTCCTGCTCCACCGCCAGGTACTGGGCGGAGAAGGCCTCGTTGATCTCGAACAGATCGATCTGCGCGAGCGGGATGCCGGTTTGCTCGCAGACCTTCCGGATCGCCGGCGCCGGCCCGATGCCCATCTCGGCCGGATCCACGCCCACCACGGCCCAGTCGATGATCTTGCCGAGCGGCGCGTCCAGACCCAGTTCGCGGGCCCGCGCCGCGCCGGCCACCAACACCGCCGCCGCGCCGTCCACGATGCCGCTGGCGTTGCCGGCCGTGACCGTACCGTCCTTGCCGAAGGCGGGCGGCAGTCGCGACAGTGCTTCGAGCGTCGTGTCCGGCTTGATGTGGTCATCGGTATCGACCGTCAGGCTGCCCTTCCTGGTCTTGACCTCGACCGGCACGATCTCCTCGGCGAACCGTCCGCTCTTGACCGCCTCCGCCCCCATTCGATGGGAGCGCAGCGCGAAGCTGTCCTGAGCTTCGCGCGAGATGCCGTAGCGGCGGGCCAGGTTCTCCGCGGTCTGGGCCATCAGCAGGTCGCAGATCGGATCCCTGAGCGCGGAGAACAGCAGGTCCTCCAGCTCGACGCCTTTGCCGAACCGGAACCCGTCGCGCGCGCCGCGCAGCACGTGCGGCGCCTGGCTCATGTTCTCCATGCCGCCCGCCGCCACCATCCGAGCCTCGCCCAGACGGATCATGCGGGCGCCCGAGATGATCGACTCGATGCCGGAGCCGCACAGCCGGTTGACGGTCAGGGCCGGCCGATCGATCGGCACGCCGGCCTTCAGCAGCACGTGCCGGGCGCCGTACAGAGCGTCGGCCGACGTCTGCAGCGCGTTTCCCATGATCACGTGATCGACCTGATCCGGCGCCACGCCGGTACGTTCCAGGGCCGCGGTCAGGCTGGCGGCGCCGAGGTCGATCGCCGAGACCGACTTCAGCTTGCCGAAGCCCGGTGTGCCGGAGTACTCGGCCATGGGCGTGCGCGCGCCGCCCAGGATCCACAGTTCGTTCTCATCGCTCATCGTGCGCTCTTCCATTGGTGGCTCGTGGCGTGGCTCGTGGCGTGGCGGCTCGTGGTGGTCACTCGCCCTTGAAGTTCGGTTTGCGCTTCTCGAGGAAGGCCCGCAGCCCCTCGCGCGTGTCCGCCGTGGACGCGATCAATCCGAACAGGCCGGCTTCCAGCGCCTGTCCGTCCGGGAGCGGCAGCTCGACGCCGCGGTTGACCGCCTCCAGGATGAAGCGGGTCGCGATCGGAGCGTTGCGGGCCAGGCGCGAGGCGACGCGCGCGGTCTCCTCCAGCAGCTGCCCGTCGGCGAACACGTGGTTCACCAGGCCGATCCGGTACGCCTCGTCGGCGTTGATCATGCCGCCGCTGAGCATCAGCTCCAGCGCCCGCCCCTTGCCCACGATCCGCGGCAGGCGCTGCGTGCCGGCGTAGCCCGGAATGATGCCCAGGGTGATCTCGGGCAGCCCGAGCTTCGCGCTCTGGGCGGCGATCCGGAACGTGCATGCCAGCGCCAGCTCCAGCCCGCCCCCCAGCGCGAAGCCGTTGATGGCGGCGATCACCGGCTTGCCCAGCCGCTCGATCTGAAGCATCACGCTCTGGCCGCGCCGCGAGGTCGCGCCGCCCTCGAGCGGCGAATTGCGCTCGAGCTCCGCGATGTCGGCCCCGGCCACGAAGGCCTTCTGGCCCGCCCCGGTCAAGACCACGCAGTGCACCGAGTCATCCCGGCCGAGCGCATCGAAGCAGACCTCGAGCTGCTCGATCACGGCCGCGTTCAGTGCGTTCAGTTTCTCCGGGCGATTGACCGTCACGGTGGCCACGCCCTCCCGGGTCTCGAGCAGCAGGTTTTCGAACTCCATGGCGATCCCTCTCGCTTACTTTCCGCCGGTCACCGCCGGGCGGGGCATCAATGTCACGCGTTTCATGACCACCGGTTCGACTGGCACCGATGGACTGGGGTCCAGGCCTTCCGTGGCGGGCGCGGCGGCGATCTCGTGCACGACCTCGAGGCCGGTCACCACCTGGCCAAAGGCGGTGTACTTGCCATCGAGGAACGGCGCGTCTCCGTCGCAGAGGAAGAACTGGGAGCCGGCCGAGTTCGCGAACTGGGGCCGCGGCTCCTGGCCCATGCTCTCGTACGGATCGGCGCTGCGCGCCATCGACCACACGCCGGCCACATGTTTCCTCGCGTTGAATTCCGCTTCGATGGTGTAGCCCGGATTGCCGGTGCCGTCGCCTTGCGGGCAGCCGCCCTGGATCATGAAGCCCGGAATCGTCCGGTGGAACGTGAGCTGGTCGTAGAATCCGGCGGCGACGAGCTCGGCGACATGCAGCGACGTCGCGGGCGCCGCCTCCGGCCAGAAGACCGCCTCGATGCGGCCGGCTCCGGTCTCGAAACGGACCAGCAGTTCCTCGACCTCCCCGTCCTTTCCGACCTGCACGCTGCGCGCCGGCCCTTCGACCGGGCCACCACTGGCTCCCCGGAAGATCGGCTGGAAGGTCCAGCGCCCGGCCTTCAGCGCAATCACCTGGTGCTTCATGGTGGCAGATGAGCCGGCCTCGAGATCCTGGCCGGCCAGCAGCGAGGGCGCGCCCGCCGCGGGGTGATATTTGGTGTAGCGCGACTCTCGCCCTTCATCGAAGCGCACCATGAAGTCGAAGGAGCGGTGGTCGAAGACCGGCTCCCGGATGACCAGGCCCTCTGAGCCCTGGTTCGTGACGGTGACCTCGAGCTGGAGCCGATCGCCGACCTTGGCCGTTTCGGCCAGGTCGAACTCGATCGTGAGCTCGGCCGCCGGCACGGACGCCCCGAGCAGACCGACCGACAAACCGAGTGGGAGCAGCAGGCCCCGGCTCATGCCTTCTTGTCTCCTTCCCAGCGATAGATCCCCAGCCCGGTCTTGCGGCCCAGCTCTCCCGCGGCCACCTTCTGCCGGAGCAGCTCGGGGGGATCGAACAGCGGGTTCTCGGGGAAGCGTTCGTGCCAGCCCTCGGCGATGAACAGGCAGGTGTCCAGACCGACGTAGTCCATCAACGTCAAGGGCCCCATCGGATGCCCGCAGCCGAGCATCATGCCGGTGTCGATGTCCTCCTTGGTGGCGTCGCCGCGTTCGAGCATGCGGATCGCCTCGAGCATGTACGGCACGAGCAACCGGTTGACCACGAAGCCGGGCGTGTCGCTGGCCTCGATCGGCGTCTTGTCCAGGCTCCGGGCGAACTCCCGGACGGTCTGCACGACGGAATCGTCGGTCTCACCGGTTTTGACGACCTCGACCAGTTTCATCAGCGGCACCGGATTGAAGAAGTGCAGGCCGACGGTCCGGTCGGGCCGGCCACAGGCGGCGGCCAGCTCGGTGATCGGATACGAGGAGGTGTTCGACGCGAGGATGGCCCGCGGCCCGGCGATCCGGCCGAGCTTGCCGAAGAGATCGAGTTTGACCGCGAGGTCCTCGACGACGGCTTCGACGATCAGGTCGCAGTCGGAGAGCTCCTCGAGCGTTTCCGCGGTGTGGATCGAGGCGAGCGAACGATCGCGAAGCTCCGCGCTGATCTTCTCCTTGGAGCAGAGCTTCTCGAGCGAGCCGCGAATCCGCCCGAGTCCTTTTTCGAGCGCGGTCGCGTCCGCCTCGTGCACCAGGACCTGACGGCCGGCCACGGCGGACACCTGGACGATGCCGGAGCCCATCAGGCCGCAGCCGACGACGCCGACCTTCTGGATGGTCCCCTGACTGGCCCCATTGTCTGGCATGAGAACCTCCTAATTGTTGCCGCGTGCAAAAGGAAGTCATTCAAGAGAAACCGGCCGGAGCGGGCAAGCAGAAGAGTGCCGCGCCGACTCAATTCGGTGCTCCGGAGCGGGAAGGCGGCAACGGCTCGTGAAGCGCTCGTTCTCCCTGCCAAAGAATCTGGCCTTCAGCCTGCTGGCGGCGGCGCTCGTTCTGGTCGTCGCCGAGGGCCTGGCCCGGCTTCTGCTGCGGGACCGGGAGCGGGCGGCCCTTCGGTCGCGGTCGGGCAGCCGGAGAGCGACTGGCTGCCGGTCCTGGGCGAAGATCTGGGCGCGCCCGAGGCGGCCGAACTCTACCGGAGCGACCGCGACCTGTTCTGGCGGCTGCGCCCGGACCTGCGGTTCGATCTGCCCGACGCCGTTCATGCAACGCGGGGCGAACCGATCCGCTGGGAACTGGAAACCAATGCAAACGGGTACCGGGGCCCGCGGGCCGGGTCTTACCTGCCGGGCGACGGCCCGCAGTTCCTCGAACTCCCGCAGCTCACGCCGGGCGGCGCGTTGGCGCGGGAAGCCGCCGAACGCGACCGCTTCTGGAATGAGCGGGTCGCGCAGTACCGCTACGTCTACCTCGAACCGGCGGTGTACCAGAGCCTCTTCGCCGACCCGGTCTGGAGCGGCCTCCTACGCTACCTGATGATCGAGCCGGTCCGCCCGAACCGTCTCGGCCACCGGCTGATCGCTGAGGCGATCGCGGCGCGGCTCAGCGAGTGAGGCTCGCCCGGACGACTTGGAACTCGCTGCGCCGAGAGGACCGGCCGGACGCGGTCCGATCCCTTGACAGCTTGTGATCGCCCGATCAGACTTGGGCCACCCGTTTGGCAGGGGATTGCACTGGCCGAATGGACGGCTTTCTCGAAGGATTGATTCGTGGTGAACACGCCGTCAAAGTCGAGACATCTACTGTTGGCCGTGGTGGCTGTATGCGTTCTGGCGACCCTGTGGGTTCTCTTTCAGTCGGAGCGCGATTCCCGTGTCGTGATTGGTGAAGAGAGCTTGGAGCGCTTGTCCTCCGAGATTGTCGCGCTGCGGAAGGCTGTCGGCAGCTTGGAGCAGAGCATCGCCGGGGTCCAGCTCGGCGCTCCTCCCCTGAGCCAACGCGAGCTCGCCCCTCTTCCGTCTGCCTCTGATGACAAGTTGGACTTGCTTCACGATGCCGTCGAGCGGCTAGAGGTGTCGCTCGAGAGCCTGTTTTCCCAGGCGACGCAGCTTGTCGACGAAGAACGCTCGGTGCTGAAGCTGCGCTCGGAATACGATAATGCGCGCGGTCAAGAGCCAACTCAGCTGTCCAACGTCTTCGATTCAGCCGAGAGCGCCCTGAAAGAGCTCCTCTTTCTCGGCTACGAGGACGTCTTGAGGCGTCTTGGACCACCGACTCAGATTCA
>Ga0326597_10006821_pt1 | contig 15587 bp, 14 predicted proteins | sample RVTome_12_FD_203789 | JGI IMG/M metagenome (GOLD analysis project Ga0326597, IMG submission 203789) | Soil microbial communities from uranium-contaminated site in the Upper Colorado River Basin, Wyoming, United States - RVT100D185 | ecosystem: Environmental > Terrestrial > Soil > Contaminated >...
ACAGCGTGAAGGTATCCGAGCCGATCGACACGGTCGCCGAGCTTCCGTCCTGATAGGTGTAGCCGGCGCGCACGCTGGGCTCGTCGCGCCCGTTGGTGATGGCGCCGCGCGTGATGAACATGCGGGGGTCCCAGCTCAGACTGTTCGGGCTCTGCGCCTTCGGCCGCGACACCGCGTAGCAGGTCTTTCCGCCCTCCTCGTCGACGAACACCGTCCACTCGCCATGCGTCGAATCGAGATTCGGCTTGGCCACCGAGGAGATCGGCAATACGAACGCCGTCGCCAGAGCGCAAGCCGCGAGCGCCAGAGTTTTCGCGTTCAACTGTCTCACCGCGGTAACCATGTTCGATTTCGCCATTGATACTGAGTCCTCGCCGCTTTTTCCAGTCCCGCCCCCAGCGCGGCCCGCGCCGGCGTCACCCGTCGTCGGCCAGCCCGTCGTCGGCCAGCCCGGGCGGCACGCCGTGCACATGCGCATCGACAGGCTCAACCGCGCCCCATGGCGTCACCGGAGGCCGCGCGAAATGTCCCAGCGTGCGCACCCGGTCATACATCACGATCGCGCCGGCCGTCGCGACGTTCAGGCTGAATGCTGTGGGAATCCGCACCACATGGTCGCAGCGCGCGATCATCTCCTGCGTCAGCGAGCCGCGTTCGGCGCCCAGAACATAGGCCGCGCGCAGCGGATGGCGGAAGCTCGGCAGGTCGCGCGCATCCGGCGAGAGTTCGATGCCGACGAGCTCGCAGCCCTCGGGAAGCACCATTTCGCCGATGTCCGACCAGCGATAGTAGGGCACGTGCCCCGGTGTCTTGGAGGTGTCCGACTTCTCGACGCCCGAATGCGGCTCCGCGATCGTGCGGTGTGCCGCCACGGTGAACACGAAGCTCGCGCCGAAGGCGTGCGCCGAGCGCAGCAGATTGCCAAGATTGAGCGGCTTGGAAATGCGCTCCGCCCCGACGGCGAAATAGCCGCGAATGCGATGTCGGTGGGTGTCGTCCCGGTTGCCGGTCACGCGCTGCCCCGTCCTCGGCCGTATCAGGGTTCGCATCGGCGCGTATAGGCGACGATCGTCGCAAGCTCAAGCCGGACCCTCTCGGTCCCGGCCGGCTGGTACCTCCGCGCTGTCGAGGGCGCGTCTGGCGCGGGTCCTGTGCATCGGCGTGACATGGTTGGCAACCAGCGCCAGCGCCGCCGCGATTACCGAGGCGTCGTCGCCGTAGCCGAGCCCGGCGATGAAATCGGGCACTATGTCGGTGGGAACGACGAAATAGGCGAGCGCGGCGAACAGCGTGGCACGCACCCTCAGCGGCGTCGCCGGGTCGAGCGCGCAGAAGTACATCGCCACCGCGTCCTCGGCGAACGGAATCTGGCTCATCACGCGGCGCAGCTTGCGCCAGAAACTGCGCCGCACCCGGTTCCGGTTGCGCTCGAGCGCGTCTGGATCGACGAGAGCGCCGGCACCGAGATCCGGCGTCCCCTCGTGCTGTGCCTCGCTGGTCACGGGCTCCGTCTCTCCCCGCGGGCTTGCGCCGGCTCCACCCCTCATGGCCTATGATGTGGGGACATCGCGCATGATCGCCAAGGCTCGGCCGGCACGAGCGGCGTAATGCGCGAAATCGTAAAAGGAATGTGGAGAAGCGGAGAATGAATCTCGATGAACGGATCAGCGCGGTGGTCACGGGCGGGGCGTCCGGTCTCGGTGAGGGAACGGCGCGCGCACTGGCAGGGCGCGGTGTCCGCGTCGCCGTGCTCGATCGCGACGCCCGGCGCGGCGAGGAGGTGGCGCGCGAAATCGGCGGCGTGTTCGTCGCGGTCGACGTGACCGACCCGGCTGCCGTCGCCGCCGCGCTCGAACAGGCCCGCGCCGCCCACGGCCAGGAGCGCATCACCGTCAACTGCGCCGGCATCGCCTGGGGCGGCTTCACCGTCCGGCGCGACCGCACCACCGGCATCGCCTATGCCCACGACCCCGAGGACTTCGCGCGCGTAGTCTCGGTGAACCTGCTCGGAACGTTCTACGTTGCCTCGCACTCCGCCGCCGGCATGGTGATGACCGAGCCCGTGACCGAGGACGGCGGGCGCGGCGTCATCATCATGACCGCCTCGGTCGCGGGCGCCGACGGACAGATCGGCCAGGCCGCCTACGGCGCCTCCAAGGCCGCGGTGATGGGCCTTACGCTGCCCATGTCGCGCGACCTCGCGCGCGACGGCGTGCGCGTCGTCTCGATCATGCCGGGCCTGTTCGAGACGCCGATGTACGCCAAGCTGCCGAAGAAGGTGCAGGAGCGGCTCAATGCAACCACCCTGTTTCCCGGGCGTCTTGGCCGGCCGGCCGACTATGCCAGCCTCGCCCTTCACATCTGCGAGAACGAGATGCTGAATGGCGCCTGCATCCGGCTCGACGGCGCGGTTCGCCTGCCGCCGTCGTAGGCACAAGCCCGGCCCGCGCCTCAGGCTGCCCCGCCGGCAATCCGGTCCATGCGGCCGGCAAGCTCTATGTCGCGCGCGGTCACGCCGCCCGCGTCATGCGTCGACAGCGTCACCTCGACCGTCTTGTAGACATTGAGCCATTCGGGGTGGTGGTCCATCGCTTCCGCCGCGAGCGCCACGCGGCTCATGAACCCCCAGGCCTCGCTGAAATCGGCGAACGCGTAGCTCTTCGTGATCGCGTCGCGCGCATCCGCTTCGCGCCAGCCGGCCAGCCGCTTGACCGCCTGCTCACGCTCGCTGCCTGTCAGTCTCGCTACCATGAAAGCCTCCTTGCTTCGGGTTTACGCCTCAGGTTTCGCACGCCCGCCGGCCGGGCTTCCAGGCGGGGCAGCGGCGGCTGTCGTCAGTCGCCCCAGCGCCGCTGCGGCCAGGCCTCGAGCGGATAGGCGCGCTCGGTCGAATACGGGCCGCCGCCGCGCGACGGCCGCGACGACATCAGCACGAACCGGTCGACCGTGAACCAGTCGGTGCGGAACCGCGCGTGGCGCGCCAGATAGGCCGCGAGCACCGTGTCGTCGGCCTGCTTGAGCCGCGCCAGCGTAACATGCGGCGTAAAGCGCCGCGGCTCCAGCCTGACGCCAAGCCGCGAGATCGCGCGCGCCGTATCCGCCTGCACTTCGCCAAGCGCCGGCGCCGCCTCGACGCCGGCCCACAGGGCGTGCGGCCTGGCGTGTCCGAAACTGCCGACGTCGGCGAGCCGGGCCTCGAAGCTCGGACCGGCGATGTCGCCGAGCGCGGCATCGATCTCGCGCGCCAGCCGGCCATCCACCTCGCCGATGAAATTGAGGGTGATGTGGTAGTTTTCCGCATCGATCCAGCGGGCTCCCGGAACGCCGCCGCGCAGCCGCTCGAGCGCGCGCCGGACGGCGTAGGGGATTTCGACCGCGGTAAACAGGCGGGCCATTCGCTCAGCGCTCCATCCTAGAGCGCAATCCGATCTGATTGAATCGGATAGACGCTCTATCTGTTGGTTTTAGCCACATAATCTTATCGATCCCCGCTTCGCTCCGGTCGGATTATGCTCTAGTCGCCGGTGCCCTCGCCGCCTTCGATGCGTGCCAGAAGCCCCTCGACCGACGGCAGGATGCGTTCGACGATAACTTCCACACCGGCGCCGCTCGGATGCATGCCATCATCGCCGTTGAGCTCGCGGACCATGGCCACGCCGTCGAGGAAGAACGGGTAGAAGACGACATCGTGCCGCTCGGCAAGGTCAGGAAATATGGCGTCGAACTCGCGCGCATAATCGCCGCCCAGATTGCGCGGCGCGAGCATTCCGGCCAGCAGCACGCCGACCCCTCGCTCGTCGAGCTTCGCCAGCAGCCGGTCGAGATTGTCGCGCGTCTGGGCCGGGCTGATGCCGCGCAGCGCGTCATTGGCGCCGAGCTCCACGATCACGCCGTCCGCGTCGCCGCCGAGCGACCAGTCGAGACGCGCGAGCCCGCCCGCACTGGTATCGCCCGACACGCCGGCATTGATGACGCTGACGTCGTGCCCGCGCTCCCTGAGCGCTGCTTCGAGCCGGGCCGGAAACGCCTCCGCCGGCGCAAGCCCGAGGCCGGCGGTCAGGCTGTCGCCGAGCGCCACCAGGCGCAGGGGCGCACCAATTGCCCCGGCGCCGGTCGGGCAGAGCGCGGCGAGCGCCACGACCAGCGCCACGACAGCGGCGCGCATCCGCCGGTTGACTGTCATCGCCCCCGACACATATGCCTCTTGGCTTGTCCCACGCCGGGCGACGGAATGTCGCATCGCGGCCGTGGGACAAGCGTAACCCGAGGTCGAGGCCGGCATGGAATCAGCCATGATCAAGCTTGACGGCGTCCATGTCGCCCTGGCGAGCGACGCCGGGCTCGTGCACATTCTCAAAGGCATCGACCTTGAGGTCGCATCCGGTGAATCGGTGGCGGTCGCGGGGCCCAGCGGTTCCGGCAAATCGACGCTCCTCATGGTGATCGCCGGCCTCGAGGCGGCGAGTGAAGGTCGGGTCAGCGTGGCCGGTCACGATCTGGGCCGGCTCGGCGAGGACGCCCTGGCGCTGTTTCGCAGAGAGCATATTGGGATCGTTTTCCAGTCTTTCCACCTGATCCCGACGATGACGGCGCTTGACAACGTGGCGGTGCCGCTCGAACTCGCCGGCGTTGACGGCGCCGCCCGGCGCGCCCGCGACGAGCTTGCTTCGGTCGGCCTCGCCGAACGCATCACCCATTATCCCGGCCAGCTTTCCGGCGGCGAGCAGCAGCGCGTCGCCCTCGCCCGCGCGCTGGCGCCCCATCCCGGCGTCGTCCTCGCCGACGAACCGACCGGAAATCTCGACGCCGGCACGGGCGCCGAGGTCATCGACATCATGTTCCGCCTGCAGCGCGAACGCGGCACCACGCTGATCCTGGTGACCCACGATTCAGCGCTCGCCCGGCGCACCAACCGCACCGTCCGCGTCGCCGACGGGCGCATCGGCGAGGACCTGACGGGCGTCGCCCCGGCCGCGGCGCTGTCATGACGCTGAACCTTGCGGCGCCGCTGGCCACCGGCCGGCGGGCGGGCGGCGGCACCGGTCTCGGCCTTGCATTTACCATGGCGATGCGCGATCTGCGCGGCGGCATGCGCGGCTTCGCCGTGTTTCTCGCCTGCCTTGCCATCGGCGTTGGCGCGATCGCCTGCGTTCTGTCGCTGTCGCGCGCGCTCGAGGAAGGTGTCGCTTCCGAGGGCCGCGTGATTCTCGGCGGCGACGTGGCGCTGTCCCAGATCCACCGGCCGGCCGCGCCCGCCGACCTCGCCTTCCTGCGCGCCAACGGGCGCGTCTCCGAGACCGCTTCGCTGCGCGCCATGGCGCGCGCCGGCGACAGCGCCCCGGCGCTCGTGGAGATCAAGGCGGTCGATGCCGCCTATCCGCTGTTCGGATCGCTCGATCTGCTTCCGCCGATACCGGCCGGCGCCGCGCTCGTCGAGCGCGACGGCGTGCACGGCGTCGCCGTCGCCGAGGAGCTGATGACGCGGCTCGATCTGCGCGTCGGCTCGCGCATCTCCATTGGCGAGGCGGACTACATGGTGGGCGCGGTGATCGCTTCGGAGCCCGACCGGCTGGCGGAAAGTCTCGCCTTCGGGCCGCGCGTGCTGATGTCGACGGCGGGCATGGCGGCAAGCGGCCTGCTGCGGCCGGGCAGCCTGGTGCGCTGGACCTACCGGCTGGCGCTCGCCGACGCCGCCAGGCTTGGGGACTTCGTCGAACAGGCCGAGCAGCGTCTCGAGCCAGAGGGCTGGCGCATCCGCACCCGCGAGCGCGCCAATCCCGGCATCGAGCGCTTTCTCGACCGTCTCACCCTGTTCATGACGCTGATCGGACTCACCGCACTGATCGTCGGCGGCGTCGGCGTCGCCAACGCGACATCCGCCTATCTCGACGACAAGTCGCGCATCATCGCCATTATGAAGTGCCTCGGCGCGCCGGCCGCCCTCGTCTTTCGCATTTATTTCATCGAGGTGATGATGCTGGCCACGCTTGGCATCGGCCTCGGGCTTGCCGCCGGCGCCGGGCTGCCCTACCTGATCGAGGCGACGCTGGGAACCCTGGTGCCGCTCCCCGTGGAGGTCGCCGTCTACGGCGTTCCCCTCGCCTTCGCCGCCGCCTGCGGATTTCTCACCGCCATCACGTTTTCGCTGTGGCCGCTCGGCCGGGCGCAGGGGATCGCGCCGGCGGCATTGTTCCGCGACATCGTCGCCCCGTCCCGCGTCCGGCCGGGGCCCGGCATCCTGGCTGCCATGGCGGCGGCCTCCGCGCTGCTCGCCCTGCTTGTCGTCGTCGCGGCCGACGACCGCTGGTTCGCCGCAACCTACCTCGCCGGCGCGGCGACAAGCTTCGCCGCGCTCCTGCTGCTCGGGCGCGCGCTCATGTGGGCGATGCGCCGCGCGCCGCGTCCCGGCCGCGCCACGCTGCGGCTCGGCCTCGCCAATCTCTCCCGCCCCGGTGCGGCGACCCCGGGGGTCGTCCTCTCGCTCGGCCTCGGCCTTACCCTTTTCGTGATGGTCGGCCTGATCGACGCCAATCTGAAACGCGAGCTCGAGAGCGAGCTGCCCGAGCGCGCGCCATCCTTCTTCTTCCTCGACATCCAGCGCGACGACGTGGCCACGTTCGACCGCCTGCTCGCCGAGACGCCGGGCGTGCATGACGTGACCCGGGTGCCGATGCTGCGCGGCCACATCGTCAGGCTGAACGGCGTTCCCGCATCCGAGATCGAGCCGGAGTCCGACGGCTGGGTGCTGCGCGGCGACCGCGGCATCACATTCGCTGGCGCCGCTCCGCAAGGGACCGAGATCGTAACCGGCGAATGGTGGCCCGAGGACTATCAGGGAGAACAGCTCGTGTCCTTTGCCGACGAGCCGGCCCGCGGCCTCGGTCTCGCCGTCGGCGACACCGTCACCGTCAATGTGCTGGGCCGCGATATCGACGCGCGCATCGCGTCCACCCGCGACGTCAACTGGCGCAGCCTTGACGTCAATTTCGTCATGGTGTTCTCGCCGGGGCCCATCGAGGCCGCGCCGCATGCCTATCTTTCCAGCGTCGAAATGGACGCGCCGGGCGAAAGCGAGCTCATACGGCGGCTCGCCGCCGAACTGCCCGCCGTCACGGCGATCCGGGTCAAGGACGCACTGCAGGCGGTGAGCGAGCTGCTCACAACGCTGATGCTCGCGATCCGCGCCGCCGGCGTGGTCGCCATCGTCACGGGCGCCCTGGTTCTTGGCGGCGCCATTGCGGCGGGGCGGCGCGCGCGCATCTACGACGCGGTGGTGCTCAAGACATTCGGCGCGACGCGCGCCCAGGTGCTCGCCGCCTATGTCGCCGAGTTCGCCGTGCTTGGGCTGATCACCGCCGCCTTCGCAGTCTTCGCCGGCTCGGTCTCCGCCTATTTCGTGCTCACCAGCGAGATGGACGTGAGCTTCACGTTCTTTCCGCTGATCGCGCTGTCGATCATCGCGGCCGGCGTCGCCGCCACCGTGGCGGTCGGCTTCATCGGCACCTGGACGGCGCTCGGCGCGAGGGCAGCGCCCATTCTTCGCTCACCATAGCCCGCCTAACATCTTGTCTTGTGCGGCGACGCAGACCATATTCAGCCAACGTGTGATTTCACTTCACGAGGGATGACTTCAATGGCGCAATTCGAACGTCGGGTTCTCGGCGGCGGCATGGGACGCACGCTCGACCGTGCGGCGATCGACGAGGGTCTGCGCGCATATATGTTGCGCGTTTACAATTACATGGCCCTGGGCCTCGCCATCACCGGCGTGGTCGCATACGTCGCAGCGAAATCGGGATTCTACGTCTCGATCGCCCAGACGCCACTGATCTGGGTCGTCATGCTGGCGCCGCTCGGCATGGTCTTCCTGCTGAGCGCGCGCATTCACAAGATGAGCGTCGGCGGCGCGCAGATCGCCTTCTGGACTTTTGCCGGCCTTATGGGGCTTTCGCTCTCCTATATCTTCCTTGCCTACACCGGCACCTCGATCACGCGCGTGTTCCTGGTGACGGCGGGTTCCTTCGGAGCGCTGAGCCTGTTCGGCTACACCACCAGAAAGGATCTGTCCGGCTGGGGCTCGTTCCTGTTCATGGGCCTGATCGGCATCATCCTGGCGTCGCTCGTGAACATCTTCCTCGCCTCCTCGGCGCTGCAGTTCGCTGTGTCGGTGATCGGCGTGCTGGTGTTCGCCGGGCTCACGGCCTACGACACCCAGCAGATCAAGGAGATGTATTTTGAGGGCGACGGCACTGAAGTCGCCGGCCGCAAGGCGATCATGGGCGCTCTCAGGCTCTACCTCGACTTCATCAACCTTTTCGTGATGCTGCTGTCGCTGTTCGGCAATCGCGAATAGCAGCCCGCCGGAACTCGAATTCCGAATGAAACAGCCCGGCTCGGAGCCGGGCTGTTTTCGTTTCGGTCCGCCCGCGGGTGCTCACCCGACCGCGGCGAGCCTGGCGGCGCGGTCGATCACCCGCAGCACATTCTTGAGGTCGTGACCGCGCTTCAGGATCAGCCCGGTGGCGGCGATCACCATGTAGGCGCCCTGGCGGCGCGCCAGCTTGGGGTGCTTTTCGATACGGTACAGCGGCGCCTCGCTGGAGCGGCGGAACACGGAGAACACGGCCCGTTCGGCCAGCGTGTCGATGGCGTAGTCGCGCCACTCGCCGGCCGCGACCTCGCGGCCGTAGATCGAGAGAATCTGATTGAGCTCGTGGCGGGTGAAGGCGACGTAGCGCGGCTCGCTGCGCTGGCGCCGGTCCGGCGGCGGCTGGAGCTGTGGGCCCCGGCGCGCCGCCAGCGGAAACTCTATGGGTTCGGTTTCGCTCAACTGAGCCTCCCTGGTTGTCCGCCGTGAGTGTGATCGCGGGCCGCGCGGCATTGCAAGCCCTTTGCCGCGAATCGGCGACAGCGGCGTCGTTCAGGTGCCGATGGCGCGCCCCGAATTTCACCATATTGCCCCAATTTCGCCCATGCTGCGCCGCTTTGATCGGGCCTATTCGAGGTCCCTGAAGGACCTGGCGGACACGGGCCGCGGATTGACAGCCCCCCAAGCCCCCGAGGTTACGTTCCCTGCCTAGGGTCCCCGAGTACCGGCGGTCGGAATCGCGTAACGGATTCCGGCCGCCGGATGCTTGATAAAGTTTCCGTCACGTTTGATATGTTGGCCCGGAAATCCGAGGTCGACCCACAACTGACGAATCCGCACATGGCAGCGAGGAAGAAGGGGGCGCAAGAGCCCGAGCGGCGTGAGTTCGGCGCCGAGGTCACGCGGCTTCTCGAGATTCTGGTACATTCGGTCTATGCCGACCGTGAAGTTTTCCTGCGCGAGCTGATCTCCAACGCTTCGGACGCGTGTGACCGCCTGCGCTATCTGACGCTCAGCGACTCAGCGCTGATGGGCGGCGACGCCGAGCTCAGGATCGAGATCAGCGCCGATGCCGGCACCGTCGAGTTGACCGACAACGGCATCGGCATGAGCCGCGACGAGCTGATCGACAATCTCGGCACCATCGCCAAGTCCGGCACCCGCGCCTTCATGGCCGAGGCGGGTTCCGAGGGCGCCGCCTCGGGGCAGATCGGCCAGTTCGGCATCGGCTTCTACTCGGCCTTCATCGTCGCCAGCGAAGTTGAGGTGACCTCGCGCCGCGCCGGCACCGGCGACTGCTGGACCTGGCGTTCCGACGGCACCGGCTCGTTTTCCGTCGAGCCGGCACCGGCCGACGCCGTTGCGCGCGGCACCCGGGTCAGGCTCAGCCTGCGCGAGGGCATGGCCGAGTTCGCCGATGTCAGCCGCCTCGCCCATATCGTCAAGACCCATTCCGACCACGTGCCTTTTCCGATCGACATCGTGGAGATCAAGGGCGGCAAGCGCGGCGCGCCCGACCGCGCCAACTCCGCGAGCGCGCTGTGGTCGCGGCCGAAATCGGCGATCACCGAGGAGCAGTACACCGAGTTCTTCGGCGCGCTGTCCGGCATTTTCGACCCGCCGGCGCTGACCATTCACTACAAGGCCGAGGGCCGCCACGAGTACGACGTCCTCCTGTTCGTGCCGCAGACCCGGCCGTTCGACCTGTTCGATCCGGCGCGCGCCTCCCGGGTCCGGCTCTATGTGCGCCGCGTCCTGATCACCGACGAAGCCGAAATCCTGCCGGCCTATCTGCGCTTCGTGCGCGGCGTGGTCGATTCGGCCGACATGCCGCTCACCGTCAGCCGCGACATGCTGCAGGACAACCCGGTTGCCGCCGCGATCAGGAAGGCGCTGACCAACCGGGTGCTGGCGACGCTGGCCCGCGAGGCGGAAAGCAATCCTGACAGCTACGCAACGCTCTGGGAGGCCTTCGGCGCGGTGATCAAGGAGGGGCTCTACGAGGATTATGAGCGACGCGACGAGCTGCTCGAGCTCCTGCGATTCCGCGGCACTGCAGGCGACGGCCTGCGCTCGCTCAAGGACTATGTCGCCGGACTGAAGGAGAACCAGACCGCGATCTACTTCATGACCGGAGAGAATGCCCGCGCACTCGGATCGAGCCCGCAGCTCGAGGGTTTCCGCGCGCGCGGCCTCGAGGTGCTGCTGCTCACCGATCCGGTGGACAGCTTCTGGACCCAGGCGGTGATGGGCTATGACGGCAAGCCCTTCAAATCGGTGGCGCGCGGCGCCGACGACCTCGCCGGCATGGCCCGCACCGACGATGCTGCCACCGCCCCGCACGACGACGGCGCCGCGCCGCGCCCGGCCGAGATGGCCAGCGCCATCGCCTTCCTCAAGCAGACGCTTGGCGAAGCCGTGAGCGACGTGCGCGCGTCTGAGCGTCTGGTCGAGAGCGCCGCCTGCCTGGTGGCGCCCGACGGCGGGCTCGACCGCACGCTCGAGCGCATGCTGGGCGAGCGCCAAGGCGGCGAGCGCACCGCCCCGGTGCTGGAGGTCAATCCGCGCCACAGCCTGATCGTCGCGCTTGCCAGATCCGTCGTCGGCGGGGGCGGCCGCATGGCGGAGGACACCGCGCGCATGCTGTTCGACTACGCGCTGATCACCGACGGCGAGAAGCCGCGCGACATGTCCGCCTTCGCACGGCGCCTGCAGGAGATGATGGAAAAGGCTCTCGCCTGAGGCCGCGCCGGACCCCGCCCGGGCGCGCCCGCTACCACAAGCCGAGCACGGCCGCGCCCAGCATCGGGCCGGTGTCCTTGGCCTGCACCAGCACGGCGCAGCCGTCATTGGTGCCGCGCATGAGCTCGCTGCGCGGCAGTTCGAAGCTTGCTGCGGTCCCGTGCCACATGCCGATCGGCGTCATTTCCCGGACCACGTTGTGATAGATCACGGTTCGGCCGCTGTTCTCGCCGCGCCCGATCTTGACCGGCACCGCGCCGCGGTAGAACACGAGCCACACGGTCGCCCTCGGCACGTTCTGCGCGTCCTCGCCGTCGACATTCACGGTGATCGTATCGCCATTCTCGACCACCCCGATCGTCAGGTGCCGCTTGGCCAGCGCCGCACGCGCCTCTTCGATCCTGTCCTCGACCTGCTCAAGATTCGAGCCTACCGCGTGGTTGATGCCGCCGATCACCATCTGCGGCGTATAGACCTTCGAATCGTCGCGCTTGCGGGCGTAGGCGCGCTGACGTTCGGAGAAGGCGGGGTCCGCGAGCGTGTCCTTCCAGCCAAGAAAGTCCCAGTAGTCGATCGGCAGCGACAGCGCCAGCAGGTCCTCGCGTTCCGCCAGCCTGCCGAGCAGGGCATCTGCCGGCGGACAGGCCGAGCATCCCTGGCTGGTGAACAGCTCGACCACGATCCTCTGGCCGGCAGCGGCCGGAAGCGACAGCACAGTGACGGCGAGCAGCGCGACCGCGAGTTGGCGTATGCCGGTTGTTTTCATCTCACTGTGGGGCGGGCTTCATCTCGGCGGAAAATAGGGACCGCCACCGATCAACGGAAGTCACGAAGGGGTGACGCGCGCGAACGTGATGCCCACCGCAATGCACCCGCACCGCGGCGCCGGGCGCATCGGACGGCAAGCGAGTATGCCCGATCGACGGACCCGCGCAAGCATGCCCGGCGCGGCCGCACTGTCCGATTGCACTGTCGCGCCGGCCTATGCCGCTTTTGCCAGGTCGCGCAGCACGTAATGCAGGATTCCGCCATGGCGGAAATAGTCGAGCTCGTCGTCGGTATCGATGCGGCAGGTGAGCGCCACGGTGGTGGTGCGCCCGTCGGCAAACGCGATCTTCGCTTCCACCGTCTGGCGCGGCCTGATGCTGGCGAGGCCCTCCACCGTCACCTGCTCGGAGCCGTCGAGATCAAGCGAGTGCCAGGACGCGCCGTCCTCGAATACCAGAGGCAGCACACCCATGCCGACGAGGTTCGAGCGGTGGATGCGCTCGAAGGACTGCGCGATCACCGCGCGCACGCCCAGCAGCCGCGTGCCCTTCGCCGCCCAGTCGCGCGACGAGCCGGTGCCGTACTCCTTGCCCGCGAACACCACCAGCGCCACCCCCTCGGACTTGTAGCGCATCGCCGCATCGTAGATCGGCAGCATGTCGCCCGACGGGTGATGCATGGTCATGCCGCCCTCGACACCCTGCAACATCTGGTTGCGGATGCGGATATTGGCGAAGGTGCCGCGCATCATCACCTGATGATTGCCGCGCCGCGCGCCGTAGGAATTGAAGTCCTTCGGCCGCACCTGGTGCTCCACCAGATAGCTGCCGGCGGGTCCGTCGAGCTTGATCGAGCCGGCCGGTGAGATGTGGTCGGTGGTGATCGAGTCGAGGAACAGGGCCAGCACCCGCGCGTTCACGACGTCGGTGACCGGTTCCGGCTCGCGCCTGATGTCCTCGAAATAGGGCGGGCTCTGCAGATAGGTCGAGCTGTAGGTCCAGCCGAAATTCTTGCCGCCGGTGATCGCGATCGACTGCCATTTTCTATCGCCCTTGAACACGTCCCCATAGCGCTTCGCGAACATGTCCGGCGTGATCGAGGTGCGGACCAGATCGGCGATCTCCGCCGACGACGGCCAGATGTCTCTCAGATAGACCGGTTTGCCGTCCGGGTCGTGGCCGAGCGGGTCGGTGGTCAGATTGACGTTGAGCGAGCCCGCGATCGCGTAGGCCACCACCAGCGGCGGCGAGGCGAGGTAGTTGGCGCGCACATCCGCGTTCACCCGGCCCTCGAAGTTTCGGTTGCCCGAGAGCACCGCGCAGGCCACCAGATCGCCCTCGTGAATGGCCTGCGAGATCGGCTCCGGCAGCGGGCCGGAGTTGCCGATGCATGTGGTGCAGCCATAGCCGACGAGGTCGAAGCCGAGTGCGTCGAGATCGTCCTGCAGGCCGGCCTTCGCGAGGTAGTCGGTGACCACCTGGCTGCCGGGCGCGAGCGACGTCTTTACCCAGGGCTTGCGGGTCAGTCCGCGCGCCACCGCGTTGCGTGCGAGCAGGCCCGCGCCGATCAGCACCGACGGGTTCGAGGTGTTGGTGCACGAGGTAATGGCCGCGATCACCACGTGGCCGTCCGCGAGCTCGTAGTCGGCGCCCTTGACCGCCGCCCGGTTGCCGCACCTCGTCGCCTTTGGGCGGATATCGGCGATCGCCCTGGCAAAGCCCGCCGCGGCGTTCGACAGTTCGACCCTGTCCTGCGGCCGCTTCGGACCGGCGAGCGATGGAACGACGCTGGCGAGGTCGAGTTCCAGCGTTTCGGAATAGACCGGCTCTTCCTCCTCGTCCCGCCACAGCCCCTGCTCGCGCGCATAGGCCTCGACCAGCGCCAGCCGCTCGGCTGGACGGCCCGTCGCCTTGAGATAGGCGATGGTATCGTCGTCGACCGGGAAGAAGCCGCAGGTGGCGCCATACTCCGGCGCCATGTTGGCGATCGTCGCCTGGTCCTCGAGCGAGAGGCGGGAAAGTCCCGGACCGAAGAATTCGACGAACTTCCCGACCACGCCGCGCGCGCGCAGCATCTGCGTCACCGTGAGCACCAGATCGGTCGCGGTGGTGCCCTCCGCCAGCCGGCCCGACATGCGAAAGCCGACGACATCGGGGATCAGCATCGAGATCGGCTGCCCCAGCATCGCCGCCTCCGCCTCGATGCCGCCGACCCCCCAGCCGAGCACCGACAGCCCATTGATCATGGTGGTGTGACTATCCGTGCCGACCAGCGTGTCGGGATAGGCGAGCGTGCCGCCGTCGTCCTCGCGCGTCCACACCGTCTGGGCCAGGTATTCGAGATTGACCTGGTGGCAGATGCCGGTTCCCGGCGGCACCACGCGGAAATTGTCGAATGCCTGCTGGCCCCAGCGCAGGAATTCGTACCGTTCCGCGTTGCGCTCGTACTCGAGTTCGACATTCTGGGCAAACGCGCGCTCGCTGCCGAAGAAGTCGACCATCACCGAATGGTCGATCACGAGATCCACCGGGACCAGCGGATTGACCTTGGCCGGGTCGCCGCCGAGCGTGGTCATGGCGTCGCGCATGGCGGCGAGATCCACCACCGCCGGGACCCCGGTCAGGTCCTGCATCAGCACGCGTGCCGGGCGGAACGCGATCTCCGTGTCGCTCGTCCTGCGCTCCAGCCACGCCGCCATGGCGCGGATATGCGCGCTCGTGACAGACCGACCGTCCTCGTTGCGCAGCAGGTTTTCAAGCAGGACCTTGAGCGAGACCGGCAGTTTCGAGATGCCCGCCAGGCCGTTCGCCTCCGCTTTTTTGAGCGAGAAATAATGGTAGGTGTTGCCGCCGACATCGAGTGTGCTGAGGCACGAGAAGGAATCGAGCGAATTTGGAGCTGCCATGACACCGTTTCCTTTGTCCCCGCCGCCGTTTTCGGCTGCGCCGCGATCGGCCCGGACGCCGCGCCGCGCGTCCGGGTTCGCCGCGCCGGGGCGGCGGTCCGCCAATGTGCGCGTGATGCTGCGGGCGCTTTATAGTCGCTTCGACCGAGCTCTGCCAATGGCGCCGTCGCATGGCGCCGCGGTCCTTGGCGCGCCATGCGCCTGATCTGCCGCGACCTCGCCTCGGTCCGAGGCGGCAGGCCTGTTTTTGCCGGAATTTCCTTCACGCTGGAGGCCGGTCGCGCGCTCATACTCGAAGGTCCGAACGGCGCCGGCAAATCGACCCTGCTGCGCATCGTGGCCGGCCTTCTGCAACCCGAGGCCGGCGCAGTCGCGCTCGAAGGCGGCAACGACGACCTGCCGCCGGGCGCCCAGTGCCATTATGTCGGCCATCTCGATGCCGTGAAGCCCGCGCTCACGGTGCGCGAGAATCTGGAATTCTGGACCGCCTGCCTTGCCGGCGGCGCCACCGCGCGCGCACTCGCGGCTTTTCGGCTCGGCCATCTGACCGACCTGCCGGCCGCCTGCCTTTCCGCCGGACAGAAGCGCCGCCTCGCGCTCTGCCGCCTCGCCGCGGCCGATCGGCCGCTATGGCTGCTTGACGAGCCCACAGTGTCGCTCGACCGCGCCGCCCGCTCCGACCTCGCCGGGCTGTGCGCAAGCCATCTCGGCGCCGGCGGCCTCATCGTTGTCGCAACTCATGCCGCGCTCGACCTCGACGCGGCCGATACGCTGACACTCGCCGGCGACGCGCCATGACGCGCG
>Ga0326597_10006822_pt1 | contig 15582 bp, 11 predicted proteins | sample RVTome_12_FD_203789 | JGI IMG/M metagenome (GOLD analysis project Ga0326597, IMG submission 203789) | Soil microbial communities from uranium-contaminated site in the Upper Colorado River Basin, Wyoming, United States - RVT100D185 | ecosystem: Environmental > Terrestrial > Soil > Contaminated >...
TGCCCGGCGACAACGTGTCGCTGACGATCGAGCTGATTACGCCGATCGCCATGGAGAAGGGTTTACGATTTGCCATCCGCGAGGGCGGCAAAACGGTCGGCGCCGGCGCCATCACCGAAATTATTAAGTGATTGCGCCTGGAATGGCGCAATCATCCCGAGCGGAGCGAGGGATCTGCTGTTAGCCGTCCGACGAAGCATCTGTTCCTGGCCGCGGCGAGACGGAGTTTCGGAGTTAGAGAATGCGTGATATCATTACCTTACAGTGTTCCGATTGCAAGAATAGGAATTACACGACCACGAAGAATAAGAAAAAGACGACCACGCGGCTCGAGTTGAAGAAGTTCTGCCGCGCATGCCGGCACCACACGGTTCACAAGGAAGTTCGGTAGCTGGAATCGTTGTCCGGGCTGATCGCAGCAGGCAGAGGAACCGTGGCGGGCGCTGTCATGAAAGAAGCCGCGGGGAACAGAACGCCTCCTCGGTGCGCGGTGAAATAGGGGCGTAGGTTTAACGGCAGACCGCCGGTCTCCAAAACCGGATGTGGGGGTTCGAATCCCTCCGCCCCTGCCAGATTTGGATTGGCGGAGCGAAGGGCATACGGGGCGGGTCCGGGGAGACCGGGCAGCACAGGAGATCTATGAAGACAGCGAAAGGAGCCGGCGCGGTGGAGGAACAAGGAGGGAAATTAGCCGAAGGAGCGGGCGAGGCCCTCGCCAAAGTCGGTTCCTGGCCGAAACGGACCAAGGCTTTCCTGGAGGATGTGCGCGCCGAAACCAGGCGAGTTACCTGGCCTAGTTTCGGACAGATTCAGGCCACCACTATCGTCGTCATCATCACGGTATTTTTTTTCGGCGCATACTTCGGTATTTTGGATTGGATTTATACGCGGGCGATCGGATGGATCTTGCGCTGGGGGCAGTAAGTCCCCAGGAACCATTGCGGCAATACTATTTTTGATGGGATGGCAATCGGCAACGTGGACGGCGCAACGAACAAAGTAATGGGCAAGAGTTGGTACATCATTCACACCTACTCCGGCTTTGAGCGGAAGGTGAAGGAGAGCTTGGAGAGCCGCGTCAAGGCTTTCGGCATGGAGGACAAGATCGGCCAGGTGCTGATTCCGACCGAAACCGTTGTGGAGATGCGCGGCGGCAAGAAGGTGGAAAGCGCACGGCTTTTTTACCCCGGCTATGTGCTGGTCGAGATGGAGATGGATGACAACGTCTGGCATGCCGTGAAGTCCACGCCGCGCGTAACCGGATTTGTGGGATCGGGACAAACGCCCACCCCGCTTTCCGATGAAGAGGTGCACCAGATTCTTCACCGCGCCTCGACCGGAACGGAGCGGGCCAAGCCCAAGCTCTCGTTTGACAAGGGCGAGGTGGTGAAGATCGTCGATGGACCATTTGCCAATTTTACCGGCACCGTGGAAGAAGTGAATCTCGACCGCAATACGCTGAAGGTGATGGTAACGATCTTCGGGCGAGCAACCCCAGTCGAGCTCGATTTCCTGCAGGTCGAGAAACTGTAGCGGGAGCGCAGGCCGTGGCGTTCTCCCGGGACGGCGGCGAGCGGCGAGAAGTTTAGTGAGTTGAGGAGGGAATGATGGCGGCTCCAGCGCCCAAGGGAAAAAAAGTTGCCGGGATAATCAAGCTGCAGATTGCGGCAGGCAAAGCGACGCCTGCCCCGCCGGTCGGTCCCGCGCTGGGCCAGCATGGCGTCAACATCATGGATTTTTGCAAGGCTTTTAATGCCAAGACCTCGGCGAAGGAGATGGAAGGATTGGTGATTCCCGTAGTGATCACGGTATACGGAGATCGCAGTTACACTTTCATCACCAAGACTCCTCCCGCCGCAATTCTGTTGAAGCGGGCCGCAGGAGTTGCCAAGGGGTCCGGCACGACGCCGGCCACCAAGGTGGGCAGCGTTACGGCGAAACAGGTGGAAGAGATCGCCAGGACCAAACTGCCAGACCTGAACGCAGCATCTGTGGAGGCGGCCATCCGCAGCATTCGCGGCACGGCTCGCAGCATGGGCATTGACGTTACCGGCTAGCAACGCCGCGTTGCGCATCCAAGAGTAAGAGGACTAGTGAAATGGCCCGAAAAGAAGGCAAGAGCATGGCTAAGTCGCACGCGGCAGTGGAGCCCCGGCCGTACCAACTGAATGAAGCGGTGGACCTGCTGCAGAAGGTCAAGTTCGCCAAATTTGATGAGACGGTGGAAGTGGTGCTGCGTCTCGGCGTAGACCCGCGCCACGCCGATCAGATGGTGCGCGGGACCATCGTCCTGCCGCACGGGCTGGGCAAGTCGAAGCGCGTGCTGGTGATTGCCGCCGGTGAAAAAATGCGCGAGGCCGAAGAGGCTGGGGCGGATCTGGTCGGCGGCGAGGATTTGGTAAAGAAGATTCAGGAAGGTTGGGCTGATTTTGACGCTGTGATCGCCACCCCGGACATGATGAAGTCGGTGGGCCGGTTGGGGAAGGTGCTGGGGCCGCGCGGGTTGATGCCCAATCCCAAAGCCGGCACGGTTACCAACGATGTCAAGACGGCCGTGAAAGAAGTCAAGGCCGGCAAGGTCGAGTTCCGCACCGAAAAGACCGCGCAGGTACATGTGCCGGTGGGCAAGATCAGTTTTCCGGCGCCAAATCTGGTGGAGAATGCGCAGGCCCTGATTACCGCCGTGGTGAAGGCGAAGCCGTCGGCGGCCAAAGGGCGCTATGTGAAGGCCATTACTTTGTCGTCGACCATGGGTCCGGGAATTCCGATTGATCTGGGCGTTGCCGAAATCGCCGTCTAAACCGGCATCGGAAATCGAGTTCGTCCGGACAGGGAACAGCAAGCCGACCGCGGAGGGAATGGTGAATCGACCCCGGAGGGCATTGTGAATCGAGAGGAAAAGCAGCAGGAAATCGAGCGGTTGCGCGCGGAGCTTTCAAAAGCTCTCAGCGTTTTCTTGATGAATTTTGAGAAGATTCCTGTCTCCGGAGACTGGGAATTGCGGCGGCAGATTCGCGCCGCGGGTGGCCGCTACAGCGTAGTCAAGAACACGCTGGCCGAGCTCGGCGCCAAAGGAACGCCGGCCGAAGCTCTGGTGCGGTCGCTGGGCGGTCCCACCGGCCTGGCCAGCACCGAGACGAATCCTGTGATGCTGGCCAAGGCGCTTTCCGCCTACGCCAAGGCGAATCCGAATTTTTCGTTCCGTGCAGGATGGGTGGAAGGCCGCGTAATCTCGATTGCCGAGATTGCCGAACTGGTTCAACTGCCGGGCAAAGAGGAATTGTTGGCCAAGACCATGTATCTGCTTGGTTCGCCCGCGCGCGGGGCAGCTTCGGCCATGCAGTCGGTCGCCAGCGGTTTGGCCCGTGCATTGAACCAAGCCGTGCAAGAGAACAAATTTCAATAATAATTTTGAGCCATGCGGAGCCTCCCGTGGTTCCGCCTGAGAGGAGTGAACGCCGTTATGTCCGAAAAAGTACAAACGATCCTGGAACAAATCAAAGGGTTGACGCTGCTCGAAGCATCGCAACTGGTGAAGGAAATGGAAAGCGCCTTCGGAGTGAGTGCAGCCGCTCCGATGATGGTCGCTTCCGCTGGCGCTCCCGGCGCCGCCGCCGCCGCTCCCGCCGAAGAGCAGACCGAATTTACGGTCGTGCTCACCGGAGTGGGCGCCAACAAGATTAATGTCATCAAAACCGTCCGCGAAGTAACCAACCTGGGGTTGAAGGAAGCCAAAGACCTGGTGGACAGTGCCCCGAAACCAGTCAAGGAAGGCGTCTCGAAAGAAGAAGCCGAGACGCTGAAGAAGAAGTTTACCGATGCTGGCGCAACCGTCGAAGTTAAGTAGCCAACGCCAAGTAGGCGAGCCCAGGCAGGCAAGGCTAGGCCGCCGGAACTAGACGACGGGTGCTGGTCCGACCCTCTACTTATCGAAGCGAAGCAGCGTTTGAGCGTTCGGAGGCGTGCGTGGGATATCGCTCCCCCGTCCGAATCGGGAACGTGAGTCGAGCGGAGATTTCTCTTTCGAGCGATCCCCACATCGAGCCCATGATTCCGCTGGGGGAATGGGGCCAGCACGATGCCATCCATGAGTTCGCCGGAACGAGACGGCATTTCCGGGTGGCTGCTTGCTGCGTGGCGCTGGGAACCCCGGGCCGACTGTTTTCTTTTTTGATTTCACGAGGAGTACCACATGAGTGCTAAAGTCAACGGAGCGATTCGCGAGCGTATTGATTTCTCCAAGATTCGCACGGAACTGCCTATCCCGAACCTAATCGAAGTGCAGAAGCGTTCGTATGCCCGCTTTTTGCAGATGAACCTGCTCCCCAGCGAGCGGGAGGACGGCGGACTGCAGTCGGTCTTCAGCTCGGTGTTCCCGATCCGGGATTTCCGGGAGCTGTCTCAGCTCGATTTTGTGGACTACTCCATCGGAAATTGGGAGTGCAAATGCGGCAACCTGAAAGGCCTGCACCATCTCCGAACTCCCTGCTGGCGCTGCGGGGCAAGCGTTATTACGAGTCCCTACGTCACCGGCGAAATCCTGTGCTCAAAGTGCGGCGCTTCCAACCCCAACCAGGTGGATTTCTGCGACAAGTGCGGCGACCCGGTGGACCTGCAACTGAAGTACGACGTCGTCGAATGCCAGGAGCGGGGCATGACTTACGCCGCTCCGCTGAAAGTCACCATCCGGCTCACGATCTACGAGAAGGACCCGGAGACCGGCGCGAAGGCCATCCGCGACATCAAAGAGCAGGAAGTATTTTTCGGCGAGATTCCGCTGATGACCGACAACGGAACGTTCATCATCAACGGGACGGAGCGGGTCATCGTCAGCCAGCTGCACCGCTCCCCCGGAGTGTTCTACGAGACGGCCAATCAGCGGACTTATTTCCTGGGGAAAATCATTCCCTACCGCGGCTCCTGGGTGGAGTTTGAATACGACGCCAAGAACATCCTTTACGTGCGCATCGACCGGAAACGAAAATTCCTGGGCTCGATCTTTCTGCGGGCCCTCGGACTCAAGACCGACGAGGAGATCCTGCGCCGGTTCTACAAGGGAGAGACGCTTCGGGTGCAAGACAAGAAGCTGCTCCTGGAGGTCTCCGAGGGGCTCATCGGCAGCAAACTCTCGCATCACATCCTGCACCCGAAGACCAAAGAGGAGATCGTGCACGCCGGCCGCAAGCTTACCTCGTCCCATTATGAGGCCATCCAGAAGGCGCACATCTCCGCCGTAGAAGTCACCGCGCCTGACTTGGAAGGAGCGCACCTGCTGGCCGATGTGGTGGATACCAAGACGGGCGAGGTGATTGCCGAGGCCAACCAGGACGTGACCGTTGAAATGCTCAGCCGGCTGCAGGAAGCTGGAATCAGCCAGGCTCATCTGTTCTTCCCGGAGCGGGAAGACGCCGGCGCCGTGCTGAGCCAGACGCTTCGAAAAGACAGTCTCAAGAGCCAGGAAGAATCGCTCATGGAGATTTACCGCAAGCTGCGGCCCGGCGATCCTCCGACGCTCGATACCGCCATTGCGCTATTCCAGGGAATGTTTCAGGACCCGCGCAAGTACGACTTCTCGAAAGTCGGCCGGCTGAAATTCAATATCAAGATGGAGAAAGATTCGCCGCTCGAGGCCCGCACACTCGACACGGCGGATTTCACTTGCGTTCTGCAATACCTGTTCCGCCTGCGGAAAAACGTGGGCACCGTGGATGACATTGATCATCTGGGGAACCGCCGCGTCCGGGCGGTCGGTGAGCTGCTGGAAAACCAGTTCCGCATCGGACTCGTCCGCATGGAGCGCGCCATCAAGGAGAAGATGTCGGTCTACCAGGAGATGGCCACGGCCATGCCCCACGACCTGGTCAACGCCAAGCCGGCCATGGCGGCCATCCGCGAGTTCTTCGGATCGAGCCAGCTATCGCAGTTCATGGACCAAACCAACCCGCTCTCGGAGGTAACCCACAAACGGCGTTTATCGGCCCTCGGGCCGGGCGGCTTGAGCCGCGAGCGCGCCGGATTCGAAGTGCGCGACGTGCATCCGACGCACTACGGACGCATCTGCCCCATCGAGACGCCGGAAGGCCCGAACATCGGACTGATTTCTTCGCTGTCCTGCTACGCCCGCATCAATGAGTTCGGGTTCATCGAGAGCCCTTACCGCAAGGTCATCAAGGGGCGCGTGGTTGATTATGTTTCGATCACCCACGCCGGAGACAGCGAATATAAGCCCGGCGATCACGTCGAGACCAATGAATGGGAGAAGGTGTCTGAGGAGTTGAAATCGCGCCGGAAGAAAGCTCCGGAAGCAGAACCCTTTTGCTTCTATCTGTCGGCCTGGGAAGAGGACAAATACGTGGTGGCCCAGGCCAACGTGCAGCTCGACGAGCGCGGGCGGATCGTCCCTGAACTGCTCAACGCGCGGCAGACCGGCAACTTTGTGCTGAAAACGCGCGATGAGGTGGACTACATCGACGTTTCGCCGAAGCAGCTGGTGAGCGTGGCGGCATCGCTGGTGCCGTTCCTTGAGAATGACGACGCCAACCGCGCGCTGATGGGATCGAATATGCAGCGCCAGGCCGTGCCCTTGCTGCGGGCCGAGGCCCCGTTCGTGGGCACCGGCATCGAGGGCGTTACGGCGCGCGATTCCGGAGCGGTCATCATTTGCCGCCGCGACGGGCGTGTCGAGACGGTGGACAGCGAGCGGATCATCGTGCGCGCGGAGCGCGAGGCCGATGCCGGAACCATGTCGGCGGGCATTCATGCTGATGTCTACACGATGACCAAATTCAAGCGCTCCAACCAGAACACCTGCATTAACCAGCGCCCCGTGGTTCACGAAGGCGACATGGTGAAAAAGGGCCAAGTGCTGGCCGATGGCCCCTGCACCGAGGGCGGGGAGCTGGCGCTCGGACGCAATGTGCTGGTGGCCTTCATGCCCTGGAGAGGCTACAACTTTGAAGACGCCATCCTGGTCAGCGAAAAGATGGTTCAGGAAGATTACTTCACTTCGATCCACATCGAGGAGCTGGAGATCGAGGCGCGGGACACCAAACTCGGGCCGGAGGAGATCACCCGCGACATCCCCAACGTCAGCGAAAGCTTTCTGCGCGATCTCGATGAAAGCGGCGTCATTCGCACCGGCGCCAACGTAAAGCCCGGCGACATCCTGGTCGGGAAGGTAACCCCCAAGGGCGAGACCCAGCTCACGCCGGAAGAAAAGCTGCTGCGGGCCATCTTTGGCGAAAAGGCCGGCGACGTGCGCGATGCTTCACTGGTCTGCCCGCCGGGAATTGAAGGCACCGTGGTGGAAGTCAAAATCTTCACCCGCAAGAGCGAGGAGAAGGATGAGCGGGCCAAGTCGATCGAGGGCGATCAGGTCGGCAAGCTGCGCAAGAACCTGGATGACCAGATCCGAATCCTCGAAGACGAGCGGCTGAAACGCCTGATGGCCCTGGTTGGCGGGAAGGTGATCCAGGCTGATCTGCACGACGAGCGCACCAACAAACGGTTGCTGACCAAGGGCTCCGAACTCGGCCCCGAGGTGTTGCGGCACCTCAAGGCCCGCGATCTGAAGCGCATGAAGCTGGATACGAAACGCGATGCGCGGATGGTGGAACAGATCGAAGAGATCGAAGAGATGACTTCGCGGCAGATCGACGTGCTGCGCAAGGTTACCGGGGAAAAGGAAGAAAAGCTTCGCAAGGGCGACGAATTGCCGCCCGGCGTCATCAAACTGGTGAAGGTCTATGTGGCCATGAAGCGCAAGCTTTCCGTGGGCGATAAGATGGCCGGACGGCACGGCAATAAAGGCGTCATCGCCAGGATCGTTCCGCAGGAAGAGATGCCCTACATGCCCGATGGCACTCCCGTGGAGATCGTTTTGAATCCGCTGGGGGTGCCCTCGCGCATGAACGTGGGCCAGATTCTGGAGACGCACCTCGGCTGGGCGGCGAAGGCCCTGGGCGTCTATTTCGCCTCGCCGGTGTTTGACGGCGCCACCGAGTTGGAGATCAAGAAGATGCTGAAGCAGGCAGACCTGCCCCTTTCCGGAAAGACAGATCTTTACGACGGCATGACCGGCGACAAGTTTGAGGAGCCGGTGACGGTGGGCTACATCTACATGCTGAAGCTCTCGCATCTGGTGGACGACAAGATTCATGCCCGCTCCATCGGGCCCTATTCGCTGATCACGCAGCAGCCGCTGGGCGGCAAAGCGCAGTTCGGCGGGCAGCGCTTCGGCGAGATGGAAGTGTGGGCGCTGGAAGCCTACGGCGCGGCACACATCCTGCAGGAATTGCTGACCGCGAAATCGGACGACGTGGTTGGCCGCACGAAAATCTATGAAGCGATCGTAAAGGGAGAGGCGGCCATCGAGCCCGGCGTGCCGGAGTCGTTCAACGTGCTGATTCGCGAGCTCCAAAGCCTTTGCCTGGATGTGGACCTGATTAAGAAACCGAAAGACCTGCTGGGAGCGGCGGCCGACTAAGGCCTCGCGCTACCCAGGCCCGCAAGAAAGATTAGCAATCGTACCGGAACCTCTCAAAGGAGGCCACTTTGTACCGAACTAGCTTTTCAGATCGTTCCAAGCTGACGCTGGATTTTGACAGCATTCGCATTTCGCTGGCATCGCCGGAAAAGATCCGGTCCTGGTCGCACGGGGAAGTAACCAAACCCGAGACGATTAACTACCGAACCTTCAAACCCGAGCGCGATGGATTGTTCTGCGCGCGCATTTTTGGCCCGGTAACGGACTGGGAGTGCTTGTGCGGGAAGTATAAGCGGATGAAGCACCGCGGCGTTACCTGCGACAAGTGCGGTGTTGAAGTAACCACTAAAGATGTCCGCCGCGAGCGGATGGGCCATATCGAGCTGGCATCTCCTTGTTCCCATGTCTGGTTCTTCAAAGGCCTGCCGAGCCGCATCGGATACCTGCTGGATCTGTCACTGCGCGAGCTCGAGCGGATACTGTACTTTGAGGCTTTTGTCGTGCTCGACCCCGGCGAGGCTCCGCTCAAGGAGCGCGAGATCATCACCGAGGAGCGCTACCGCCAGCTACAACAGGAGTATCCCGGCAAGTTTAAAGCCATGATGGGCGCCGAGGCCATCCAGGAGCTGCTCAAGCGCGTCCAGGTCGATCAGCTCTGCAACGATCTGCGTGCGAAAATGCGAACGGAAGTTTCGCAGCAGAAACGGCTGAAATTCGCCAAGCGGCTGAAAGTCGCTGAAGCCTTCCGCCGCTCCGGCAACCGGCCCGACTGGATGATTCTGGAAGTAATTCCGGTGATCCCGCCGGAGCTGCGCCCGCTGGTGCCCCTCGACGGAGGGCGTTTCGCCACCTCCGACCTCAACGACCTCTATCGCCGGGTGATCAACCGCAACAACCGGTTGAAGAAGCTCATGGAACTGCACGCCCCCGACGTGATCGTGCGCAATGAAAAGCGCATGTTGCAGGAGGCGGTGGACGCGCTATTCGATAACGGCCGGCGCGGCCGCGTGCTGCGCGGCGCCAACAACCGCCCGCTCAAGTCGCTCTCCGATACGCTCAAAGGAAAACAGGGTCGCTTCCGCCAGAACCTGCTGGGAAAGCGCGTGGACTACTCCGGCCGCTCGGTGATCGTAGTCGGCCCCGAGTTGAAGCTGCACCAGTGCGGGCTGCCGAAAAAGATGGCGCTGGAGCTGTTCAAACCCTTCATCTATCACCAGCTCGAACTGAAGGGCCTGTGCACCACTATTAAACAGGCCAAGGAGATGGTTGAACAGCAGGACTCGGTGGTCTGGGACATTCTGGAAGAAGTCATCCGGGATCACCCGGTGCTGCTCAACCGCGCTCCCACGCTGCACCGGCTGGGCATTCAGGCCTTTGAGCCCGTGCTGGTCGAAGGCAAGGCCATCCAGATTCACCCGCTGGTTTGCACCGCGTTCAATGCCGACTTTGACGGCGACCAGATGGCCGTGCACATTCCGCTCTCGCCCGAGGCGCAGGTGGAGGCGAGCGTGCTCATGCTGAGCTCGAATAACATCCTGTCGCCCTCGAACGGGCAGCCGCTGGCCGTGCCGACCCAGGACATCGTGCTGGGATGCTACTACCTGACCAAAGCCCGCCACGGAACGAAGGGCGAAGGGCGAGCGTTTGCCAACGCCGATGAAGTACTCCTGGCGCTCGAGGCCGGCGAAGTGGAAACGCTGACTCCGATCCGGATGCGTCTGTCGGGACAGGTGATTGATCTGGCCAAGGCGTACGACGATCAGGACTTGATTCACACCGAGCCGGTAACGTTTCAGAACCAGATGCTGGACACCACCGTTGGCCGCGTCATCCTGAACGATCACCTGCCTGAGGGGATGCCCTTCATCAACGGCTTGCTCAAGAAGAAAGGGCTGACCCAGCTGGTCAACTACTGCTACTTGCGCTCTGGTCTGCCGAAGACCGTGCAGCTGCTCGACGAGTTGAAGGCGGTCGGATTCCTCTACGCGACCAAGGCGGGTATCTCGATCGGGATTGACGACATGGTCATCCCCTCGGGGAAAGTTCAGTTGGTGGAGAACGCCCGCAAAGAAGTCATGGCGGTGCAGCAGCAGTATTTGGATGGCGCCATCACCAACGGCGAGCGCTACAACAAGGTCATCGCCATCTGGTCGAACGTCACCGAGCGGGTGGCCGACGAAATGTTCGGCGCGATGCAGGAAATGGACTCCCAGGGGAAAGACTTCAACCCCATCTACATCATGGCCGACTCCGGCGCTCGCGGATCCAAACAACAGATCCGGCAATTGAGCGGCATGCGCGGTTTGATGGCCAAGCCCTCCGGCGAAATCATCGAGACTCCCATTACCGCCAACTTCCGCGAGGGGCTGACCGTGTTGCAGTACTTCATCTCGACGCACGGCGCACGCAAGGGCCTGGCGGATACGGCGCTCAAGACCGCCGATTCCGGCTACCTCACGCGGCGGCTGGTGGACGTGGCTCAGGACGTGATCGTGGGAGACTTCGATTGCGGCACCGTGGATGGCATCTATGTCGGTTCGATCGTAGAGTCGGGCGAGATCATCGAGCCGTTCCGCGACCGCATTGTGGGCCGCGTTTCGCTGGAAAAGATCCGCGACTACGAAGGCAACGTCATCGTCGATGTGAATCAGGAGATCACCGAGAACCTGGCCAACTCCATTCAGCAGGCCGGCATCGAGCGAGTCAAAATCCGCTCTGTGCTGACGTGCGAGGCCAAGCGCGGAGTCTGCATCATGTGCTATGGACGGAACCTGGCCACCGGGAAACTAGTGGAGCTGGGCGAGGCTGTCGGCGTGATTGCAGCGCAGTCCATCGGCGAGCCGGGCACCCAGCTCACCATGCGCACGTTCCACATCGGCGGAACCGCCAGCCGCATCTCGGAACAGTCTACGCTCGACGCCAAGAACAATGGCTTTGTAAAGTTCGGCGGCCTCATTACGGTGCGCAACAAACAGGGCGACCTGGTGGTGATGAACCGCAACGGCGCAATCACCATCGTGGACGAGAAGGGTCGCGAGCGCGAACGGTATTCGGTGGTATACGGCGCGCGCGTCAAAGTAACCGAGGGCCAGCCGGTAACGGTCAGCCAGGTTTTGGTCGAGTGGGACCCCTACACGTTCTCCATCTTGACCGAGGTCGGCGGCACGGTGAGGTTCGACGACCTGGAAAAGGGTATGACGCTGCATGAAGAACTGGACGAAGTTACCGGACTGTCCCGCTGGGTGGTTTCCGAGTCGCAGGACGAGAAGCGCGAGCCGGCCATCATCATCCGGGATGAAAAGAAGAAGGTTACCAAGAAATACTTGATGCCTTCGCGCGCCCACCTGATGGTCACCGAAGGCGATGAAACATTCCCGGGCGATGTGCTTGCGAAGATTCCACGCGAGACCACCAAGACCAAGGACATCACCGGCGGTCTGCCGCGCGTAGTCGAGTTGTTCGAGGCGCGGCGTCCGAAGGAACCGGCGATCATCACCGAGATCGATGGCGCGGTGCAGTATGGCGAGGTGACCAAGGGGCAGAGGAAGATCCTGGTCCGCAACGAGAACGGTATGGAACGCGAGTACTCCCTCCCGCGTGGCGTGCATTTGAGCGTGCAGGAGGGTGAGCGCGTCCGGGCCGGCGAGCCGCTCATGGACGGTCCCTTGAACCCGCACGACATTCTTGCCGTGCTCGGAGAGAAGGAACTGCAGGCCTATCTGGTGAACGAAATCCAGGAGGTCTACCGCTTGCAGGGCGTGAACATCAATGACAAGCATATCGAGACCATTGTTCGCCAGATGATGCGCTGGGTGAAGGTGGAAGAGGTCGGGGACACGGATTTTCTGGTGGAGGAACAGGTGGACCGGTTCCGTTTCCGCGAAGAAAACGAGCTGGTGCGGGAGCGCGGCGGCAAGGCAGCCACGGGCCGGCCGGTGCTGCTTGGAATCACTAAGGCTTCGCTTTCAACGGATTCCTTCATCTCCGCGGCATCGTTCCAGGAGACCACGCGCGTGCTTACCGAAGCTGCTATCAGCGGCAGGGTGGATCACTTGCGCGGCTTGAAGGAAAACGTCATCGTGGGCAGGCTGATTCCGGCCGGCACAGGCATGGAGGTTTACCACAATTTCCGCCTGCTGACCGAAGTGCCGCAACCGGAAGAGGAAATTGTCGATGAGACGTTGCTGGCGCCTGCAGGCGAAGAGCTTGCAGAGGGCGAGCGGCCTCCGGCGTAGTCATTGTCAAATTGGGGGATAGGGCGGCGTCCCACACCAGACGGGACGCCGCTTTTTTGTAGACGCCGCTACCCGCCAAGTTTCCTCCCCTCTGTGGGGTTGTCGCTTCGGTGGAATTCAGTTATACTGCTTTGGTAGGGCTGACCTGCTGAGTGGGCGAAAGCCCACTTTTTTGTTAAAGGGGGGAGAGACTCAACTGGAGCGGGTTTTAGACCATGCTCGTGCGATTGTCGAGCGCGTCGCCAGCTCGGAAGGCCTTGAATTGGTCGATGTGGAGTTACACGGGCGTGGGCCGGGAGCGGTTCTGCGAATTTACTTGGACAAACCCGGCGGCATTTCGCTCCAGGATTGCCAGACGGTCAGCCGGCAGGTCGGGACGATCCTCGATGTTGAAGGGTTGATGACGGCCCGTTACACGCTGGAGGTTTCTTCTCCAGGGTTGGACCGGAAGCTTGTAAAACCTGCTGATTATGAGCGGTTTGCGGGGAAAAAGGTTAAGATTCAGTTGAGGAATCTCGAAAGCGGGCGACGGCGGTTCCAGGGGCTGTTGCAGGGATGGTACGAAGGCAAGGTGAGGGTTCAGATTGAGTCGGGCGACGCAATGGACATTGCCTTCGAGGAGATCGAAAAAGCGAACCTGGTCCCGGATTTGGGGATCCAGTTCGGGAGGAAGCCGGAATCGAGAAAAACGCATTCGAGGTAACCCGAGGTAACCGATGTCGAGTTTGCTGTTCCAGACCATTGACCAGCTCAGCCGCGAGAAGGGCATTGAGCCGCAGATCATTATCAGCGCAGTGGAGGATGCCCTGCTGGTTGCGGCGAGGAAATACTACAAGTCCCAGGAAGATCTCCGCTCCCAATTGAACAGAGAGACCGGGCATGTGGACATTTTTGCGGTCAAGAAGGTCGTGGAAAACGTGGTCAATCCGCTGCGCGAAATCTCCCTGGAAGACGCGCTGAAGAGCGACCCCAATGCCACGCTCGATTCCGAGATCCGCTTCCCGAAATCCACCGAGGTGCTCGGCCGGATTGCGGCGCAGACTGCCAAGCAAGTTATCTTTCAAAAAGTGCGCGAAGCCGAGCGCGAAAACGTCTACAACGAATACATCGGCCGGGTGGGCGAGATGGTCCATTGCGTGGTCAAGCGCATGGAAGGCCCGGATGTCATCGTTGACCTCGGCAAGACCGAAGGCCGGGTGCCGAAACGCGAGCAATCGCGGCTGGAGAGTTTTCAGATCGGCGAGCGCATTCGCGTGTGCGTCGTGCAGGTGGATAAGGCCGCGCGAGGACCGCAGGTCATTGTTTCGCGCGCCGACCCGTCGCTGGTATCGCGGCTGTTCGAGATGGAGGTGCCCGAGATTTATGACGGCACCGTGGTCATCCGTTCCGCGGCGCGGGAAGCGGGCGAGCGGACCAAGATTGCCGTCTACTCCAAGGACCGCGACGTGGATTGCGTAGGGGCCTGTGTGGGCATGAAGGGCATGCGCGTGCAATCCATCATCCGCGAATTGCGCGGTGAAAAAATTGACATCATCGAATACAACGAAGACCCATCTTTGTTTGCCGCCAATTCGCTGAGCCCGGCGAAAATCAATCGCGTGGTGATCCTGGACAGCGCCAGCAAGCAACTCGAAGTCATCGTGGACGACAATCAGCTTTCGCTGGCGATCGGCAAGAAGGGCCAGAACGTGCGGCTGGCTTCCAAGCTCATCGGCTGGCGGATCGACATCAAGAGCGAAGAAGAGAAGCGCCAAGAAGTGGAATCCCAGATGGACCAGCTGGTTCCGGGAGGCACGCCGATCAGCGAGATAGAGGGCATCGGGGCGAAAACGGTGGAGAAGCTCGTGGAGCGCGGCATCACCACAGTAGAGAAACTCGGCGAAATGACTCCGGAGCAGCTCGAGGAGATCCCGGGTATTGGTCCCAAAATGGTAGAAAAAATCCGGCTGGCGGTGAATAATTATTATTCACAATTCGAAGAAGGCTCCGCCGGAGCTGTGGAAGCGGCTGTGCCCACGGCCACAACCGAGCCGACTGTGGTGAATGAGGGCCAGCCAGCTACTGCGGCGAGCCCTGCGGAAGCCGTAGAGGAAAAGCCGGAGTCGGACGAGTCGTCTCCGAAGGATGGCGAAACCGGAGACAAGCAGGAGTAATCGGAACTGAAATTGCGGAAAGGCTGAAGGCACGCGTTCCGTTGAGAACTGACTAAGATGAGAATTAACGAACTGGCCCGTGAGCTCGAGGTCAAAGCCAAAGCGGTCATCGACTATCTGGAAAGTCTTGGGATTGAGGACAAGCACTCGCATTCCAGCTCCATTGAGGGCGAGCTTGCAGAGAAGGTGAAAGCTCACTTTCGCGAAGAGTCCGAAGCCGACCGTGCCAAGCCGGTCTCCGTCGTCGCGGAGCCAGATCCGCCGCCCAAGCCCGCTGCTAAACGAGTAGAAGTTCGCACGGATGCACCCGTCGAGAAAGAAAAACCAATGCCAGTTCGTGAAGCGCTGCCGGAGGCGAAGCTGACCGCCGGAGTTCGGCGCGCGGCCGTCGTTCCGCCTCCCGCGGAAGTGGCTCCGGGACCACGCAGGCCGACACCGTTGAGGCCACCGATCCGCTCCCATATCGAGCCAGCACCGGCAGCTTTAACACAGCCGGCCACGCAGGCGAGACCTGCTTCCATGCCAACCCTGGCGACCCCTGCCGCCGGACGAACAGTAGCACCTGGGCCTCCTACAGCCCCCGGCCGCGTAGCTCCCGCAGGCCCGCAGCGGTTTGTAGCTAGAGGACCGGCGCCGGCCCGGCCTGCGCAGCCGCTGGGTCCCGCCAAGCCCGGCCAGCCGATCTACCAGCGACCTCCACGGCCAGTGG
>Ga0326597_10006823_pt1 | contig 15581 bp, 12 predicted proteins | sample RVTome_12_FD_203789 | JGI IMG/M metagenome (GOLD analysis project Ga0326597, IMG submission 203789) | Soil microbial communities from uranium-contaminated site in the Upper Colorado River Basin, Wyoming, United States - RVT100D185 | ecosystem: Environmental > Terrestrial > Soil > Contaminated >...
CGGTTGCCGTGGTCGCGGTGGCGGTGGCTGCGGCGGCTGCTGCGCGGCGGAGCCGGCCGATCCTGGGAGCGGCACTGCTGCTGGTGCTGGGCGCGTGGGTCGGGCGAGCCGCCGACGGCGGGGGTGAAGCGGCGCCCCTCGAACCGGGCTCGGCGGCCCTGCAGGGGATCGCCGTCACGGATCCGCGTGGTCCGGGCGATGCGCCGTGGATGGTGATCCAGCCGATCGCCGAACTCGACGGCGACCGGTGGGTCGAGGCGCGTCACCTCGCCAGGGTGCTCGTCCGCGGCCCGGTGCCCGCAGATCTCTCTGCTGGCGAGCCAGTCTTCCTCGTGGGGTCGGGCAGACCGGCTGCATTCCGCATTCGAGCCGGCTGGATCGGCGGCGTCGTCGACGCCCGCCGGATCGACCGGCTCGGGGAGGCCGACAGCGTGCTGCTCCGAGTTGGGAATCGGCTGCGTTCGCAGGTCCTGGGGGGTCTCGACGGGGCGGCGATGCGACCCGAGGGCGCGCTGCTCGCCGGGTTCCTGATCGGGGACGTGAGACGGCTCCCTGAGCCCGACTCGGAGGCGCTTCGCCTGGCGGGACTCAGCCACTTCGTGGCCGTCTCCGGCAGCAACGTCGCCCTGTTTCTCCTCGCCTGGTGGCTGGTGACGGCGCCGCTGGGTTGGGGGCCACGAGCCCGGGCGGCACTCGGTCTGGTCGGTCTGGCTGTCTTTGTCGTGGTCACCCGATGGGAGGCGTCGGTGGTACGGGCGGCGGCGATGGCGGGAATCGTGCTCGCCGGACGCCTTGCCGGTGTCCCGATCAGGCCCTGGACTGCGCTGGGTGCCGCCGTCACCGGCCTCGTCGTCCTCGACGCCTCGATCGTCGACGATGTCGGGTTTCAGTTGTCGGTCGCAGCCACCGGAGGAATCCTCCTGGCGGCGCCGATCCCCTCGGGACGCCGGCCGAAGTGGGCCTGGGCGACGCTGGTGGCGACCATCGCCGCACAGGCCGCGGTGGCTCCGCTGCTGCTCCACCACTTCGGGTCGATGCCGCTCCTTGCCCCGGCCACCAATCTCGTGGCGGCGCCGATCGTCGGATTCGCCACCGCCATCGGCGGAGCCGGGGCGGTCGCTCACATCGGGCCGCTGGTCGATCTTGGCGCTTTCGCCGCGGGCGTCGTGCTCGGGATCGCCCGCGGCGCCGCCGGACTCCCGCAACTCACCCTTGTGGGCGTGATCGGGCTGGGCATCGCCGGGCTCGCTGCGGTCGGGTCCCGGCGGGTCCGGCCCGTGGCCGCGGTGGCGGCCACCGTGGTGGTACTCGCCTCGCTCGTGCCCTCCGGTCCACCGGCCGCACCAACCGTCGTCTTCCTCGACGTGGGGCAGGGCGACGCGTCCCTGCTTCTGGGGCCATCGGGTGAGGTGATCCTCATCGACGGAGGTCCCGATCCGGCGGTCCTGCGTGAGCACCTCCGCAGCCGGTCGATCCGGCGCATCGACCTCCTCGTGGTGTCACATCGGCACGCCGACCACACCGCCGGGCTCGAGGGGGTCACGGCAGTGGCCCGAGTCGACCGGGTGTGGTACCCACCGCAGCTCGGCGAGGGCTCGCCTCTGGACGCCATGGTCGCCGAGGCGGTGCGATCCGGAGCAGCCGTCGAGGTCCCAGCCGTCGGTACCAGGGCGACGCTCGGGGGCTTTTCGATCGAGGTGATCGCCCCGCTGCGGCGCTACGTCTCGCCCAACGACGGGTCGCTGGTGTTGCGCGTCGAGGCGGCCGGGGCTTCGGTGCTCTTCAGCGGCGACATCGAGGCGGTCGCCCAGGCGGAGCTCGGCCCACTACCGGCCGATGTGCTCAAGGTGCCACACCAGGGTTCGGCCACGTCGGACCTCGGTTGGATCCGAAACTCCGCGCCCAGGGTGGCCGTGATCAGCGTGGGTCCCAACGAGTTCGGCCACCCTTCGGACCTGGTCATCGCGGCGCTCCGAGAAGCCGGGGCCGTCGTGCGGCGCACCGATCAGGAGGGGACGATCGTCGTGCGCCTGGATCGGGTGGCACTAGCGTCGGCGCCGTGAAGCCGCTCCACGCCGTAACCGGACCGAGGGATGCCGGCCCCGGCGAGCGCCAGGAGATGCTCGATCGGGCCCGCCGCCTCATCGAGCAGGCCGCAGCCGACGACATCGACCGGTTTGACGTGCCGGGGCGCGGGGCGGGAGAGGACGGTGGCGACGGCACGCTGCGCCCGGAGGTGGAGCGGATCGTCCCGGCGCTTCAGAGCGGGTCCTTGTTCGGCGGTGTTCGCGGCGTCCTGGTCGTCGACGCGCAGAACCTCCAGGTCGCCGAGGCCAATGTGATGGCGTCGCTCGCAGCGGGCCTGACCGCCGGCTCCGCGATCGTGGTCCTGGTCTCGGAAGGGGCCCTTCCGTCATCCCTGGCGAAGCTCGTCAAGGCAGAAGGCGAGTCGCACCCGGTGAAGAAGATGCGCGAGCGGGACGCCGAGCACTGGCTGAGCCAGGCCGCCCGCGACCGGCGCATACGCCTCGACCGCGACGGCGCGGCGGCGTTGCTGCAGCGGTTCGGTTCGGATGTAGCGGCGCTCGGTCAAGCGCTGGACCAGCTCGCCGGAGTCGAAGGGCCGGTCACCGCCGACCACGTGGCATCGCGGTTCCGCAATCGGCCCGATGAGCCGATGTGGCACTACGCGGACGCGCTCGCCGCCGGAGACACCGGCCAGGCTTTGCGACGGCTTGCGGACTTTCTGACGCACGGCCACCCGCTGCAACTGTTGGCCTTCGTCGAGTCGGATCTCAAGCGCCGCTCGTTGGCAGCGGCAGCGTCGACGATCGACGAGTTCGCCGAATGGGTGGGAGCGCGCTCCGATCACTATCCGGTGAAGAAGGCTTGGGGGGCGCGCACCGCCACCTCGGATGAGGATCTGCGTCGCGCCCTCGATGCGGTGGCGCGCGCCGACATCGCCCTGAAGACGGAGCCGGAGGCGACCCACCGGGTGATGCTGGAGCGCCTCACGGTCGCCCTCTCCCGCTGGTATCGGGGGAGGCCCCGTTGAGGTGCCGGGGCAGGTGGCTCCGTAGCGTCCGGTCGCCGCAAACCCCCCTCCCCCTCGCTTCGCTCGGGTACTCCCCCCTCCCGGGGGGAGAACGGCCTAACCCTCGAACGGCTTGATTGCCACGATCTCGACCCGGAAGGTGCCGCTGGGGGCTTCGTAGGAGACCTTGTCGCCTACTGAGTTGCCGAGGAGCGCCGCGCCGAGCGGGCTCGAGGGTGAGGCGAGGATGTAGCCGGGGACCCTGTTCTCCTGATTGGCCACGAACACTTCCATTTCGCCGCCGTCCTCGCGATGCACCGTGACCACAGAGCCGGTTCCGACGGTGTCGCCTGCCACGACCTCGCGTACCTCGGCGGTGTCGAGGATGGACTGGAGCTTGCGGATACGAGCCTCCATCAGCCCCTGCTCGTCTTTGGCGGCCTCATAGTCGGCGTTCTCGCGGATGTCACCGTGGGAGCGGGCTTCCGCGATGCGCTCGGCGACGGCGGCGCGGCCTTCGGTCATGAGGTTCTCCAGCTCGTCGAGCAGCTTCTTGTGGGCTGCCGGGGTGAGCCAGGTGACGTCGTCGGTCATGGCAGGGTGGGGGAGGTGAAGCGGCTCAGCCGAGCTGCTGGTGCACCCGGCGGGCCAGGCGCGACTTACGGCGGGCCGCGGTGCGGGGATGCAGCACGCCCTTGGCGACTGCCGAGTCGATGCGCTTCTGGGCGTCACGCAACGCCTCCTCGGCGGCGGCGGCGTCGCCCGATGCGGCGGCAGCCTCGGCCTTCTTGAGGCGGGTCTTCATCTCGGATCTGACGGCGAGGTTGCGGGCGCGCTGCTTCTCGTTCTGGCGGTTGCGCTTGATCTGGGAGGCGATGTTGGCCATGGTGATAGAACCTGTCGACGAGAGGGGAACAGGCGGCACGATAGCAGCCTGCCGAGCGACGGTACAATGCCGCGCCGTCCCCCCGGAGCACCGTGCCGGACACCTCTCGGATCCGAAACTTCTCGATCATCGCGCACATCGACCATGGGAAGTCGACCCTGGCCGACCGCCTTCTGGAGCGCACCGGGGCCATCACCGGGCGCGACATGCGTGAGCAGGTGCTCGACTCGATGGACCTGGAGCGCGAGCGCGGCATCACCATCAAGGCCCAGGCGGTGCGGTTGCGCCACATCGCCCCCGACGGCCAGGAGTACGTGCTCAATCTGATCGACACCCCGGGGCACGTCGACTTCACATACGAGGTTTCGCGCAGCCTCGCCGCCTGCGAGGGGGCCGTCCTGCTGGTGGACGCCGCCCAGGGTGTCGAGGCGCAGACGCTGGCCAATGCCTACCTGGCTGTCGACGGCGGGCTGGAGGTCATCCCGGTGATAAACAAGGTCGACCTGCCCGCCGCCCAGCCCGATCGCGTCGCCGAGGAGGTGGGTGCGGTCCTCGGCGTCGACCCGGCGTCGGTGCTGCGTATTTCGGCGAAGACGGGGGAGGGTGTCGAGGAGCTCCTCGCCGCCATCATCGAGCGTCTCCCCGCACCCAAGGGCGATGCGGGGGATCCGCTGCGGGCGCTCGTCTTCGACTCCTACTACGACACCTACCGCGGGGTGGTCTGCTATCTGCGGGTGATGGACGGCACGCTGGGCACCGGCGACCCGCTGCGGTTCATGGCCACCGGCGAAAACCTTCCCGCCGACGAGGTGGGGGTGCTGACCCCCAAGGCGGTCCCGGTGGCTGCGCTGGGTCCCGGCGAGACCGGGTACCTGATCACGGGGGTGAAGGAGGTGGGGCGGATCAGGGTCGGCGACACCGTGACCCGCAAGGACCGCCCTGCCGAGAAGATGCTCCCCGGGTACCGCGAGCCCAAGCCGATGGTGTTCAGCGGTCTCTTCCCCACCGACGGCGACGACTTCGAGGGCCTCCGCGAGGCGCTCGAGCGGCTTCGGCTCAACGACACTGCCCTGGTGTACGAGCCCGAGTCGTCGCGTGCCCTCGGCTTCGGGTTCCGCTGCGGGTTTCTCGGGCTGCTCCACATGGAGATCGTCCGGGAGCGCCTGGAGCGGGAGTACGACCTCGACCTGGTGGCGACGGCGCCGTCGGTGGCGTACCGGGCGGTGCGCAACGACGGGACCGAGATCGAGGTGCGCAGCCCGCAGGACCTGCCGGACCCCGGCGGCCTCAGGGAGATTCAGGAGCCGTTCTTCCGGGTGATGATCATCACGCCGTCCGAGTACATCGGAACGGTCATGGAACTGCTCCAGGACCACCGCGGTGAGATGGGCTCGATGCAGTATCTCTCCCCGGAGCGGGTCGAGCTGGTGTACCGGGTGCCGCTGGCGGAGATCGTCTTCGGCTTCTTCGACCAGCTGAAGTCCCGGACCAAGGGGTATGGATCGCTCGACTATGAGCACGACGGCTACGGGGTGTCGGATCTCTCCCGGGTCGACATCCTCCTCAACTCGGCCCCGGTCGATGCCTTCTCGGCGATCGTGCACAAGGACAAGGCGTACGAGTACGGGCGGCGCCTGGTGGAGCGGCTGCGCGAGATCATCCCCCGTCAGATGTTCGACGTCCCCATCCAGGCGGCGGTCGGCTCGCGGATCATCGCCCGCGAGACGGTCAAGGCGAAGCGCAAGGACGTCACCGCCAAGTGCTACGGCGGCGACATCACCCGCAAGCGCAAGCTCCTGGAGCGCCAGAAGGAGGGCAAGAAGCGGATGAAGATGCTCGGTTCTGTCGAGGTGCCGCAGGAGGCCTTTGTGGCCGTGCTGCAGATCGATGCCGACTGAAATCCGTCCCGACGACCCCGGCCTCGCCGACGGCGCCGGGGAGTGGGTGGGGGCATACGTCCACATCCCCTTCTGCCGCCGGGTGTGCCCGTACTGCGACTTTGCCGTCGTCGAGGGGGCAGGCGATCTCCGGGCCCCGTATCTGGACGCGTTGACCGCCGAGATCGAGGCCGCAGAGCCGTTCGGCCGGCCTCTCGACGCGGTATTCGTCGGCGGGGGCACGCCGACCTCGATCGAGCCCGCCGACCTGGGCGGGGTGATCGCGAGACTGCGCAGCAGGTTCGGCCTCGCCGCCGGTGCGGAGGTGTCGCTCGAGGCGAACCCGGAAGACCTCACCCCGGAGGTCGCAGCCGATCTGGCCGAGGCGGGGTTCGACCGCATCTCTCTCGGAGTGCAGTCGTTCGATCCGGATGTGCTCGGGTTCCTGGGGCGCCGCCACAGCCCCGCCGAGGCGGCCGCCGCCATCGCTACCGCCCTGGCCACCTTTTCCTCGGTGAACGTGGATCTGATCCTTGGGACTCCGGGGGAGTCGCCGGCGTCGTGGCGTCGATCGGTCGACCTCGCCATCGGCTCCGGCATCCAGCACCTCTCGGCGTACGCCCTCACCGTCGAGCGGGGTACCCCGCTCGGCCGCTCGGTGCAGGCCGGGGCCCCTGCCCCCGATCCCGACGACCAGGCCGACAAGTACGAGCACGCGGTCGGTGCGGCCGAGTCGGCCGGTCTGGTGCGCTACGAGACATCGAACTTCGCCCGCCCCGGTCACCACTGCAGGTACAACCTGCTCACCTGGGCTCAGGGTGAGTACGCCGCATTCGGCAACGGGGCACATCGCAATCGCAACGGGGTGCGCTCGTGGAATGTGCGTCGGGTCGACCGCTACCTGGAGCGCGCCGGCTCCGACCCCCGGTCGGGGGAGGAGCGCATCGCGGGCTGGGCGCGCGAGATGGAGCGGGTGAGTCTCGGCCTGAGGCGGGCGGCGGGCGTCAGGTCCGGCCCCGGTGGGCAGGCGCTCCTGGCGACGGCCGAGGGCCGCCGCCTGGTCGAGCTCGGTGTCATCGCCGAGCCCGACGGCCGGCTGGTGGTCACCCGGCCCCTCCTCGGGGACGAGGTGGCCAGGACGCTCTTGACCCTGTCGGGCCCTACTTAGCACTCGAACCGGGCGACTGCTAGCAGCGCTGCTAACCTGCCGGGCGATGTTGGACGAGCGCAAAGCCGCCATACTCGCCGCCCTGGTCGAGCACTACATCGACTCCGGCGCGCCGGTCTCCTCGAGCACGATCCTCGACCGGAGCGGGCTCGACTGCTCGAGCGCCACCGTCCGCAACGAGCTGGTCATGCTGGAGCGGGAGGGGTATGTCTCCAAACCCCACACGTCGGCAGGCCGGGTGCCGACCAACCGGGGCTATCGGTACTACATCGATCACCTCTCGCCGGGCCTGCTGCGCGACTCGACCCGGGGACGCATCGAGCAGTTCTTCGCCTCCTTCCACTCCGAGTTCGGCCGCGTCCTGCGGGAGACCTCGGACCTCCTCTCGGAGATCACCGCATACCCGGCGGTCGTGCTCGGGCCTGGGCTGCGCGACCAGACACTGCACGACGTCCATCTGCTCGGCGTGGAGCCGGGCGTGGTGTTGCTCGTCCTCGTCGCCGAGGGGGGGCGGGTCCACCAGTCGATCGTCCGTTGCCCCCTGCCGGTGACCCCCTCGGAGGTGGCCGAGGCCAACGAGGCGCTCCATGACGCATTGATCGGGATGACGATGCCGGCGCAACTCGACGGCGTCGACTTCGGCGGCCTTGCCCCCACCGCCCGTTCACTCGTCGCCAGGGCACTGGAGGCAGTCGAGGGAGCGGCTGACGCCGGTCGCGAGATCTACGTCGGGGGCGCCAGCCGCATGGTCGAGCTGTGGGAGGACCTCGCCAAGCTGCACAGGGTGCTGGCGCTTCTCGAGCGGGAGGCCACCGTGCTGGAGCTGCTCGACGATTCGGCAGAGGGCACCACGGTTCGCCTCGGACCGGAGTTGCCGGCGGGGGAGGAAGACCTCGCGGTCGTCTCCGCGCCGTACGCCGCCGGTCGGTCCCGGGGGAGGATGGGCGTGCTCGGGCCCATGCGGATGGACTATCGCCGGACGATCCGTGTCGTCGAAGAGGTCTCCGACGCCCTTGGCGACAGCCTGGCTCCGTGATGGCGGACTACTACGAGGTCCTCGGCGTCGAGCGGGACGCCTCCCCGGAGGAGATCAAGAAGGCGTTCCGCCGCCTCGCCCGGGAGACCCACCCCGACGCCAACAACGGCGATCGGGATCGCGAGGAGCGGTTTCGCATCATCGCCGAGGCCTACGAAGTGCTCTCCGACCCGCAGCGGAGGGCGGCCTACGACCGCGGCGACCGGATCGACCTCAACGATCTGTTCTCGTCGTTCGCCGGGGTCGACGACCTCCTGAGCCGGTTCTTCGGAGGCGGCTTCGGTGGCTTCGGCGGTGCGCCGCGGGGGCCGGCTCCAGGGCGCGACGTGGGCGTGGCGGTGTCGGTCTCCCTGGCCGAGGCGGCACACGGGGCCACGCGCACCGTCACCTATCGGGTTCCGGCGTCGTGTCCCAACTGCAAGGGGTCGGGATCGGCGCCGGGAGCCGAGCTCCCCCTCTGTGACCGGTGCGGCGGGCAGGGATCGGTGCGGGTCACCCGCCAGACTCTCCTCGGCGCCGCGATGACCGTGGCGCGGTGCGAACAGTGCCGCGGCCGCGGAAGGGTCGTCGTCGAGCCCTGCCCGGAGTGCGGGGGAGCAGGTGCGGTGACCCGCGACCTCGAGGTCGACGTCGAGATCCCGCCCGGGATCGAGGACGGGTCGAGGATTCGCTTGTCGGGTCGTGGCGCCGCCGGCGAACCCGGCGCCGCGCCGGGCGACCTCTACGTACAGGTGACGGTGGAGCCCGACCCGCGTTTTTCCCGCCACGGCGCCGATCTGCTCCACCGGGTCGAGGTCGGCCTTGCCGAGGCTGCCCTGGGCGCGACCCGTTCGATCCCCACGGTCGCCGACGAACCCGTCGACATCGATATCCCCGCCGGGACCCAGCCGGGGACGGTCTTCAAGCTTTCCCGGCAGGGAATGCCCCGCCTCCACCGCCGGGGCCGGGGCGATTTGCTGGTCGAGGTGGTCCTGGTGGTCCCGGACAAACTCGCGCCCGCCGCCGAGGAAGCCCTCCGCTCCTACGCCGAGTCAACAGGCGAGCACCCCCTGGAGGGCAAGAAGCGCAAGCGGGGCAAGTAGCACCTCGGCAGGTCCTGCCAATCGCCAAATTGCCAATCGCGGCCCCTGAGCGAAGCGAGAGGGGCCCTCTTGCTGGACTCCGCGCTCTCCGTGGCACTAGCATATGCGCAGCGCGTTTTCGCCGAACACTCGGCGGATGTCGCAGGGAGAGACAGGCCGGATTGGGAGTGGAGGACCGGTGGCGCCCACATACAACGAGTCGGTCGGGGCACGCCTGCGCTCGATCCGACGGCAGCGCGGCCTCTCGCTCCAGGATGTGCAGCGCCTGTCCAACGGCGAGTTCAAGGCCGCGGTCGTGGGCGCCTATGAGCGGGGGGAGCGCAGCCTCTCGTTGCCCCGTCTCCAGCGCCTCGCAAACTTCTTCCAGGTCCCGATCACCCAGTTCTTGCCTCAGGAGGAGAACGGCGAGCGCACGATGGAGCCCCTGCCCAGCGGCGGGGTCACCATCGACCTCAACCGCCTGGAGCGGCTGTCCGGGACCGAGGCCGTGATCTTCACCCGATTCCTGCGGTCCATCCAGATGATGCGCCAGGACTACAACGGCAAGGTGCTGACCATCCGCAGAGACGACCTGCGCCTCCTCGCCCTCCTCATCGACCAGTCCGAAGAGGCCTTCGCCGAGCGCCTCGACGAGCTAGGCCTGACGACGGAGATGTAGGGGCCGGCCTGCGGCCTATGGCCGAGCCCGGCTCCAGCTCCAGCTCCAGCCAGATGCCTCATTCGGACAGGTCGGCTCCAGCGCGTTCTGGCCGTGGCTGTGGCCGGGGCTGACCCGCCTGACCGGGAATCTCTCGCCCCTACCTATACTTGCCCCTCCCCAATGATCCCCTGTAGAGGATCTCTGTGACGCAAGCATCCCTCAATGAGGTCACGCTGCGCGTCCCCGGCGACCACCTGATGCTGGCCTTGCTGGGCGAGCGCGACGCGTTCCTACGCCTCGTCGAAGAGGCGTTCCTCGACGCGCACATCGTGGCTCGTGGCGACGAGCTGCGCATCAGTGGATCCGAGCCGACGGTGACGCTCGCCAAGACGACGCTCGAAGAGCTCCTCGTGCTCGTTCGCGAGGGTCAATCCCTGGATGAGGACCGGGTGCGCAGGGTGATCGACCTGGTCAAGTCGGAGGTGGCCAGCCCATCGGAGGTGTTCAGCGACGGGGTGCCGGTCGGGCGCGGAAAGGTGGTGCGCCCCAAGACCCTGAACCAGAAGCGCTACCTCGACGCCATCCGACGCAACACGGTGATCTTCTCGATCGGCCCCGCCGGCACCGGGAAGACCTATCTGGCGATGGCGGTCGCCGTGGCCGGCCTCCAGTCCGGCTCGATCTCTCGCCTCATCCTCACGCGTCCTGCGGTGGAGGCGGGGGAGCGGCTCGGCTTCCTGCCCGGCGATCTGGCCGCCAAGGTCGACCCCTATCTCCGGCCGCTGTATGACGCCCTCTACGACATGCTCGGGCCCGACGAGACCCAACGCCTCATGGAGAAGGGTGTGATCGAGATCGCCCCTCTCGCCTACATGCGGGGTCGCACCCTCAACGACGCCTTCGTGGTGCTCGACGAGGCGCAGAACACCTCGCCCGAACAGATGAAGATGTTCCTGACCCGTCTCGGATTCAATTCGAAGATGGTGATCACCGGCGACGTCACCCAGGTGGACCTGCCCACGGGCAAGGCGTCCGGCCTGCGCCAGGTGCGCGACGTGTTGTTGGAGATCCCCGGCGTCTCGTTCGTGACCCTGGGGGCCGAAGACGTGGTGCGCCATCGGATCGTCGCGGCCATCGTCGAGGCCTACCGCATTCACGAGGAGGGTCGGTGAGCATCCTCACCAGGCTGTCCGGCGTGACCCGGATCGCCATCCTCCTGCTGACGGGAATCTTCGCTTCCCTGGCGCTGATCGTGGCTCAGGACGACGGCCTCGAGCCGGTGGTGCTTCGCGTGGGCGACCCATCTCCCGAGACCTTCTTCGCCTCTGCCCCCATCGAGGTCCCCGACGAAGCCGCCACCGAGGCGGCGCGGGATGCTGCCGCCGCGGCAGTGCCCGACGTCTACCGAATAGACACCCAGTCGACCGAGGCGGCCCTCGGCAGCATCGCCGAGGTGTTCCAGAACGTCGTGGAGGCGGCGCAGCCGATCGCGGTCGAGCCGCCAACCACGACGACCGAGCCGCCGACGACCACCACCGAAGGCGGGGAGGAGACGACGACCACCGAGGAGACCACGACGACGACGCTTCCCTCCGAGCCGCTTCCCCGGGAGGAGCAGATCGCCTTGCTCCAGACCCAGAATCCGCTGCTTCAGGACGAGACCCTGGATGCCCTCGTCACGCTGATCAACGACGACCGCACCCGGGTCGAGAACGGTGAGACCGAGCTCTTCCCGATCGTGCAGAACGCCGCCTTCGATCTCGCCGATGTGCTCCTCGATGGGATCCGTCCCACCGAGATCGACGCCGTCAGATCGCAGCTCGTCACCGAGCCGCGCCCCCTGGTGCTACTGCCCGAGGAGGAGCGCGACGCCGCCGAGATGGCCGTGGCCGACATCCTGAGCGTCTTCCTGCAGCCGAACGAGTTCTTCGACGAGGATGCTACGGAGCGCGATCGCCTGGCCGCCCGCGCCGATGTCGCCCTGAGCATGAGGGACTTTTCCGCTGGTGAGCGGATCGTCGGGGTGGGCGAGCTGCTGACCCAGGTGCAGGCTGACGCCATCGACTTCCTCGAGCTCAACGTCACCGACGAGGAGCCGACTCCGCTGCGGGCCATGGCCCTGATCGCGGGGATCGTGGTACTGCTCGCAGCGGTGTTCATGGCCCGGGTGACGAAGGGCTTCTGGCAGGATCCCAAGAAGGTCGCGCTGTTCGGACTCCTTGTGGTGCTGGCCGCGGTGGCCTCGCGTGTGCCCGAGCTGGTGGCCCGGGACCGTGTCGAACTGGGATTCCTCCTCCCCGCCGCCCTCTTCGGTTACCTGGCGGCGAACCTCTTCGACTCCCGCATCGCCGTGCTGATGGCCGTCCCGATCACGGCGTTCACGGCCCTCGCCACCGGGGACCTGGCGCTCGTGGTGTTCGCCGCCGGCGCCACCCTGACCCCGATCCCGCTCGTCACCTCGGTCGCCTCCCGCGCCGAGTTGAACCTGGCGGTGATCTTCTCGGCGGTGATCCAGGTGCCGCTGGCGGTGTCGCTGGCATGGTTCTTCTACGGCCCCACCGCCTCCGACCTCCAGGATCTGCTCACCGTCTCTGCGGTGTGGGGCTTCATCGGAGGGATCGCCTCGGGCGTGGTCGCCCTCGGGGTGATGCCGATGCTGTCGTCGGCCTTTGGTGTGACCACCACTCAAACGCTGCTCGATCTCACCGACCGGAACCATCCGGCGCTGCGGCGGATCGAGGACATGGCTCCGGGCACCTTCAACCACTCGGTGCTGGTGGGGAACCTCGCCGACCGCGCCGCCCGGGCCATCGGAGCCAATCCGCTTCTGGCGCGTGCGATGGCGTATTACCACGACCTCGGCAAGACTGCCCAGCCCAAGTACTTCGTGGAGAACCAGTTCGGCGTCACCAATCCGCACGACCGGCTTCCCCCTGAGGAGTCGGCGGCGATTATTCGCGGGCATGTCTCCGAGGGCCTGCGGCTCGCTCGGGAGTACCGCATCCCACCCGACGTCGCCCATGGGATCCTCACCCACCACGGCACCAGCCTGATGCGGTATTTCAGCCACCGCGCCGCCGAGGAGTACGGCGACAGGGTGGACCTCTCCGACTACCGCCACCGTGGCCGCAAGCCCCAGACCAAGGAGATGGTGATCCTGATGCTCGCCGACGCCACCGAGGCGTCGACACGGGCGCTCGTCCAGCACGAGGACCCGACGAGCGAGAGCCTCCGTCGTTTGGTCGAGGCGATCATCTCCGAGAAGGTCGAGGACGGGCAGCTCGAGGAATCCGAGGTGACCTTCGGGGAGCTGACCCGGATCAAAGAGGCGTTCGTCGATGCTCTCATCGGGTACTACCACACTCGTATCCCGTACCCCGGGTTCCCCGCGGCGAGGAGCGCACAGCCCGCGTGAATGTCTTCTTCAGCGACGAGCAGGACCGCCCCGTCGATGCCCACTCGCTGCGTGGGTTCGCCGAGGCGGTGTTGAAGGCCGAGGGCTACCGGCCCGACACCGAGCTGTCGGTGATCCTGGTGGGACCCGAGCAGATGGCCGAGTACAACCGCCGGTTCATGGATCGGAAAGGCCCGACGGATGTGCTCGCATTCCCGCTGGAGGAACTCGCTGCCGGCCAGGTCCCGCCCCGGTTCGCCGGCGACCCTCCCGTGGTGTTGGGGGATGTGTTCCTCTGCCCGGTCGAGATCGAGAAGCGGTCCCAGCGCGAGCGGATCGAATACGAGGACTTCCTGCATCTCTTGCTGGCACACGGCATCCTTCACCTGCTCGGATACGACCACGAGGAGGACGCCGCTGCAGACGCCATGGAGCGCCGTGAAGAGGAGCTGCTCGCGTTGATTGGGAGATCCATCGCATGACGGCCATCGCCCTGGGGGTTTCGATCCTGGCGATTGCGGTAGCTGCCGCGCTCCGTTTCGGCGGTGCCTCGCTGCTCAGGACTCACCGCGCCGACGCCCTTCACGACGCCGCCGACGGCGACGAGGGGGCCGGCCGGGTCGCGCAGCTGCTCGAAGAGCCGTTGAGCGTGCAGCCCAGCCTGGGAATCGTCCACGCCGCGTTGCTTGTGGCAGCTGCAATCCCGGCCACCTGGGCGATTTCGGCGAGGCTCTCAGGGTGGGCGCTGCTGGCGACGTTGTTCGGTCTCGGCATCCTGTTGGTGCTGGTTGGGGACACGCTGCCGAGGGCATTCGGGCGCAACCTGCCGCGGCGGCCCGCATATCGGCTGTCGAGTCTGCTCACGATCGCCGTTGGTGTGGGCCGGCGCGCAGTCGACTTCATCTACGAGGAGGACGAAGAGGGGGAGCAGCCCGAGGATGCCCAGGACAGCCAGGAGATCGAGCTGATCTCCTCGGTCCTCGAGTTCACCGACGCCATCGTGCGCGAGGTGATGGTGCCGCGCACCGATATGGTAACGATCTCGGCGCCGACCAGCACCGACGGCGCACTGGACCTGGTCCTCGCCAGCGGGAAGTCGCGCATACCGGTGACCGGTGACGACCTCGACGACGTCGTGGGGGTCCTCTACGCGCGTGATCTGCTCGTGCTCTTCGATGCCGGCGAGGGTCCGCTTCCGGTGACCAAGGTGATGCGTCCGGTGCACTTCGTTCCCGAGACCAAGAGGGTCTCCGAGCTCCTCGGCGAGCTGCAGGCTTCGAAGGTGCACCTCGCCATCGTCGTCGACGAGTTCGGCGGCACCGCGGGCCTGGTCACCATCGAGGACATCCTCGAGGAGATCGTGGGCGAGATCGTCGACGAGTACGACGTCGAGGAGCCCATGGTGATCAGCCTCGAAGATGGCTCGTTTCTCGTCGATGCCCGGCTCTCAGTCGACGACCTGGGCGAGCTGTTCCGCAAGACCCTTCCCGACGAAGGCTGGGACACGGTTGGCGGCCTGATTCTCGGCCTGGCCGGACGGGTGCCCGAGGAGGGGGAGTTGTTCGAGCTGGAGGGGTTGACGCTGGTCGCCGACCGGGTCCAGGGTCGCCGGGTGGCCCGGGTCCGGGTGGCGAGCACGTGAGGTCCGGGTTTGTGGCGGTCGTCGGGCGACCCAACGTCGGCAAGAGCACCCTGGTCAACGCACTGGTGGGGCAGAAGGTGGCGATCACCTCGCCCCGGCCGCAGACCACGCGCCGCACCATCCGCGGGATCCTCGACGCCGAAGACCATCAGATCGTCTTCGTCGACACACCGGGGATCCATCGCCCTCGCACCGCCCTGGGGACCAGGCTCAATGCCGTCGTGGTGTCGTCTCTCGAGGAGGCCGACGCCGCGGTGTTCGTGCTGGACGCCACCGGTGGCATCGGCCCGGGTGACCGGCTGATCGCCGAGCGCCTCAATGCTTCCGAGACCCCGGTGGTGTGTGTGGTCAACAAGACCGACGCCGCCTCCCCCGATGACATCACCGAGCGGCTGGGGATTGCGGGGGAGTGGGACTTCCACGCCTACGTGCCGGTAAGCGCCCTGGAGGGGGAGAACCTCCAGCCCGTGGTCGAGGAGCTGCTGGAGGTCCTCCCGGAGGGTCCAAGGTTCTTCCCGTCCGACATGCCCACCGATCAGACCGAGGACTTCATGATCGGCGAGATCATCAGGGAGAAGTTCCTCGCCCGGCTCCGCGACGAGCTGCCGCATTCGCTGGCGGTGGTCGTCGACGAGACCGAGGTGCGCGCGGACGGGCTCACCCGGATCGAGGCGCGCCTGGTGGTCGAAAGGGAGAGCCAGAAGGGGATCGTCATCGGGAAGGGTGGCACGCTCATCCGCGATGCCGGGACCGAGGCCCGCCTCGAGCTGGAGGCGAGGCTGGGCACTCCGGTTCACCTGGAGCTGAAGGCAAAGGTGGAGA
>Ga0326597_10006824_pt1 | contig 15579 bp, 11 predicted proteins | sample RVTome_12_FD_203789 | JGI IMG/M metagenome (GOLD analysis project Ga0326597, IMG submission 203789) | Soil microbial communities from uranium-contaminated site in the Upper Colorado River Basin, Wyoming, United States - RVT100D185 | ecosystem: Environmental > Terrestrial > Soil > Contaminated >...
GTCCGGCAAACGGGACGATTCGATTGGCCAGATTTCTATCGTGACCCCGGCATTATCCAGTGTCTTGTACCATTTGGTATCCTGTGTTTTCCTGTCGAGTCGATCCGCGGTAATGATCAGGACATTATCAGAAGGCGGCTGTTCAGCATATTTGATAAGCACATCGCCGCCTTCCTTGCCCGGTTTCTTGTCGCCCAGGCGTAATTCCAGCAATCGCCTGGAAGAGAAAAGTGAAAAATTGGCACTCACTTCAATTAATGAGTTCCAGTCAAATCCGTTAATCACATCCAGAACAATGCGTTCCTCAAAATTTTGTTTACGCGCGAAACGACGTATTTCATCCGCACATTCCATGACCTGAAGGGGTTCATCACCGCTGATGAGATAGATCGGGACTAGTCCTGAACGGGTGAGATTTGAGGAAAGTTGTTCGGCCCTAAGGCGCATGCAGATTTATTTGGCCACAGCTTGCAGTCGTCTCAACACATTTGATGCAGCATGTCTAACGATATCATTATGAAGCACTTGTTCTTCTTCAAATTTTCCGAGCACAGCGCTTTCATCAAAGGTAAAGTCACGGAATGCAGTAATTGGTTCTGACTTTAAAATAGTATCGCCATTCGGACCGGTAATGGAAACATTGGCGCTATATGCAATTTCATATTCCTCAACCTTGCCTGTCTGGGGTGAAACAGACAAGATGCGACGTTCGAATGATTCATTACTGAGATTGATAATATATTTCGCGTCGGTTACAGAATTGACCGGGATCACATCGGCATTTTGCAATTGTATTTTAACCTCTCTCGCCAGGGCGCTGGCGCCGTTTGATTGCACATAGACCTGAGAGTGTTGCAGTGTTTCCAGATTAGAGCCGCGTAACTGAAAACCGCAGGCACCGAGTCCGCATAAAAGCAGTAAAAATAGTCCAAGGCGTAAGGTCATTTACCTGTCCTGAAGATGATTATGGATGACTATGTTCTTAACTTTAAGGTATAGCCTATTATGCAACGACAATATTCACCAGTCGACCCGGTACCACAATGATTTTCTTTATATCCTTCCCAGCAGTGAAGCGTTTTACGTTTTCCTCAGCCAGGGCGGCCTGCTCAATCTGGGCCTGTTCTGCGGCTGCCGGGACTTTAATCTGGGCACGCAGCCTGCCATTGACCTGAACGACCATGTCAATTTCATCTGTGATAAGCGCCGCCGGATCAGGCTCGGGCCACGTGGCTATGAGGATATCTTCACCGTAGCCGAATTCACGCCAGAGGTGGTCGCAGATATGGGGGGTAATCGGTGACATTAACCGGAGCAGAATCGAAAAACCTTCTGCAATCACAGGCGAGCCAAGTATTGGATACTGTGATTCATCCTGGACGGTGGAAATTCCTTCGACCTCATAAAGAAGATTGAAAATCTTCATACAAGCAGAAGCCACGGTGTTGAACTGATGCCGCTCAAGATCATAATTACCTTGTTTTAGCTGAATGTGAATTTCGTGGCGGATATCTTTGTTCTTTTTTGATAGTTTTGACCAGTCAGCTCTGAGATTTGGATCAATTTCTTCTTGATATTCGTCGGCAAAGGCCCAGAGTCGTTTGAGGAAACGATATGCGCCTTCAATACCTGCATCCGACCATTCCAATGTTTGCTCCGGTGGTGAGGCAAACATCATGAAGAAACGCGCCGTATCCGCTCCGTACTTCTCGATCAACGCCTGAGGATCGACGCCGTTGTTTTTGGACTTGGACATGGTGCCCATGCCGCCGGATTCCACCGGCTGGTTATCACTGATCAGAAAAGCGCCGAGTGGTTTGCCGCGCACGTCGGTTTTTACTTCAACTTCCACGGGATTGTAATAGGTAATGCGGCCCTCCGCCGATTTGCGGAAAAAGATTTCATTCAACACCATGCCTTGTGTGAGCAGATTAGTGAACGGTTCATTGTAGTTAACGAGGCCTATGTCCACCGCTCCTGTGTGGCTGCTTTCAGCATCCATGCTTCCCGCAGCACTAACACATCCTGTGAGTCGTCCTGCACCCGCGGGCCGCTCCAGCTGGCCGCTCTCAGCATCCATGCTTTCCGCGGCACTAACACGTCCATGTGAGTCGTCCGGTGCTTGCAGCATTGTTACGTCCCTGTACGGCACATTCGTACATCCCTGTACATCATGCATAACTTTCCACCAGAAACGCGAATATAAAAGATGCAATATCGCATGTTCGATGCCACCAATGTACTGATCCACCGGCATCCAGTAGTTCACACGCTCGTCCATCATCGCCTGATTATTGTCCGGGGAGCAATAACGTGCGTAATACCAGGACGAATCCACGAAAGTGTCCATGGTATCGGTCTCGCGTTTGGCAAGCTTGCTGCATTTGGGACATTTGCAATTGATGAAATCATCACGCTTGTTGAGCGGGTTGCCTGTACCGTCCGGCACACAGTCTTCGGGTAATACTACCGGTAACTGATCATCAGGCACCGGCACGTCGCCACATTTGTCGCAATGAATAATAGGTATTGGACAACCCCAGTAACGCTGGCGCGAGATACCCCAGTCGCGCAGGCGCCATTGAATCTGTTTGTCGCCCAATCCTTTGGTTTTCAGATCAACAGCAATCGCATCAACCGCAGCTTTATAACCGAGGCCGTCATACTTGCTAGAATTCACGCAACGGCCATTTTCCTTGTCTACATACCACTCCTGCCATGCATCAATGGAGAATGTCTTAGCTGGCACCTCGATAACCTGCTTGATGGGCAGTTTATATTGCATGGCGAAATGAAAATCGCGCTCGTCGTGCGCCGGTACCGCCATGACCGCGCCTTCGCCATAGCCCATCAATACATAGTTACCTACCCAGATTTCGATCTTCTCGCCCGAAAGCGGATGGGTAACGAAAATACCGGTCGGCATGCCTTTCTTTTCCATCGTGGCCAGATCCGCTTCCATCACACTGCCGCGCTTGCACTCCTCAACGAAGGTGGCGAGTATCGGGTTCTTGCGTGCGGCATAAGTTGCCAATGGATGTTCTGCGGCTACGGCACAGTAGGTCACGCCCATGATGGTGTCGGCGCGGGTGGTGAAGACCCATAATAACGCCTCCTCATCACTGCCCTCACCTTCATTCCCTCTCCCGGAAGGAGAGGGAGGCGAGCCGAGCGCGCTGCGCGCGACTCCATTTATCCGAAAGGCGAAACGCACACCAACACTCTTGCCAATCCAGTTGGCTTGCATGGTCTTGACACGCTCCGGCCAACCGGGAAGTTTCTCCAGGCCGGCGAGTAATTCCTCCGCGTACTTCGTGATCGCGAGGTAATACATCGGGATCTCACGTTTCTCAATAACTGCGCCGGTGCGCCATCCCTTACCGTCGATCACCTGCTCGTTGGCAAGCACGGTCTGATCCACCGGGTCCCAGTTCACGACACCAATTTTTTTATACGCGATCCCTTGTTCGAGCATGCGCAAGAACAGCCATTGGTTCCACTTGTAATAGCGCGGATCACAGGTGGCAAGCTCGCGTGACCAGTCGATCGCAAAACCGAGCGACTTCAACTGCTTCTTCATGTACGCGATATTGTCGTAGGTCCACTGCGCCGGTGGTACATTGTTGGCTATTGCCGCATTTTCAGCCGGCAGGCCGAAGGCGTCCCAGCCCATGGGCTGCAGGACATTTTTCCCCTGCATTTTCTGATAGCGGGTGATGACGTCCCCGATGGTGTAATTGCGCACATGCCCCATATGCAGCTTGCCGCTGGGATAGGGGAACATAGACAGGCAATAAAATTTTTCTTTTGCTGTGTCCTCGGTAACCTTGAAGGCCCCGGATTCTTCCCAACGCCCCTGTACGCCTGCTTCGATAGGTGCGGGATTGTAACGATTATTCATGTGTGCAAACTGTGATGGATAAAGGCCATCAGCATACAGCAGCGCAGACCTGCCGAACAAGGCGCTGAAATTTATAAGGATGGAAAAATAAAACGGGACCTGCTTTTATGCAGGCCCCGTTTATTTAAATGAACAGATTACTTGGATGATTCGCCTACGGACAGCGATTCTCGATTTGCGTCGACAGTTGCCTGGCCGACACCACTGACCTGAGCAAGATCATCGACTGATTTGAAAGGACCGTTCTGTTCACGATAGGCGATGATTGCCTCGGCCCGCTTTTCACCTACTCCCTTGATGACCATCAATGTCTCCTTGTTGGCGGTATTGATGTTGACAGCTTCACCTGCGAACAAGAGCGACGGGATAAAAAGAAGTAAGGTAAAAAGTGTCTTCCTTAAAAAAATTTCCATATTTATGCTCCTTGATGTTTGTTGGAAATATCCTTTGTTATTTTGTGCAATTACTTGCACGGCGATAATATTATCTACAAGAACTTTGCTTGAAAATCCTCACAATGGGGTATTTTGCCCTGCGTAAAACTCACCATTTCCGGGTAGATGTGTATGAATAAAAAAGCCCCGCAGAGCGGGGCTTGGTTTAGGGGAGGACCAGTTGTTGGACCTACCAATAGACAAGGGCGCGAAGATTGAAAGAATCAGGCTCGGAGCCGTCGAATGGACAAGCGAGGGTGGTACATCCGGGACGATCAAGGTCGAGCACGGTGACGTAATCCGCCATGAAGTTGAGGGTACTGGTGGGGTACCACTTCAGGCCGACGCGAAAGTCCGCTTCTCTGCCACCCATGATGCCGGTTCCGGTTCCAGTGGCAAAGTCGTTCAGGTCCATGACGTCATAGCGCAGGGCAACCTGCCAGGCGCCGATGCCGCCCTTGCCGACGACACCAAAGGGTTTCACGCCGCTGAACAGCCCTTCGGCCGTCTTGAAGTTCATTGACTCGCCGGTCAGGAAGAAGCTGGCATCTACGTAATAACCTTCCAGGGTTACGTCCCCTGTGTTTGTTGTGCTAAAAGAGGTGCTTGTTTTCGGCGAAACATCCCAATGGGTGTACTCGCCCTGCAGGTGGAAGGGACCCCACACCGTGAGGGCCTCGGCGTTGAAAGCGAGGACGTCATCAGTCAGGCCGGTGCCGAAATTGGCGTCGATAAACCGGTTATCGGAGGAGCGAATGACACCGGGGCGCTGCCGGATCCGCAGAGCGGTGTCGTTTGGATCTTTGTACCACACCGCGCCGCCCAGGTGCAGGAGATGAGTCTTGTCCTTGATATAGGGATTGAATGTGGCACGTGCCGCAATATTCAATTCTTCGAAAGTGTTTGGATCGGATACGGGATCCTCGTCGGCGCCGAACACGCCGGCCTGGAAGTTCCACATTTCACCGCCATTGACAAAACCGGAAATGCCCAGTTGCCGTGACGGTTGCAATTCACCGTCAGCCATCAGGGGACGTTCCAGCAGGGTGAGATATTTCGAACTCGACATGGTGGCAAGACCGAAAGGTATGTGGTGCTGGCCGATCTTGACGTTCCAGCCGCCCTTGGAGTACACATCTTCGTAGCCGACGTAGCCGTCCTTCAAGGCGTTTTCTGACTCCGCTGAGAAATCATATTCGAGCTTCCAGATCCAGTGCTGCCAGAGCTTACCCTGCATGCCGAGACGCATACGGCGGAATGCACCTTCGGTATCAATCTTCGCTAAACTATTGGCAGTGGTATCAAACGCCGGTATATCAGAGCCAGCGATATGGTAATCGGCCATGAGGCGGCCGATGAATTGCCACTGAAAATCCCCATCCTTCGAGGTGATGGCAACCTTTTCTTTGGTGTCGATCGTGGGCATGTCCTTGGTCTTGGCCTCCAACTGGATTTTCACGTCCTCGACGACCTCGGCGTCCGCCCTGGCCTGGTTGGCCAGAAGTTCATACTCTTCCTCCGTGATACTGCCCTTTGCCTTCAGGATCTTGAGCAGATCCATAATGGCATCGTTGCTGGCAGCGTACGCCGGTGTCGATAACGCGGCCAGGCACCCCAGAATGATCGAGCCGTACAGATTTTTTATAAATGTTTTGTTAAACACGGTTGGTCTCCTCATTAAAAAATTGAAAAACCGGTTTTGAAATATGATTTGCGCTAATTCCCCATCTGCAAGCAAGCCCCTGATCAATACAGGGATGCATCAAGGTAATGAGATACTGTTGCAGTGAAATGACGTTTATGTGACGAAAGGGTTAAGCAAACGTGACGGACATATGACTAATTCAAACAAACTGCTGTAAGTTCGATTGATATGGAAATAAGATTGTGATCCTTATAGATACTGTAATGAAAATGTAATATGCGTGATTTCTAATATCATGCATGCTCAATGCGTTTATCGATGATATGAAAAGCAGAATTCTCATCGTTGAAGATGAGGCAGCCATCAGGGAGATGCTGGGATATTCCCTGATGAAAGCAGGTTATTCCTGCGAAGAGGCCGTCGATGTAGAGCAGGCGCGGACGCTCATTCATGCGCACAAACCCGATTTGATCCTGCTGGACTGGATGTTGCCCGGCATGAGCGGGATTGATTATGCCCGGCGCTTGAGAAACGATAACGATACACGGGGTATTCCCATCATTATGTTAACGGCCAAAGGCGAGGAGGCTGACAAGATCCGCGGCCTTGATACCGGCGCTGATGATTACATTACGAAACCCTTTTCCACCAAGGAACTTCTGGCGCGCCTGCGCGCCGTGCTGCGCCGCTATGCCGATGAGGCGCAGCAGGGCATTATTGAGGTTGAAGGGCTGGTACTTGATCCTGAAACCTACCGGGTAACCGCCAGGAACGAGATCATCGACATCAGCCCGACGGAGTTCAAGCTTCTGCATTTTTTTATTACTCATCCGGAACGGGTATTCAGCCGGGTACAATTACTAGACCAAGTATGGGGACAAAATGTCTATGTTGAAGAGCGCACGGTTGATGTGCATATCAGGCGATTGAGGAAAACGCTTGAGCCGTTCAGTTTTGATAAATTTATCCAGACAGTACGGAGCGTGGGTTACCGGTTTTCTACGCATTGAGCATGGTTGTTGAAAAATGAGAGAGGATATCTGGCGCTTTACCGGCGTTGTTCTTTTAAGCCTGCTGGCGGGACTGGCCACGGGTCAGATAATGATTTGTCTCCTTACCGGCATTGTCTTGTTCGTGATCTGGCAATATCGTGTTTTGAAGCAGTTATATGATTGGCTGCAATATCGCAATGAAAATGACCCTCCGGAGCTGCCGGGGATTATCAATGAAATTTGCAGTGGGATCGATTTCCTCAGAACACATTACAAACAACGTGAAGACAAACTCTCTGCATTTCTGAAACGCTTCCAGGAAGCCACGGCCGCATTACCGGACGCCGTGATTGTATTCGGAGAACATGGTGATATTGAGTGGGCAAATGAAAAGGCCAAAGACTATCTGGGTGTTCGCTGGCCACAGGATGGGGGGCAGCGTATATCAAATCTTATACGGCATCCTGAACTAACAGCCTTTTTAAACGATCAGGAACATCAACATTCGAGCAAGGCATTGCAAATTGAATCTCCGATTAATGTCGATCTAAAGCTTGAATTCCGTATCACGCCTTATGGCGAAACGCAAAAATTACTGGTAGCGCGCGATGTTACAGCCATTCAACGCATTCATCAGATGCGCAAAGATTTTATCGCCAATGCCTCACATGAATTACGCACACCACTCACCGTTATCTCGGGCTATCTGGAAGGATTCGCCGACGATATGGAGGTATGTCCGGAGCCATGGAGGCCACATATCGAACAAATGCGCAAACAATCGGAACAGATGCAGAGACTGATTGATGATCTGCTGCAGTTATCTTCACTGGAAATGATTGCAGAACGCGAAGAAACAGAACCGGTGATGGTGCCTGACCTGTTGGCCGCGATTTATCAGGAGGCACAAACCCTGAGCGGCATGATGGAGCATATTTTTTATCTGGACACAGACCCCGATCTCTGGATACAAGGCAATCAAAGGGAGATTTATAGCGCCATTTCCAATCTGGTATTTAATGCCATTCAACATACTTCAGAGCGCGGCATAATTCGCATCCATTGGTATGCCGATAAGACGGGGGCGCATCTGGAGGTGGCGGATAATGGCGAAGGCATTGCGCCAGAGCACATACCCCGTATAACAGAGCGTTTTTATCGCGTGGACAAAAGCCGTTCCAGGGCGAAGGGAGGAACCGGTCTTGGCCTTGCCATCGTCAAGCATGTCATGACACGGCATGGCGGGAACCTGCATATTGAAAGCCAGCTTGGTAAAGGCAGCATTTTTCGTTGTGATTTTCCCGCCAGGATAGTTGTGTATAAGACAAAAAATGCAGATACAAGCTTAAGCGCCTGATCTGGAAAATATCTTTGTATTTCTATTGTTTTACGCATAGCCAACGCGCATAAACGCCTGTCTTGAAACTGTCATATTGTGTTCATTGATCTGTCATGTTAGCGCACCATACTCAACTAACAACAAAATAGAGATGACTATTTTTTCAACCGCAGTTTGGAGACAAAAAATGATTAAGCAGAGATTATTTATAGTTTATTTTTTATTGGAAGCGTTACTGTCACTCCCTGCATTGGCCGATGATAAAGTCGATCCAACACTGGCTGATTACAGCAAGGCAAGTGGTGTTTCAGGCAATATCAACAGTGTCGGCTCTGATACACTGGCCAATCTCATGACCCTCTGGGCGGAGGAATTCAAGCGTCTTTATCCAAATGTGAATATACAAATCCAGGCAGCAGGTTCATCCACCGCACCACCGGCCTTGACTGAGGGAACAGCCAATCTCGGACCCATGAGCCGTCCGATGAAGGCGGAAGAAATAGCCGCGTTCGAAACGAAACACGGTTATAAACCCACGGCAATCGCCGTCGCAATTGATGCCCTGGCTGTCTATGTGAACAAGGACAATCCGATCAAGGGCCTCACCTTGGCCCAGGTAGATGCCATTTTTTCGGCCACGCGCAAATGCGGTTATTCTGAAGATGTAACAACCTGGAGACAGCTGGGTGTGAGCGGTGACCTGGCAAGCCAGCCGCTCCAGCTCTATGGGCGTAACTCGGTCTCCGGGACCTATGGTTTTTTCAAGGAGCATGCCCTGTGCAAGGGGGACTTTAAAGATACCGTGAATGAGCAACCGGGTTCAGCCTCTGTAGTGCAGAGCATTACAAAATCGATCAATGGGATTGGCTATTCCGGAATTGGCTACAAAACCTCCGGTGTGAAATTCGTGCCACTCGCTAAAGATGGTTCTGATTTCATCGCAGCCTCGAGTGAAAATGCCACCTCCGGCACATATCCGCTGTCACGATATTTGTTTATATACGTCAATAAAAATCCCAACAAATCATTGCCACCTCTGGAAACAGAGTTTCTCAAGATGGTGTTATCAAAGACCGGACAAAATGTTGTGGTTAAAGACGGTTACATTCCATTACCGGCAAAGGTGGCAGGCACGGAACTCGCCAAGATTTCCGGAGTTGATGTGGCAAATAACCCGTAAAGGAATATCCCTACCCCTCTAACAACCCATATAAACCCTCTGCAACTATGTTGTGCCCCGCTTTGCGGGGCTTTTTTTCGCTGCAATAACCGCTTTGAACAGGGTGTTTAACAGAATTGTCATAATTCAGCCCTACACTACTTTCATGTCCGATACCCATACAATTATTGCGTTATCGCAATTCAATACGGCTGCTGCCCAGCGTTACCGGCGCTGGCGGCATTTCAAGGACTGGATCACGCGTTATGTGATGGCATTCGGTGGTATCAGCGTTATTGTGGCGATAGCGCTTATTGCGTTTTATCTCCTGTATGTCGTCCTGCCGATGTTCTTCCCCGCGCATATCGAACAGGTGGCCAGCTATGCTTTGCCGGGCAATCCTGATGCGGAGTCACTTTTTTATGCCATGGAAGAACAACATGAAATCGGTCTGCGCATCACAGCAGATGGCGCGGCAGTTTTTTTTGATACACGCACCGGGCAACCACTAACAACCGTATTGTTACTGGGTACCACGACTGCAACTGTCACTGCTTTTGCCGCAGGCGATCCAACCCAAAGGATTGTAGCGCTCAGTTTGAGTAATGGGACTGTGCAAGTGGTGCAGCACAATTATTCAATCAGCTACCCTAACAACGTGCGTGTTATTACTCCCAATGTTGCCTATCCTTTTGGCGAAACGCCGATCCAGGTTGATTCTCAGGGTAAAGCCATTCAGGAACTTGACGTGCAGGCAGATGATCAGCAGGTGACGCTGGTGGCCAGAACAGAAGAGGGGCGGTTGATTTTGTTGAATCTTGAAAAGGAAGATTCGAGCCCGGGAAAAGAAATGGCCTTTAACTGGGTTGAGAGAGAGATTGAGCTGATTAACTCCAGTATCGCGCAAGTGGCGCTCGATATTGAACAGCGCGAACTTTATGTGGCGGATAAAGCAGGATTCATCAGTTATTTTGATATCAGCAAGAAATCCGATCCACGCCTTATCCAGCGCGTAAAAGCTGTCCCGGAAGGAGTTCAGATTACCAGTCTGGAATTTCTGAGTGGTGGTTTGTCAATTCTGGCCGGTGATTCGCAGGGACATATTACACAGTGGTTTCCGGTCAGGGACGCCGATAACAATTACACACTCGAGCACATACGGACATTCGATTCTCAAAAAGCGCCTATTATGGCGATCGCACCTGAATATTTCCGCAAAGGGTTTATTGCCGTGGATGCCAACGGTAATCTGGGTATTTATCACACCACCGCCCATCGCACCGTCAAGCTTAAACATATCGATGATGCATCGTTCAAGTTGATAGCTATTGCCCCGCGCGCCAATGCCGCCTTGATTGAAGATGCAAAACGGCAAACGCATTTCTGGAAGATCGAAAATAAACATCCTGAAATTTCCTGGCAATCCATCTGGGGCAAGGTCTGGTACGAGAGCCGTGACAAACCGGAGTATATCTGGCAATCATCTTCCGCGAGCAGTGATTTTGAACCCAAATTCAGCCTGACACCCCTGGTTTTTGGCACGATGAAGGCATCGATCTACGCCATGCTGTTCGCCATACCACTGGCGATCATGGGTGCGATCTACACCGCTTACTTCATGTCAATACAAATGCGAGGTTTGGTTAAACCGGCCATTGAGATTATGGCGGCATTACCGACTGTGATACTGGGTTTCATCGCCGGCCTCTGGTTCGCCCCGTATGTTGAGCATCATTTGGCCGGTATTTTGTTGCTTTTTGTACTAATCCCGGTGGCTATCCTTGGCGCCGCGTGGATGTGGAGGCAACTACCCGCAGGCATACAGCAAAGATTACCTGGGGGATGGGAAGCAGCGTTATTGATTCCGGTGATCGTCTTTGCCATGGCCTGTTCCATCTGGCTCGGCCAGTCTCTGGAATCAATGTTCTTCGATGGAAATATGCCTCTCTGGCTGACCCAGGAACTTGGTATTACTTACGTTCAACGTAATTCCCTGATCGTCGGTATTGCCATCGGTTTTGCCGTGATCCCGACCATCTTTTCCATCAGTGAGGACGCGATATTCAGTGTGCCGAGACACCTGACCACCGGCTCGCTGGCGTTGGGGGCCACACCCTGGCAGACCATGATGCGGGTTGTATTGCTGACTGCCAGCCCGGGCATTTTCTCCGCGGTGATGATCGGTTTCGGCCGCGCCGTAGGAGAGACGATGATCGTTGTCATGGCGACGGGCAATACAGCCATTATGGACATGAATATTTTTCAGGGTTTCCGGGCGCTCTCCGCCAATATTGCCGTGGAAATGCCGGAATCCGAGGTGGGCAGCACACATTACAGAATCCTGTTTCTTGCCGGTCTTGTTCTTTTTATGGTTACCTTTGCATTTAATTCACTTGCGGAAATCGTCCGGCAACGGCTACGCACTAAATACAGCAACTTGTAATGGCTTCCAGGATAAAAACATGGTTCGGCAGTGGTGAGCCCTATATTTGGCTCAATGCAGGCGCGGTGAGCATCTCGGTTATCATGGTCATTGGTCTGGTCGGATTGATTGCCGTGCGTGGATTGGGCCATTTCTGGCCGGATTCCGTTGTGCAATTTGAATATACGGAAAAGGACGGTTCCGTTATCCCTGTCCTCGGTGAGATGTCAGATCATGAAAAAGTCACCTCCAGCCAACTTGGGATACAGGATGAAACATCTAGAAATCAGCTGGTCGGCCGTCATTTAATCAAAATGGGCAATCGTGATGTTTACGGTGTGGATTTTCGCTGGTTTATAGAACCTTCGATGGGGGTTAAAGAATATCTTGAAGAGGCCATGGTTATTGAACGCAGGGAATGGGGCAATTTTTATGGCTATTTGAAGGGGCTCAAGGCCAACGGTCAGCAAGTTAGTCCTGACAACAATCTGTGGGCAGTTTTTCAAGAGACGATTGAGGAAAACAGGCAGACGTTTGATCAAATCAGACATATTGAAAAAGACCTGATTGGAAGTACCAATTATCAAATGGAACGATTACGCCTGAAAGAACGCGGCCTGGAACTGGAAGGGGCTGCAAACCAGGAAAAAACCAGGGCCGTTGCAGCTGAGCGCGAACAGCTACAACAAGAGTACAACGGTTTAATAGAACAACTTTCCGGCCTTTACCAGACGCTTAATAAAGACAGTTTTATTGCGACACTGGCGGATGGTGAGGAGGTGGAACTACCGATTTCCAAGGTGGTTCGGGCGTATCAACCGAACAAGATGACGTTTATAGAGAAGGGAAGTTTTTATTTTGAAAAACTGTGGGAGTTTATGAGTGATGAACCCAGAGAGGCGAATACAGAGGGTGGTATTTTCCCGGCAATATTTGGCACTGTCATGATGGTTATTATTATGGCAATTATCGTAACACCATTTGGCGTTATTGCCGCAGTCTATTTGCATGAATATGCAAAACAGGGGTTGTTTACCCGCCTGATTCGAATCGCGGTGAATAATCTGGCGGGTGTTCCTTCCATTATTTATGGCGTTTTTGGCCTCGGCTTTTTTGTTTATTTTGTCGGTGGGAACATCGACCAGATCTTATTTCCGGAGGCATTGCCGTCGCCCACATTTGGAACGCCCGGATTATTATGGGCCTCACTGACACTTGCCCTCCTTACCGTGCCGGTAGTTATTGTCGCAACAGAAGAAGGTTTGTCACGTGTGCCACGCGATATACGCGAAGGCAGTCTGGCGCTGGGAGCGACCAAGGCAGAGACGCTCTGGCTCACAGTCTTGCCAATGACAGCGTCTGCCATGATCACCGGTCTTATCCTGGCGGTGGCGCGGGCAGCTGGTGAGGTTGCGCCCTTGATGCTGGTCGGCGTGGTCAAGCTTGCGCCGTCATTGCCGTTGGACGGAAATCTTCCCTTTTTGCACCTGGACAGAAAATTCATGCATCTGGGGTTTCATATATACGATGTGGGTTTTCAGAGCCCGAACGTAGAGGCAGCACGGCCGCTGGTCTATGCCACGGCATTGCTGCTGGTCCTGATTGTGATCATTTTAAACCTGACAGCCATACGGATTCGTAATAGGCTAAGGGAGAAATACCGTGCAGCAGAACAAAACTGATAATCTGAATTTTGCAGGGGAGAGGGTGGTGAGTGACGTAGAGAATGACACGCCGACACATGCGATGGATTTACGATCCGTCATCAGGCAGGAAAATAGATTCAATCTTGCCGATGAGAAACTATGCATCGGGGTAAGCGGTTTCAATCTTTATTATGGGGACAAACAGGCGTTAAAGAATGTTACCATGACAATCCCCGAAAAACGGGTGACAGCGTTTATCGGGCCGAGCGGTTGCGGAAAATCCACGCTACTGCGTTGTTTTAATCGCATGAATGACCTGATTGACAGTGTCCGTGTTGAGGGCACTATCTGTCTGCATAAGCAGGACATTAACGTCAAGGACGTCAATGTTTCTGAATTACGCCGTCGGGTAGGCATGGTATTTCAGAAACCAAATCCATTTCCGAAATCGATATACGAAAATGTCGCTTATGGCTTGCGTATTCAGGGGATCAAGAGTCGCCGTACGCTCGATTCGGCTGTGGAGAAATCATTAAAAAGCGCGGCATTATGGGATGAAGTCAAAGATCGCCTGCATGACAATGCGCTGGGCCTTTCTGGCGGTCAGCAGCAGCGCCTTGTGATTGCCAGGGCGATTGCCATTGAGCCGGAGGTATTATTGCTGGATGAACCGGCATCAGCCCTTGATCCGATCTCGACCTTGAAAATCGAGGAGCTGATCTATGAACTCAAATCAAATTACACAATCGTAATTGTGACACATAACATGCAACAGGCCGCGCGTGTATCTGACTACACGGCTTATATGTACCTCGGCGAGATGATTGAATATTCCGATACCAATACGCTGTTTACGAATCCGAAAAAGAAAATGACCGAAGATTATATTACCGGCCGTTATGGTTGATATCCTTAGCTAGGGAGACAGAATTATGAACGTAGGCACAGTCTCACAACATATTTCGAAGCAGTTTGATAATGAACTGGAGAATATACGGGAACGGGTGCTTGTCATGGGCGGTCTGGTTGAGCAGCAACTGTTCAATGCCCTGAAAGCACTGACCGAATCAGAAGTTGAATTTGCCGAAGGAGTCATCAAGAAAGAACCGGAAGTTAACCGCCTAGAAGTTTCCATTGATGAGGACTGTACCAAGATACTGGCCAAGCGCCAGCCAGCGGCCCGTGATCTGCGTCTCGTTATGGCAGTCATTAAAACCATTACTGATCTAGAGCGAGTCGGTGATGAAGCGGAAAAGGTTGCGAAAATGGCCATCGATCTGATAGAGAAACAGGGTCCAAAATCCTACTATGTTGGCATCAACGCCATGGGAAACCATGTGCGCAACATGGTTCATGACGCACTGGACGCCTTCGCCAGGATGGATACCAAATCTGCGTTGAGGGTTGCTGGCGAAGAGCCAAAATCTGATGAAATGTATGTTGCGATTTTACGCCAGTTGATTACTTACATGATGGAAGATCCGCGCAATATTACCGGAACTATTGATGTGGTATGGACGGCGCGGGCGCTGGAGCGCATTGGCGATCATGCGCGCAATATCTGTGAGTATGTGATCTATTTTGTTGAAGGCAAGGATGTGCGCCACATCAGTATTGAGCAGATGGAAAAAGAGGTTAACGCAGATTGACTGTATTGAATTGGTTCAAACGTTGTAATTGATGATCTAAATAACACAGACTTGTGTGTCTGTGTAAATTGTTTTCCCTTCCTCATGTGTGTTTGACATAAATTTAAAAGAGATATGGCCGGAATGCTGAAACAACATGGATGACTTCAACCTGAAATTGCCGGAACTCTACATTAACAGAGAGCTGAGCCTGCTTGAATTCAATCGCCGTGTCGTTGAGCAGGTAAAGGACACATCGATTCCTTTGCTGGAACGCCTGCGTTTTCTTTGTATCGCCAGCACCAATCTGGATGAATTTTTTGAAATACGTGTGGCAGGCCTCAAGCAACAGGTTAAATACGGATCGGTTCAGACGGGCCCGGATAATCTGACGCCGGTTGAGATACTAAAAC
>Ga0326597_10006825_pt1 | contig 15578 bp, 16 predicted proteins | sample RVTome_12_FD_203789 | JGI IMG/M metagenome (GOLD analysis project Ga0326597, IMG submission 203789) | Soil microbial communities from uranium-contaminated site in the Upper Colorado River Basin, Wyoming, United States - RVT100D185 | ecosystem: Environmental > Terrestrial > Soil > Contaminated >...
GACGACGAGTCATGGTGTTCTCCTTCCAGTGCGAATCACCGCAAGTGAATCACCAAAGCCACAAGACCGGAACCACTCCACGAGTCGTCAGTTCAGCCGGGCTGTACTAGCGTACGCCGGCTTAGCGCCGCCTCACATCATTGTTACAATGCGTTCATGAAATTGGACCGACGGCTGTCCGTCGCGCCAATGCAGGAATGGACCGATCGCCACGACCGCTACTTCCTGCGCCTGATCAGCCGGCGGACGCTGCTCTATACGGAAATGATCGTCGCCGAGGCGGTGCCGCACGGCGATCAGGCGCGGCTGCTCGGCTTCGATCCGGCCGAGAAGCCGGTGGCGCTGCAACTGGGCGGCGCCGAGCCTGAGAAGCTGGCCCGGGCGGCGGCGATCGGCGAAGGTTTCGGCTACGACGAGATCAATCTCAATGTCGGCTGTCCCAGCGACCGGGTGGCCGCCGGACGCTTCGGCGCCTGCCTGATGGCCGAGCCGGCGACGGTGGCGGCCGCCGTCGCCGCGATGCGCCGGGCCTGCGCGCGGCCGGTTACCGTGAAATGCCGCATCGGCATTGACGACGCCGATGGCTATGACGACCTCTACCGCTTCGTCGACGTGGTTGCCGCCGCCGGCTGCCGTACCTTCATCGTGCACGCCCGCAAGGCGGTGCTGGGCGGCCTGTCGCCGAAGCAGAACCGGGAGATCCCGCCGCTGCACTACGAGCATGTCTACCGCCTGAAGCGGGAGCGGCCCGAACTGGAGATCGTGATCAACGGCGGTATCCGCAGCTGGGATGCGGTCGAGACGCATTTGCGCCAGGTTGACGGCGCGATGATCGGCCGCGAAGCCTATCAGAATCCCTATTTCCTGGCCGAAGCCGAGGCGCGCATCTGGGGCGACGGGCGTAAAGTCCCGAGCCGGCGCGCGGTCGCCGAGGCGATGCTGCCCTACATCGAGGCGCGCCTGGCCGAAGGCGTCAGGCTCAGCGCCATTACCCGCCACCTGCTTGGGCTCTTCCAAGGGATTCCCGGCGCCCGCGCCTGGCGCCGCTACTTGAGCGAGAACGCCAACCGGCCGGGGGCCGGGCCGGAGGTGGTGCGTCAGGCCCTCGCCCTCGTCGGCGACGACGAGGCTGGCCTCCGGCGCAGCGCCTGAGGTTCCAGCCCTGGCCGGAATCGGATCATTCGCCGCGGGCCGCCCGTGCCGGCCATAAGCCTGCGCCTGGCCGGCTACTACGCCGCCTATTTCGCGACTGTCGGCATCCTTCTGCCCTACTGGCCGGTCTGGCTGCAGGCGCACGGCTTGGGGGCGGGTGAGATTGGCGCGCTGCTCGGCGTCGTGCTCTGGCTCAAGGTCCTGGTCAGCCCGCTGATCGCGCAGGCGGCCGATGCCCGCCGCGCGCGTCGGCGTTTCATGGTGGGCCTGTCGGCGCTGGCGTTGGCCGGCTATGCCGGTATCGCGCTCAGCGACGCGCTTTGGGGCCTTCTGGTCCTGGCGCTGCTCGGCGGCGTTGCCTTGGCGGCGATCCTGCCTCTCGGCGACGCCACCGTGCTGGCGCAGGTCTATGCCCGCGGACTCGATTACGGCCGGCTCAGGCTCTGGGGCTCGATCGCTTTCATTCTGACCTCGGTCGGCCTCGGCCATCTCGTCGGTTTCGCCGGGGTCGACCTCGTTCTCTGGGCGCTGCTGGCCAGTCTGTGCTTGCTTACCCTGTCGGCGGCGGCTCTGCCCGCCGAAGTGGCGGGCGGAGGCGCCGGTACCGAAGTCGATGCGCCAGCCGGCGGCGCCATCCGCTATCTGCTGCGCCGGCCCGTGTTCCTGATTTTCGTCCTGACGATCAGCCTGAACCAGGCAAGCCATGCCGCGCTTTACGGCTTCGCCACCCTGCATTGGCGCGCCGCCGGGATCGACGATGGCACCATCGGCCTGCTTTGGGCCGAGGGCGTGGTCGCGGAGATCGCCCTGTTCAGCCTGTCGAACCGCGTCCTGCGCCGTTTCGGGATCGCCAATCTGATGCTCATCGCCGCCCTCGCCGGCGTCGTGCGCTGGTTCGCCATGGGCGCGAGCGCCGCCCTGCCGGTTCTGATCGCCGTGCAGGCCCTGCACGGCCTGACCTTCGGGGCCGGGCACCTGGCGGCGATGCACTTCATCGCCCGCGCCATACCGCCGCAAATGACGGCGACGGCACAAAGCCTGAATTCGGCGCTGGCCGGCGGCATCGCCACCGGCCTGTCGCTGTTGCTGGCCGGCTGGCTCTACGACCTGATCGCCGGCCGCGCCTTCCTCGCCATGGTGCTGTTGGCGGCGGCCGCGGTGGCCAGCGCGCTGTGGCTGAGGCGGCGCTGGGCCGGTGACCGGATCTGAGCGCAAGGGCAGTTGCGGAAGGCGCGGCGAGGCCGGAGAATGCGCAGCCACGGCGGGGAGAAAATCAGATGCAACGGAGTACCGATCGGATCCTGACGACCCATGTCGGCAGCCTGCCGCGGGTCGAGGGGCTGGCCGACCTGCTGCTGGCACGCGAAGAAGGCAAGCGGGTCGACGCGGCCGAATTCGAGGCGACACTCGACCGCGCGCTCAGGCTCGTCGTCGACCGCCAGATCGCCGCCGGCATCGATATCGGCAACGACGGCGAAATGCCGCGGCCCAACTTCGTCAGCTACATCGTCCACCGCATGTCCGGTTTCGGCTTCGGCGAGAAGGCCGAAAGGCCCCTGCCGCTCGACGCCAAAGAGTTTCCGATCTGGTACGAACAGTTCACCAAGAGCGGGCGGCGGCGCATGAACGTCTACCGCTTTCCCCAGGCCGTGGACGAGATCCGCTATGACAACATGGACGGGGTGACGGCCGAGTGCGCCGCCTTCAGACGTTGCCTGGAGCAGCGGCCGAACGGCTTCACCGAGGTCTTCATGACCGCGGTTTCGCCGGGCTTCGCCGCCACCGCGATGGTCAACCAGCACTATGCGCGTTACCAGGACTACGTCATGGCGCTGGCGCGCGGCCTGAAGCGCGAGTACGAGCACATCGTCGGCGCCGGCTTCATCTTGCAGATCGACTCGCCCGACCTGGCGATGGAACGCCAGGGCTACTTCCAAGACCTGAGCCTGAAGGAGTTCCAGTCGGTGATCGAGATGCACATCGAGGCGATCAACCTGGCCATCGCCGAGATTCCGCCGGAGAAAGTGCGTCTGCATGCCTGCTGGGGCAACCGTGACGGGCCGCACGTCCACGACGTCGCCATGGCCGATGTGCTGCCGATCATGTATCAGGCCAAGGTCGGCGCCATTTCACTGCCCTTCGCCAACGTGCGCCACCAGCACGAGATGGATATCTTCCGAGAACATCCGCTGCCCGATCACATGCTGGTGCTGCCAGGGGTGGTCGAGACCACCTCCAACTACGTCGAGCACCCGCTGTTGGTGGCCGAGCGGCTCTGCCGCATCGCCGAGGGTGTCGGCGATCCGACCCGAGTGATCGCCAGCACCGACTGCGGCTTCGGCACCATCGCCGGCGACACCTTCACCGCCGAGGACGTGGTCTGGGCCAAACTCGAGGTGCTGCGCCAAGGCGCCGAGATTGCCAGCGAGCGGCTGATGGGCCGCAAGGGCGCGGCCTGATGGCGCCGCGCGATCCGGTCATCGTCGGCATCGCCGACGCCGCCCTGGTCGACGGCAAGGTCGAGGGCGGGGCGTCGGCGCTGCAGATTCAGGCCCGCGTCGCCAAGGCGGCGCTGGACGAAGCCGGCCTCGGCATCGGCGATGTCGACGGGCTGCTGGTCACCGGCGCCTGGGGCCTGCCGCGGCCAGGCCATACCCCGGCCCTGCAGATGGCCGAGTACCTGGGACTGCGGCCGCGTTTCTCGGACACCACCAACGCCGGCGGCTCGTCGTTCGAGATGCACGTGGCGCACGCCGCGCTCGCCATCCAGGCAGGCTACTGCGAGGTGGCGCTGATCCTCTACGGCTCGACCCAGCGTTCCGAGCGCAGCCGCAGCCTGGGCGGCCGGCCGACATTGTTCAGCCTGCAGTACGAGGTGCCCTGGGGCCTGCCGACGCCGCTCGGCTCCTACGCCATGGCGGCGCACCGGCACACGCACGAATACGGCACCACCTCGGAACAACTGGCCGAGATCGCTGTCGCCGCCCGGGACTGGGCGCGGCTCAATCCGGCGGCGATGATGCGCGAGCCGCTCGAGGTCAAGGATGTGCTGGCGAGCCCGATGATCGCCGACCCGCTGCACCGCCTCGACTGCTGCCTCGTCACTGACGGCGGCGGCGCCATCGTCATGACCTCGGCCGACCGGGCCCGCGACCTGAGGACAGCGCCGGTGCGCGTCATCGGCTATGGCGAGTCGTTGAGCCACGTCACCATCGGCGCCATGGAGGACTTGGGCTGGCTGCACATGGCCGCGGAAGCGGGGGGCCGCGCCTTCGCCATGGCCGGCGTCAAGCCCGAGGACGTCGATGTTGCCGAGATCTACGACTCCTTCACCATCACCGTGCTGATGAGCCTGGAGGCACTGGGCTTCTGCGGCCGCGGCGAGGGCGGGGCCTTCGTCTCCGAGGGCCGGATCGCGCCGGGCGGCGCGCTCGCCCTGAACACCAACGGTGGCGGCCTCTCCTACGCCCATCCGGGCATGTACGGCATCTTTCTCGTCATCGAGGCGGTGCGGCAGCTGCGCGGCGAGGCCGGCGAGCGCCAGGTCGCGGATGCCAAGCTGGCGTTGGCGCACGGCACCGGCGGTACGCTGTCCAGCGCCGCCACCTGCATTCTGGCCCGGGAGTAGCGCCATGCCGGAGAAACCCCTGCCCGAGATCGACGCCGACTCCGCGCCCTTCTGGCGGGGCACGATGGAGCGGCGGCTGATGCTGCCGTTCTGCACCGGCTGTGGGCGGCCGCACTTTCCGCCCAGGGCGCTCTGTCCGCACTGTCACGGCGACGGCCTGGAATGGAAACGCGCCTCGGGCGAGGGCACGATCTACACCTATACCATCGCCCGCCGGGGCGCCGGCCCCGCCTTCGAGGACGAGGCGCCCTATGTGGTGGCGCTGATCGATCTGGCGGAAGGTGTCAGGATGATGAGCAACGTCATCACGGACGATTTTGAGAAGATCGCCATCGGCGCCCCGGTCCGCGTCGTCTTCGAGCGCGCCGCCGACAAGGTCACCCTGCCGAAGTTCGAACTGGCGGGCGAAGGATAGGCAACCCGCGGCGGCTTTCCATGTATTCTAACGAAAGTTGGAACCGCCACGGCAAACGGTGCGAGGAGCCGAATCTTGGATTTCAATCTCTTCATGTACTGCACCATCGGCCGCAAGGCGGAGCTGGAGCAGGGCATGGCCGGCCGGCGCCCGGAGCTCTATCGCCGGATGCTGGACGAGATCGCCGAGTACACCCGCTTCGCCGACGAGGCCGGCTACGCCGGCTTCGGCCACCCGGAGCATCACCTGCAGATCGAGGGCTTCGAGGTCGCCAACGACCCGATGCTGATGGCGATGTGGCTGGGCCAGCATTCGAAGCGGCTGCGCGTCATCACCTGCGGCTTCGTCACCACGACGCACAATCCCCTGCGCGCGGCCGAGCAGATCGCCACCATCGACCACATGCTGGACGGTCGCTTCGGCGTCGGCTTCGTGCGCGGCTACCAGGCGCGCTGGGTCGACAACTTCCGCGTCCGCGACGACCTGGCCGCGGTCGGACCCTGGAACAAGGACACGGCGGACGACGAGCTCAACCGCGAGTTCTTCGCCGAGTTCGTCGACATCGCCCTGACGGCGCTGCGCGAGGAGACCTTCTCCTACCGCGGCAGGTTCTGGACTTTCCCGCCCGACGGCTTCGTCAATCCGCACGTGCACACGGTCTACGCGGACTATGGCGCCGGGGTGGCCGCGGACATGCGCATCGGCGAGGTCGGCATCGCGCCCCGGCCGTTGCAATACCCGCATCCGCCGCTCTATGGCGGTTTCACCCACAGCGTGCGCACGGCCAAGTTCTGGGCCCGATACGCCGGCAAGCCGATCGTGCTGACCGACAAGCTGGATTTCTGCCGCGACCTCTGGCGCGTCTACCGCGAGGAGGCGGCGGTGCACGGTCACGACATCGCCGCCGGGGAAGAGGCGGGCTGGGGCGGGCTGATGGTCTGCGCCCCGACCGACGCCGAGGCCCAGGCCTGGGTCGAGGACATGATCTGGTTCTGGAACCAGTGGTCGATGCAGTTCGGCCAGGGCCTGCCGAAGCTGCTGGTCGGCTCGCCCGACACCATTTCCCGCGAGATCGAGGCGGCGCGCCAGGCGATCCCGTTCCGCGAATGCTTCCTTTTGATTCCACAGGGCATCCACGACCGCGAGCGCATCCTGACTTCGCTGGAACTGTTCGCCACCAAGGTGATGCCGCGCTTCCGGTAGGCGCGCCGCTAAACATTCGCCGCCTGAGGCCTATTTAGTCGTCAGAAGGGTCCCATGCTCGACGAAGCGGTGGCCGCCATGGCGAAGAAGCCCGTACCGAGCTTTCAGAGCGTCGACGTCTTGCGCATGTTTCCGACCTTCGTCTGGAAGGCGTCGCTTGGCCCTGAGGTCTCAGGCCCGCTGAACCAGGCGCTGCTCCGCACCCTCGGCGAGGCCGGCGCGCCGCTCGACGACCTGCGCCCGGGGGAGAGCTGGCAGTCCGATCACAAGCTGCATGAGGGCCCTGGAATCTCGGGTCTGTCGGATCATATCGAGGCGGCCGCCGAGGCGGTTCTGGAGCACCTCAAGATCAGCCACGAGGGCTTTCGGGTGACCGGCTGCTGGGCCAACGTCAACGCGCCTGGCGCCGAGCACCGCCCGCACAGCCACCCGAACAACTACCTGAGCGGCGTCTACTACGTGCAGGTCGCCGAGGGGGCCGACAGCATCAACTTCCACGACCCCAGGCCGCAGGTCGGAATCATCCGCCCGCCGGTCCGCGAGCTGACGGCGGAAAACGCCGACCAGGTCACCGTCATGGTCAAGGACGGCGATCTGTTGCTGTTTCCCGGCTGGCTGCAGCACTCGGTCGACGCCAATCTGAGCCGGCGCCCGCGCATCAGCATCTCCTTCAACGTCATGTTCGCCGCCTACGCCGAGGTCATGGGCCGGCCGCAGTGGCAGGGCGGCCGGCGCGGCCCTTCTTGACCGCCGCGCCATCGCCGGCCTCATGCTCGGCCTGTCGGCGGCTCCGAAAGTTTCGATATTGGCGGAAGGCTCCCCGGCCTCGGCGATCAGCTCGGGCGCATTACCCCATCAACGCATCATATAGATTGCAATCTTGAGTCGGACGCAATATCTTGTTGCGGCATAGGCGGCATAAGGTCGCTCCTCTTCCTGGGCCCAGCCGCTGAGGGGGGGGAAGATGCCGTTAGGTGAACCAAGGAGACGAGGTTGAGCCGGTTACACCAAGCCACGTCACTGTCGTATCCGCCGGCAGCAGTCGCCGACCACTCGATAGGCCCAACATCCGCCGGCCAGGGAACGGCGGAACAAGCGCCTTTCGGAGAGGGCGTCATCGACCGCGAGGAGGTGCGGACGCGTTATCGTCGGTTGCGGGCGGTCAGCCGCGCTCACAATAACGCGGTTTTGCAAGCCGTACCGAAGAAGGTGCTCATTCATTGGGGAAAGCGCCTGGGTCTGGTGCGGAGAAAGACCTTCATCTTCGAAGGAGAAGAGGAATTGAGCCTCCTCGCCGATCTCGCCGTCTACTCCGCACGGCCGGGGAAGGCCGCGCCGGTCGAGCGCTACCGCAAGACGAAGAGCTATGCCGCTGGCAGCACCGAGGCGGTGATGCTGGACGCCATGTGCGATTGGCGATTCTCCCTCTTCGTCGTCAGGCGACCGCACAGGACGGCAGGGCTAGTGCTGTACGATCTCTTCCGACAGGAGGATGTCTGGCTCATGGACGAGGGCCTGGAGAAGACGGCACCGGCGGGCATGGCCTTGGCGAGCCGGGTCACCAAGCCCGATGCGTTTCACATGACGACCGGCGCCGCCCTGCCCCTCGGAGAGGCCGACCTCGAGGAAACGGCCGCGCTCTTTTCCGATGGCGGTGCCAACCCTTTTGTGGATGGCGGGCGGAACGTCAAGTTCGTCGAGACGGTGTACCGGGCGGCCGTGACGCATTCGCTGCTGACGGGGATCAGGTACGAGTGACGCGATCAGGCAAACGCTCCGGGCGATGATTGACGACATCCAGAATAGCCTGGAGCTAATGGAACGATTGCGGGCCGTCCTGCCGATGGCGGCGGAAATCTCTGCACCAGCATACGGAGCCTTGCGCGATGAATTGCGGCAGCCATCGTTTTCCCGTCGCGGTCGGATCACCCACGTGAACTACGCCGGCGACGAGGGTGGGATCGTCTGCGCCCTCGAGTTCTCGCAGCGCGAAGGCGAGGGGGTCTGCGTCATCTCGATCACCTATTTGGATTTCGCGCGCGGGAACCCGCTGTACCGCGACATCCGGGCATACAAGAAGCGGCGGATCAAGCGCTTGCGGCAGCTCGACGGCGGTCCGTACTGACCGCGACGGGCTCGGCCCTTGCACACCGAGCGGGTCGGTCAGAGGCGATCGGCGCCGCGCAGCGTCTCCTGTCGGCGGATGGCGCGGCCGGGCCGGGCGCCGGTGACCTCGCCGTCCCGCCAGACCGCCTGGCCGTTGACCCAGACACACTCGATCCCCGCCGCCGGCGTCGTCGGAGCTTCGAAGGTGGCGCGGTCGCGGACCTGCTCTGCATCGAACAGCACCAGGTCGGCGTGATGGCCGGGGCGGATCAGCCCGCGCTCCTTGAGGCCGAACTCGGCCGCCGGCAGGCCGGTCATGCGGTGCACGGCCTCGGCCATGCCGAACACGCCCTGCTCACGCGCGTACCGGCCGAGGACGCGGGGGAAGGTACCCCAGAGCCGGGGATGCGGATGCTGGTCCGCCGGCAGCCCGTCCGAGCCGATCATGGTGCCGGGAAAGGCCATGATCCGGCGCACGTCGGCCTCGTCCATCATGAAGTAGATGGCACCCGCCGGCTGCAGGGCGCTGGCCGTATCCTGTGGGCTCAGGCCCAGTTCCTGCGCGATCTCGGCCAGGTCACGGCCGGCGAACTCCGGCCGCGCCTTCGACCAGGTGACCAGCGTGCGTTCCGCCCTGTCGATCATCTCGGGCAGCAGCACGGTGGAGCCGGCGATGTAGGGATAGAGGTCGAGGCCCACATGCAGTTCGCCGCGCAATTTTTCGATCAGGGCCAACGTCTCGACGCTGCGGCCGTGGTTGCGTCGGCCGACGCACTTGTGGTGCGAGATCACCACCTGCACCTTGGCCTGCCGGCCGATCGCCGCGGCCTCCTCGATCGAGTCGAGGATGCCGTCCGCCTCATCCCGCATGTGGGTGGTGTAGATGCCGTCGCCAGGCCCCAGCACCTCGGCGATGGCGGCGACCTCGGCCGTGGTCGAGGCCCTGGCCGGCGGATAAAAGAGGCCGGTCGAGAGCCCGATGGCGCCGGCCTCCATGGCTTCGGCCATCTGCCCCTGCATGGCCGCGACTTCGGCGTCCGTCGCCGGCCGCGCGAGATCGTCCATGGCGTTGTAGCGCAGCACCGAGTGGCCGATGAGGGCGACCGAGTTGGTCGCCGCCGGCGTCTCGTCGAGCTGCCGGAAATAATCGGCGAGCGAGGCGAAGCAGTACTCCGGCCGGTCGGCCAGCAGATCGAACGGCGGCGGCGGCAGGCCGGGCCTGGAGATCGGCGCCAGGCTGATGCCGCAATTGCCGGCGACGACCGTGGTCACGCCCTGGCTGACCTTGGCGGCCATGTCCGGATGGGCGAGCAGGTGGCGGTCGTCGTGGGTGTGCACGTCAATGAAGCCGGGGGCGAGCGAGAGGCCGTCGGCCTTGATTTCGCGGTCAGCCGCGCTGCTGCCGAGATCGCCCACGGCCGAAATCCGCCCCTCGGCCATGGCGACGTCGGCGATCTCGGCTTCGGCGCCGCTGCCGTCGTAGACGCGGGCGCCGCGGATGATGATGTCGGCGCGGCCGCTCATGACACGTTCCGCAAGCGCTGCACCCGCTCGCGCGAGGCCGCCATCAGCAGCGAGAGGTCGCTGCCGACCAGCACGAATTGCATACCGAGAGCGATGTACCGCTGCATCAGGCCGGGCTCGTAGACGCCGCCGAGGCCGGCATAGAGGCCGTTGGCGCGGCAGGCGGCGATCACGCGCTGGTAGATCTCGGCGATGCGCGGGTCGTCGACCTGGCCCGGTATGCCCATCTCCATGCAGAGGTCGTTGGTGCCGATCAGCAGCACGTCGACGCCGGGCACGGCGGCGATTTGCTCGACGTTGTCGATCGCCTTTGGCGTCTCCAGCATGATCACCAGCAAGGTGGTCTCGTTTAAGAGCTTGGTCGCCTCCGCCACCGGCATCGACTGAAAATCGATCTGCGGCAAGGTGCCGGTGACCGAGCGGTGGCCGATCGGCGGATAGCGGCAGTTGTCGACCATCTTGCGCGCGGTCTCGGCGTCGTCCACGTGGGGGACGACGATGCCCATCGCGCCGCCGTCGAGCGCGCGTGTGGCATGGAAGTGCTGGAACCCCGGTACGCGCACGATCGGCGTGATCCCGGCGTCCTGCGCGGCGACGCTGATCTGGCAGGCGACGTCGATGTCCATGGCGTTGTGTTCCATGTCGATGAACAGCCAGTCGAAGCCGCAAGCCTTCATCGCCTTGCCGATGTCGACGGTGCGGGCTTGGCGCAGCCCGATGCCGAGTGCCAGCTCGCCCGCCTGGAGGCGCTCGCGCGCCGGATTGCGTATGGTTGTCATGCTCGCTCCCTCAAGTCGCCGTCTGGATGGTGGCCCAATGCCGGAAGATCGGCAATGCCGTGAGCCGAGCGCGCCTCCCGCACCCGTTCGCGAGCCGCCGAATTTCGCTCATTCGCTGCCATCTGTCGGTAAAACTGGGGTATAGTCGGCTTGCTTGAATCGATGGGTGGGGCATGAACGAGAAGGCACGGCGCGAGACGATCGATCACGCTCTGGCGCGCCTGCACGAGATCGCGCGCGAGCATGCGAAGTCCGCCCCTTGGCAGGCGAAGATCAAGGCGGCCCACGAGGCCCGGAACGACCCCGACTGGGAGAAGCGCACGCGCCTGACCGTCGAGGCCTTGAAGGCGGTGCGCGACGCCGGCGCCCTCGACCGGGTCGAGGCGCAGATCCTGATCGCCGGCTCGATCGTCGCCTTGGCCGAGCACCGGGCCACCGGCGAGCCGGTGCCGCAGATGCAGGCCCTGTTGCGGCGGATGCGGGAAATCGAGGCGGACAGCGGGCTGTCGGAGAACGATTTCTGGAGCGAGGAAAGCGCCGTGCCGGACGAGTGGCTGAAGCTCAGCCGCGATTACGAGGAGATCTGGGACGGCATCCTGGCCGCCACCTTCAACCAGTTCGGCGAGGCCAATCTCGGCGTCTCTTACCTCGCCAACACGGGCCGCGGCGACGACCCCTACGGGCCGGCGCGCCGGCGCCGGACGGGCGAGTGACTCCGCCCCGATCCGATAGCTTTAGCGGCACTGGCCGGGAGAGGCCGCGACGTCAGCCTCAATGACGGGAGGGCGCGCGCCCGACTTGAGCTCGCCACGCCGCTGGTATTTTCGTCCCCAAGGCAGCTGAAAACGCTGGGTTCCCGCTTGCGCGGGAACGAACGGATTATAGGTGCGCACATTCCCCCCTCCGCTCGTCCCCACGGAAGTGGGGACCCAGGAAGGTCGCCGCCGCCTCGGCGACGACTGATCGCTCCCTCGATCAGTTGCCGACGGCGGACTTGGTCGCCTTAGAAGCTGTTGCGGTCAATTTATTTGGCAAAGAGACGGCCATGTTCGGCGTATCGCCGAAGACGCTGTGGCGAGCGCTGCGGGGTATGCTCCGTAAATGGTTCTCCCTCTTGGTTCTATCGGTCAGCAGAATCGGCCTTCTTCATATCGTGTAATAACTTCGCGGAAAAATCGATTTGATCGTTCGGATCGAGCTTCGCAAGTTCGGACGCGGATTTCTTGAACGCCTCTGGCATTCCCTCGGCGATGCCGTTAATGGCATTGAAGTATATCCATAAGACAAACCCTTCCGGTCCCATATTGTCATTGATTAAATCGATGTAGGCGCAGTAGGCCCGCATGAGAAGTTCCAGGTTATCCACATCATGCAACGAGATGTGGGCCTTCGCATCCCGGCGTGCGTGTTTCAGAAAATTTGATATCCGATTGCGTCTACGCCAGAAATCCCGTGCGGTCTCTGGGGGAGGGCGTGCAATGACATCTGAAAACTCGGAAGTCGCAGTTATTGGCAGGCGATCCGCCATGTCGCGAATCCACCGCATTGTTTCGGGGTCATTGGCGAGGTATCCGGGAAGCGTTCCTCGGCGATAGTCGCGAACCGCATAGAAAACGGCGGTGAGGTAATAATCGCCAGCTTCATCGCGACCGCGTTCGGTCTTGAGATCGCTCAATATTCGATAAGCGGCGGCCGCAACAGTGTGAATCGCAAGCTCGTCTTCGAGAGCAAAAAACAAACGGATTGCCGCACAAAGTTGGCGTCGCGCAGCCGCCAACTTCGTGATGTGAATCTCGGCGGAGCGGTCGTCCATGGTTGTCAAAGAGTTACTCGACGTTCTGGCGAGGCGAGGTTGTTGCTGCCGTTCCTACCACGTCTCGATGTTCATGGGTTCAGTGCCGATTTCGATCCTCGTTCCATGCTTTCGGGCGAGTCGCTCGGCCACGGCTCTAATATGTGATGGGCTATCAAGATTAGGCAGAAACGGATTTTTCACGGGCTGCCAATACTCCCCGTGCAACACAGGTTCAATCCCCACTTCATTAAATGCCATGGCGATGATGTTAAGCTGCTGAAATCGAGTATATGAATTGAAATCAGAATAGACCTTCTGCTCAGGCACATTTCGATGTAGCGCGTAACGTTGGACCTGTACAATTGCCGCCTTCAACTGTTGAGCAAACGGATTCTCTGGAATAAACTCGATGGATCCCAAGGCATGCTCTACCAATAATGCGTTCGTAGCAGCATCGTACTTCTTCTTTCCAGGAAGGAAGCCAAGCATAATTCCCTCTCCTTTTTAGCGAACGCAGTTTTCTATCGCAAAGGCACACTGTTCGCCTCGGCTGAACAGGCCACCCGTCCTCCCCGAGTAATTGACTTTGCTAACGCGGCCTCCGCGCATGACCACATCCACAATGCAATAACGATTCCTGCTCCATCCTATACCTGTTGCCGTTGCGCCACTGCCGTAGGAGGTGCCGGTGACAACGGCGCCTGAAAGCGAGTCGCCGCCGGAACCGTAGCGCCATACTTCGGTGGACCCGGTCTGCGCGGTCTGGGCAGGCGGCCCCATACACGTCAAAACTTGCTCCTTGGTCATACCGACCATAGTACGCTTGGCTGTGGCGGCTGTCTCCGCTCGTTCAATCGCGCAGGCCGATAGGAGCAAGGAGACCAGTATGTATGTCGGGGCCGCAATTCCTGTGATTGGCCATCCCCAGCCGCAAGTTATGCCCCGATTGCGCTTCCAGCTGTTAGCTAACACTGGTCTCGTCATTCCTGTGCATGTTCTGTCACGCCCCTGTGTTTACGTGGCGGTATAGGGCTCCCGCACATTGGTCAAAGCATGCTTTCACGAACAATAGTCGCCCTTCGTCGGCTACCCAGCTTGACCACACGCCTGGGAGTGACGGACGGGTCGGATACCGGCACCGTCCCGCGCGCGGATTTACCCAGCCCGACGACCGACTTCACGGCCGCGAGGATGACGCTACCCTGCACCGCCTTTGCATCCGCGTCATAATATTCGAACCAGGGCAGGCCCGCATCGTTGTACTGCTGCGCCGTCGGCGGCTCGGTCGGCGGCGCCTCGCCGATGATCGCCGCCCATTGCAGCGAATTGGCAATAGTGACGAAGCAACGGCTGGAGTGCCGCTGGTCCCAGGCGTCGAGGCCGTAGGGATCGTCGTACACCTCCTGCCGCATCCGGCCGCCTGCTGCCAGTCCCATATCAAGGCGGTGCACGGAGCGGAACTCGTCGACCATCATCTCCGAGACCGGCATCCTGAGTGCTTCATACCGCTCGCGCTTCATCGGATAGGCGACGATCTGCAGGCCGCCGTGCTCCGCCTCCCCTGTGAGTTGTTCCTCGACCGTGTAGCCCTCTCCGAGCGGCATGGCGACAAATTGCCGGATGACGCCCTTCTCGACGCAGTAACCGTCGAGCCACGGCTGCTTGGGCACGACGACATAGTCCTGCGGGTCGCGGTTGAGGGATGGGCGCCAGGGCTCGCCGGTCACGGCGTTGATCTTGCCCGTGGCGATCTTGACGGCGAAGGGATAGTCGAGTCCCCGCCAGCTCCCGCCGAAGTGGAGCCACATCGCCTCCGCCTGATGCATCGGCATGATCACGCCGCCGCGCCTGTGCCAAGTCTCGGGGAGTCCGCCCGCGAAGTCGTCCAGGTGCCGCAGCGGGAAGCGCCCGAGGCCCGGCGGCAGCGGGTAGTCCTCGCCGTCGTCGGGGATGCGGAGCGTGCGCTGGAGGTCGAGGCGGCACACCGCCTCCTCATGGACCTCGGGAAAGCGGAACACCAGGCTGTCCTCTTCCAGCGTGATCATCGTTTCATCCTTTCCTACCAGTCCCCTTCGCGCACCTGGCGCACCACGGTCAGGATGGCGTCGTCCGGGGCCTCCTTGAGCTGGCGGATCAGCTCGGCGAAGAGCCTCGGCCGCCTGCGGATGATCTCCTGCAAGTCGCTCGAGACCTTGCCGCCCAAGGCCAGCAGCACGTCGCGGTTCTCGCCCAGCTCCTCGGCGAGCCGCCCGATGGTGGCCTCGGACGGCGGCGGCACCTCGCCGCGCTCGACCTTGCTGAGGTAGGCCGGCTCGACGCCGACCCGCCGGGCCACCTGCCGCAGCGAGTAGCGCCGGTCGCGCTGCCGGCGCCGCTCCCGCACCTCGCGGACGTGCTGGCCGAAGTGCGTCATGTGTCATATATAGTACACGACTTGCCACGCGCAAGATCCCATTGGGGCCGTCCCAGAGCGTTTTTGCGAAACGAAATTCACGGCCGCCACACACGGCGCTATATCGTGTATGTGCCAGCGGAGGAGACGCCATAGCAAGGTGGTCTTCGCCGCAGGCGTCCGATAAGGCGTTGAAAACGCTGGGTTCCCGCTTGCGCGGGAACGAACGGATTATAGGTGCGCACATTCCCCCCTCCGCTCGTCCCCACGGAAGTGCTAGGGGCTTCACACATCTCGTCATTCCGGAAGCCGGTTTGCCCGAAATCCTTGATTTCGCTGGCAACCCGCGCTATCCGGAATCCAAAGTCAAAAGGTCCGAACGTTCTCTGGATTCCGGATCGCGAGGCTCGCAATCCGAAAGCCCACAAGGCTTTCGGGTTCGCCTCGCGTCCGGAATGACGGTGAGCGAGACGTTGTGTGCATCCCCTAGCCCGACTTAAGCGGTTCGAGTGAAGATTCGGAAAAATTGCACTGGCGCGGGGTGCCGGCAGGGCGGAGTTCTGTGCTGCGCGTGTGCCTGATCC
>Ga0326597_10006826_pt1 | contig 15578 bp, 14 predicted proteins | sample RVTome_12_FD_203789 | JGI IMG/M metagenome (GOLD analysis project Ga0326597, IMG submission 203789) | Soil microbial communities from uranium-contaminated site in the Upper Colorado River Basin, Wyoming, United States - RVT100D185 | ecosystem: Environmental > Terrestrial > Soil > Contaminated >...
ATCGAGGGTGCGACAGATGGCGACACAATTCGTACACTCTACAGCCGGGTTCGCCGAGGGGCGGGCCTTGGATCTGACTTGAGCCGTATGAAGGGAAACCTTCACGTACGGTTCTTATGGGGGCCCTGGCTGGCAACAGCCCGGGCCTACCCGGTGGCGGCACAAAGGGAGGGGAGTCGTGGCGCGAGTTAGCACCGGAACGTGCGAGTTATGCAAGCAACAGACCACGAAATCCCAGATGACGCAGCACGTCGCGGGCTGCGCGGCCAAGCACGATGCGTCGGGTAGGTCGGAGGCCATCGTACAGATGCGAATCGAGGCAGACGGCGACCCGTGCTACTGGCTTCACCTCGAAGCTCGATCGAGCACCACGCTCAAGCAGGTCGACTCTCTCCTCCGTCGCACCTGGCTCGAGTGCTGCGGTCACATGAGCGCTTTCCGATCTCGTATGGGTGAGCTTGCCATGTCCACCACGGTTGGCTCCGCGTTTCCTCGAAAGGGGGCCAGATTCTCCTACGAATACGACTTCGGGAGTACGACGGCGCTCGCAGGTAAGGCCCTCGGAACGCGCGAAGGCTGCCTCGGCCGCGCAGCGGTTCGTCTTCTTGCCCGAAACGATGCCCTCGATTGGCGTTGCGCGAGCTGTTCCCGTCCTGCGGCGATCGTCTGTCCCTTCTGCATCGACGAAGGCGATTGCCTATTTTGCAAGACCCATGCAGACGAACATCCGTGTTCAGCCGAGGAGGTCTACCTGCCGGTAGTCAACTCGCCTCGCATGGGCGTCTGTGGGTACGTCGGCTGAAGGTGTGCCGCCCAACACGTATGGGTCCGGTGTCTGTCAAGAGGTAGTCTTGTCCTGACGCGGCCAAAGGCCGCCGTTCCTGCATGATGGTCTCTCCTCGCGGTCTGACTTCGCTTCGAACGCGGCGAAGAGCGAGATCTGCACCCAACACGTATCGAGGCTCACGCCGTGCGCTCGCTGGCGCCGCAGCGGGGAGCGTTCGCTCCGCGGCCTAGAAGCTCATCCGTTCTCTCATGCCGCCCTTCTCATGGAGGCCGCGCTCGAGGCGCCGTTGTTGCCAGGCTCGGGAGAGGGGCAGAGTCGCAAGTCGAGAGATGGGAGATGGAGCGAGGGCGGGTTCCAATCAAACGCAGCGGGCTGCAGGACGTCTTCGCTCGGGTCTTGCGCAACCTAACATCCATCCCCCCGCCCATGGCCTGAACGGCAAATCGCGCGCTTTTGCAGCAGCGATTGGCCCGATCCGAGATCGGGAACCCTGGAGATCCGCGCACTTGCCTGCGCGGGGTCTTCCCAACAACTCCAGAAATCCGATTTCTCGGACTTCAAACGCGAAAACACGCGCATCGAGCCCGAGGCAAGCCCTGCACGTTTCAAACTCCGCGCCTCATCCCACTTGGTGCGAAATGCGGGCTAGCGCCGCAGCGCCGGCGCGTACGAGGGGCGACCGCGATTGGCGACAACTCGGCCGCGCAGCGCTATACTGCGCCCGTCGCCCTAGATCTGTCGTCGGGTGTCACGGCGCGCGCGGAGTCTCCCGCGCCGCTGTCCGTACGCGCCCGATCCGATTGGACTGATTGGGCTGATTGGGCTGATCGAACTGACTGGGCGCGCCCGGCTGGAGGAAGTATCGACCAAGTCATCCCCGCCGCGGCGGCGATCCGCAAGATCGCGATGCTCGGAAACAGCGTGCCCCGCCATTGTGGAATCGCCACCTTCACGAGCGATCTGGGTGATGCGATCGCCTCCGAATTCTCCGCCATCGACTGCTTCGTGCTCGCGATGAACGACGCCGGCAAGCGTCATGCGTATCCCGCACGGGTCCGCTTCGAGATCGGCGAGAGCGACGTCGCCTCCTACCGCCGCGCAGCTGACTTCCTCAACGTGAATGCCGTCGACGTCCTCTGCGTTCAGCACGAGTACGGGATCTTCGGCGGCAAGGCCGGCAGCCACGTGCTGGCTCTGCTGCGCGAACTCCGCATGCCGATCGTGACGACCCTTCACACCATCCTCGCCAAACCCGATCCTCCGCAGCGGGCCGCGATGAACGAGCTCACCCAGCTCTCCGAGCGCCTCGTCGTGATGAGCGCCAACAGCGCTTCGCTCCTCCGCGACGTCCACGACGTTCCAGACAGCAAGATCGATTTAATCCCGCACGGCATTCCGAGCGTGCCGTCTGCGAGTCGAAGCAAGGACCAGCTCGGCGTCGAAGGCAAGTCGGTGATTCTCACGTTTGGGCTCCTCTCGCCGGACAAGGGCATCGAGCACGTCATCGACGCGCTGCCGGCGATCCTCGCTCGATACCCGGACACGGTCTACATCGTTCTCGGCGCCACGCATCCACACGTCAAAGAGCGACACGGCGAGACCTATCGACTCATGCTCGAGAATCGCGCTCAAAGGCTCGGCGTCGACTCGAGCATGATCTTTCACAACCGTTTCGTGAGTCAAAGCGAGCTCGTCGAGTTTCTCGCTGCCGCAGACATCTACATCACACCGTACCTCAATCCCGAGCAGACCACGTCGGGGACGTTGGCCTATGCGGTGGGCTCGGGAAAGGCGGTGATCTCGACGCCGTACTTCTACGCGCGCGAGCTCCTCGCCGAGGGCCGCGGGATCCTGGTGCCCTGGAGAGATCCGCAGGCGATCGCGCGCGCGGTCGTCGATCTGCTCAGTGACGACACGCGGCGGCTTGCCCTCTGCGAGCGGGCCGCGGCTTATGGTCGCGACATGCTCTGGCCCGCCGTGGCGCGCCGCTACATGCAGAGCTTCGAGCGTGCGCGCGCAGAGCACACAGACCGACTGCGGACGGTCTTTCAGGCGAAGACCCTTGCGAAGCGGCCCGCAGAGCTGCCCGAAATCGACCTCTCGTACCTGAACCTCATGACCGACCATACGGGAATATTGCAGCACGGATCCTTCAGCGTTCCGCGTTACGACGACGGATACTGTCTCGACGACAATGCGCGAGCGCTGCTCGCGATGGTGCTCGTCGAGGACGCAGGCACCGCGGACGTCAAGCTCGTGCGCGCGCTCGCCTCGCGCTACCTGGCCTTCGTCAGCCACGCGTTCAATCGGGATCGCGGCCGGTTCCGGAACTTCATGTCCTACGCCCGGCGGTGGCTCGACGAGTGCGGGTCGGAGGACAGCCACGGCCGCGCGCTCTGGGCGCTGGGTACGGTCGTCGGCCGTTCGGTCGATCCCGGCCGGCAGAGCCTTGCGGGTCAGCTCTTCCATGCCGCCTTGCCGGCACTCGATGCGTGCACGAGTCCGCGCGCATGGGCGTTCGCGCTGCTCGGCATTGACGAGTACCTGCGCGCGTTCCAAGGCGACAACACCGTGGAATCGGTCCGCACGACGCTCGCGAATCGCCTCTTCGATCTGTTTCGGAAGGCGAGCACGCACGAGTGGCCGTGGTTCGAGGACCGGGTCACGTACTGCAACGCCCGCCTGCCCCAGGCGCTCATCGTCTCCGGGTACCGGATGGAGCACGCGGAAATGATGGCTGCGGGCTCGCGATCGCTCGAGTGGCTGGCGCAGATCCAGTGCTCGGACGACGGCTACTTCGCGCCGATCGGGTCGAATGGCTTCTACGAGCGGGGTGGGGTGAAGGCTCGGTTCGACGAGCAGCCCGTGGAGGCGTGCGCGATGGTCTCGGCCTGTCTCGAGGCACAGCGCGCGACGGGCGAGGGACGCTGGGCGGATCGCGCGCGCCGTGCGTTCAACTGGTTTCTCGGCCAGAACCACCTGCAGCAATCGCTCTACGACGCGACGACGGGGGGTTGCCGCGACGGAATCCACGCGGATCGCGCGAACGAGAACCAAGGCGCGGAATCGACGCTCTCGTTCCTGCTCGCCCTGCTGGAGATGCGGTCGGCCGATCGCGCTGTCGCCGACTCGGAGCGCCGGCGCGACGTCGGCGCCCACGGATCGACGAGCGCGGATGGATCGACGAGCCCTGACGGATCCCCGATCTGGGAGGTCACGATCTGAGTTCGAAGCGAGGTTACGAGACGCTCTTCGAGCGCCACGAGAAGAACCCGATCCTGACCGCGGCCGACTGGCCCTATCCGGTTCATACCGTCTTCAACGCGGGCGCGATGCTGCTGGCCGACGGCACGACGCTGCTGCTCTGCCGGGTCGAGGATCGTCGCGGACACTCGCACCTGTGTGCGGCGCGGTCGGCGAACGGCGTCGACGGCTGGATCATCGACGAAGAGCCGACGTTCCTACCGGATCCCAAGAACTATCCCGAGGAGCTGTGGGGAATCGAAGATCCACGGATCACGTTTGTCGACGAGCTCGGCCAGTACGTCATCGCGTACACCGCCTTCAGCCGGGGTGGCCCGGGCGTGGCACTCGCGCTGACGGAGGATTTCCGCCAGTTCGAGCGCTGTGGCCTGGTGATGCAACCCGACGACAAGGACGCGGCCCTGCTGCCGCGGCGCATCGACGGGGACTTCGCGCTGCTCCACCGCCCGATGACGGATTCGGGGGCGCACATCTGGATCTCGTACTCGCCCGACCTTCGCAACTGGGGACACCACAAGCAGGTTCTGCACGCGCGCAAAGGCTCGTGGTGGGATGCAAACAAGGTGGGGCTCTCGCCGCCGCTGATCGAGACACCCGAGGGCTGGCTGATGCTCTACCACGGCGTCCGCGGTACGGCGGCCGGCTGCCTCTATCGACTCGGTGTCGCGCTCCTCGCGCTGGACCAGCCGGACCGCTGCCTTTCGCGCGGCGACTCGTGGATTTTCGCTCCCGAGGCGCCGTACGAGCGCGAAGGGGACGTGGGCTACGTCGCCTTTCCATGCGGCTACACGCTCGGGGCCGACGGCGACGCGATCAACCTCTACTACGGCGCCGCGGACACCTGTGTGGCGCTCGCAACGGGAAGCGTGAGCCAGCTCCTTCGCTGGCTCGATGAGCACGGCAGCGTGTAGCTCGCCAGCGCATTGCGCACAGCGACGCTTCTGGCTGCGCGGATGCCGGGTCGGAGTTCCAGCAGCTCGCGGGTCGGTTGGCCGCGTCGGAGGCGAGCTCTTCCGGGCCGCTGGATTTCCGAACCCGCCCAAGCCGCGCAATCACTCGTTTGGTAGCATCCAGGCGTGACCGCGAAAGGCAAGATACCTCGGAGGCCGCCGAGCAAGCGCGGCAAGGCTCCCGTCGGCGCAAACTCCAACCCCGACCGCCCGCCGGACTCCGCGCCCGTGATCGTCGGCATCGGCGGTTCAGCAGGTGCCCTCCCGCCTCTCCGCGAGTTCTTTGCGGCGCTGCCCGCGAACAGCGGCTTGGCGTTCGTGGTCGTGAGCCACCAGGCTCCCAGCGGGCCGAGCCTGCTCCCGGAGATCCTCTCGAAGTCCACCGACATGCCAGTGCGCGAGATCGCCGACGACATGAAGGTCGAAGCAAATCACGTCTACGTGGCGCCGCGAGGCCACTACGTTTCGATTCGCAAGGGCGTGCTGAGCGCCGAGCCGGTCGTCGAGCGGGATCGTCCGCCGCTGCCAATCGACTTCTTCTTCCGTGCCCTCGCCCGCGATCAGGAGCAGCGCGCCGTGGGCATCATCCTCTCCGGCACGGGAGCAGACGGCACGATCGGCCTCGCGGCAATCCGCGACGCGTCCGGCCTGTCCCTCGTGCAGGATCCCAAGACGGCCGAGTTCGACGGCATGCCTACCAGCGCGATAGGAGCGCAAGCGACCGACTTCGTCCTGTCGATTGCGGAGATGCCGGCTCGGCTGCTCGCGCGCGCCCGCGGTGTCACCGGGGCGCCAACGGGCACCCAAGAGATTCCCGAGGTCGCCCCCGTGGAGATGGAGCGGATCCTCGCGCTGATCCGGGTTCGCGGCGGCCATGACTTCTCGGCCTACAAGCCCGACACGTTGGTACGACGGATCGAACGGCGGATGGCTCTGCTTCAGATCGAACGGCTCGGAGACTACGCGCTCCATCTGGAGGGGAACGACGACGAGATCGATGCCCTCTGGCGGGACTGGCTGATCGGCGTCAGCCGATTCTTCCGCGACCCCGAGGCCTTCCAGGCGCTCTCCCATGCTGGGCTTCCGGCGCTTCTCGCCGCGCGCGAAGACGGCTCCGCATTGCGCATCTGGGTCCCCGCGTGCGCGACGGGGGAGGAAGCCTACTCGCTCGCAATCGTCGTGCTCGAGACCCTGGAGCATCTCGGCAAGCACCTCAAGGTCCATGTGTTCGCGACGGATCTCGACCCCGCCGCTATCCAGACCGCTCGCGCGGGACGCTATCCGGAGGGAATCGCAGCGGACGTCGGGGGCCAGCGTCTCAAACGGTTCTTCACCGGGGAGGACCACCGCTACCGCGTCAAGAAGGAGCTGCGCGACCTGGTCGTATTCGCCGTCCAAAACGTACTGCAGGATCCGCCCTTCACGCGCGTAGACGTGATCTCCTGCCGGAACCTGTTGATCTACATCCTTCCGAGCGCGCAAAAGAAGCTCCTCCCGGTCTTCCACTACAGCATGAATCCCGGCGGTCTCCTGCTCCTCGGCACATCCGAGAGCGTGGCCGGCTCCGAGGAGTTCTTCTCGGTGCTCGACAAGCATTGGCAGCTGTTCCGGCGCAACGACTCAGCGGCTCTCAGACCGCCGGCCCCTTTGATGGATCGGGCGATCGCCCGTGCCCGGATTCCGGCAACCGCCCGGCCGCTCGCCGACGGGTCCAGGCTCGATCTGACGCAAGCGCTGTGCCGGGCTCTCGCTGAGCGCTTCGCGCCGCCGGCCGTCGTCGTCGATGAGCGCGGTCAGATCCAGCAGATTCATGGCCGCGTCGGCGCCTATCTCGAGCTGCCGCCCGGCCGCGCCAACCTGAACGTCGTCGAGCTGGCGCGTGAAGGCTTGCGCGCTCCGCTTGTCTCCGCGCTTCGCGATATCGTGAAGCCCGATGCCTCGATCGTGGAGAAGACCGCGCGCGTCAAGACGAACGGAAGCTGGAGCTCGCTGAAGCTGGCCGTGGGGCGCATCGACGACCGACGCCTCGCCCACCCGCTGCTGCTCGTTTCCTTCGAGCCGGACACTCAAAGGCCACCGCAGAGCGAGCACGAGCAGGAGAGGTCCTCTCGCGGGCACCGGTCCGACCGCACAGCGAAGCTCGAGGAGGAACTCCGGCACAGCCAGCAGGATCTGCAGAGCAACATCGACGAGCTTCAATCTTCCAACGAGGAACTCGCCTCCGCGAACGAGGAGGTGCAGTCCTTCAACGAGGAGCTCCAGAGCACCAACGAGGAACTCCAGACCTCCAAGGAGGAGACGCAGTCCCTCAACGAGGAACTCCACACCGTGAACGCAGAACTCACGCACAAGGTACAGGCGCTCGAGCAGGCGAACAACGACCTCCTGAACCTGATGAACAACATCGAGATCGCGACCATCTTCCTCGACGACCTACTGCGGGTGAAGCGTTTCACGCCGCAGGCGCGAAACGTGGCACGCCTGATCGATACCGACATGGGGCGCCCGCTGGCCGACCTGGCCACCCTGCTCGACTACCCTGACCTCCTCTCCGACGCCGTGGCCGTGCTGCAGAGCCTGCGCCCGTCGCAGAAGCAGGCGTCGGCGCCGGACGGCTCCTGGTACGACGTGCGGATCCGGCCGTATCGCACCGTGCGCAACGCTGTCGAGGGGCTGGTGGTGACCTTTATCGACATCACGCAGACCAAGCACGCCGAGCGCGTCCAGGCAGCGCGCATGCTCGCGGAAAGCGTCGTCGACGCCGTGCGCGGGCCCCTGCTCGTCCTGGATAGCGCGCTACGAGTGGTCCGGGCCAATGCCTCCTTCTACAAGCTGTTTCGCGTCGAGCCCAGCGAGACGGACGGAAAGCTCGTCTACGAGCTGGGCAGCGGGCAGTGGAACATACCGGGGCTGCGAGGTCTGTTGGAGCGGACCCTGCACGGAGAGAAGGGCTTCGACGGCTTCGAGGTGAAATACGAGTTCCCTCGCATCGGCACGAGGCGCATGGTCCTCGACGCGCGCCGGGTCTCGACGAGGGACGCCGGAACTGCGGAGCTGATCGTGCTCGGGATCGAACACGTGCCCGAGATGCCGCTCGGAGCCTCACCGACATCGGCGGTATCGCACTCATGAGCAGGCCGTCGCGCTCCCGCTCGCTTCGCGAGCTCGCCGAGGGCAAGACGCCACGCAGTGTTCCCAGCGATCTCGGCGCCCTCACGGTCGATGAGATCCGGCAGATCATCCACGAGCTGGAGGTCCACAGAGTCGAGTTGGAGATCCAGAACGAACAGCTGAGGGAGACTCAGCTGGCCGCGGAGGAATCGAAGGAGCGATACCGGCAGCTCTACGACTCGTCGCCGATCGGGTATCTCGCGCTCGATTCCAGGGGAGCGATCGTCGAGGCCAATCTGACTACGTCCCACCTGCTGCAGCTCCGGCGCTCACGCCTGATCGGGAAGAAGCTCTCGAGCTTCGTCGCTCCGCGGCATCAGGACCGCTGGCATCTCAAGCGGCGCGCACTCACGCGCGGAGAGCGCCGGAGCGTCGAGCTCGAACTCACGCGATCCGACGGAAGCACGCTTCAGGCGCAGCTCGTCGGCGCGCCGGGTCCCGAGGAAGACCCGGCGTGCGCGACGCTCCGACTCGCGGTGCTGGACGTCACGGACCTGCGCAGTACGGAGCGCGCCTTGCGGAGCGCCGCCTCGGCAGCATCGCTGGCCGAGCATCAAGAGCGCCGCAAGTTGGCCTCGGATCTGCATGATGACGCGGGTCAAATGCTGTCGCTGGCGACGCTGAAGCTCCGCATCCTCGGCGACGCCATCGGTGGCGGGCGCGATTTTGGAATCCGGGAAGTCGAGAAGATCCTCGTGGAAGCACGCCAGCGGATCTCTTCTCTTAGCTTCGAGCTGAGCCCTCCCTTGCTACATGACGTGGGACTTGTGGCCGCTGCCCAATGGCTCGCCGAGGACCTGGGGCGGCGCTACGACCTCGTGGTGACGGTCGTCGCCCAGGAGGAGTTGGATCTCGACGATGGCACGTCCGTCACGCTCTTCCGAGCGATGCGCGAGTGCCTCATCAACGTCACGAAACACTCGAGTGTCGCGGTGGCCCAAGTGCAGATCTGGCGCGAAGGGGGCATGGTGCGCGTTGCGGTCGAGGACGCCGGGGTCGGCTTCAGGTCCGAGGCTAGTCAAACCGGCTTCGGACTCCTGGCGCTTCGCGAACGCTTGGGCCAATTGGGTGGGAGCCTCGATATCACTTCGGTTCTGGGCAGCGGAACGAAGGTCGTCGCCAGTGCCCCCTGGCACGCCCGCGCCGATGGCGTCGAAGGAGGCCCACGGTCATGATTCGCGTGCTGCTCGTCGACGATCATGAGCTGATGCGAGAGGGGCTGCGCGCCATCCTCGAGCGCGAGAGCGACGTGGAGGTCGTGGGGGAAGCCGCAAGCGGCCGAGCGGCGATGGAGCTTGCGCGTACCCTGGAGCCTGACGTCGTAGTCATGGACGTCGCGATGAAGGACTCGAACGGGATCGAGGCGACCCGCCAGCTGCGGAGCGCGCTTCCCAAACTCAAGGTGATCGCCCTCTCGAGCCACTCGAACAGCCGCTACGTGAACGCCATGTTGGATGCGGGCGCGTGCGGCTACGTGCTCAAAGCCAACGCCTACGACGACCTTCGCAGGGCGCTCGCGGCCGCGCAGCAGGGAAAGAGCTACCTCTGCCCGGACGTCACCGAGAGCGTGGTCGGCGCCGCGCTCCGCAAGCCGGAACTCGGGTCAGACCCCTCGCAGTCGTCGCTTTCGCCGAGGGAGAAGGAGGTGCTGCAGCTGCTGGCCGAAGGGCTCCGCTCTCCCGAGATCGGCCGGCGGCTCTACATCGCCACGACCACCGTCGAAACGCACCGCCGCAACGTCATGCGCAAGCTTCGCATTCACAGCGTGGCCGACCTGACGAAGTATGCGATCCGAGAAGGACTGACCTCGCTCGAGAACTGAGCCCGGCCCTGGCCGCGCGCGGCGCCGTGAGGCACCTCGGCCAACCCCCAAATCCCAGATCTCAGGGCCGGAATTACCGGAATCTGAGTATCGTCAGCGCTCGGCGCCCTGGACATCATGCCCGTGGTGTCCTGGAGCGAGTTCGGCCCTGCCCCCCCCGGTGGGAGACGCTGATGGCGATGGCCAGCACAGCCCTGGTTCCCCGCGTCTCGCTCGACCCCCTTCCTCCCAACGGGCCCGTCCCGAGCCTGACCAAGCGGATGATCGCGCTCCTCCGTGTCGATGCGGAAGATCGCGTCGTCGATCTGGACTGCCGCGACCTCCAGCCCCGCCAGGCGATGCCGGAAGAGATCCGACCCCGCGCCCCGATGACCGCCCTGAGTTCATTCAGCGAGCGATTGGCCTTCCTGCTGACCACCTCGGGCATCCGCATGGTCCAGATGGGCACGCTGACATTTGGGCGGTCCCCGATGAGGTACAAGCAGGTTGTGCTCCGCGACGGATTCTCACAGTTCAAGGACAGCCTCCGCCGCCTGCTGGCCGCTGTGCTCAGCCAACTCGATCCGGCGGGCCGCGTCCTCATCGTCGGCAGCGCGCCCAGCCCGGATTCGCCCCTGTTTGCCAAAGGTCTGCGCCGCTGGAACCGCCAGCACCGTTCCCCTGAGATGATCGCTGAGCTGATGCGGGAGGCCGGATTCTCTGCGCAAGTGGAGACCGTGGCGTGCTCGCGCCGCGCCTCCGCGGCGGAGTGCTACAGCTGGGTGGAGTCTCGGGACTGGCCCACCCTCGAGTCCTTCCACGAAGTGGCGCTGCAGCGCGGTCTGTGCGAGCTCCGCGCCCGCTACGGCTCACAGCACATGGTGGAGTTCACGTCGCGCTTCGACCTCGTGCTCGGGACGAAGCCCGAAACGCTCGCGAACTGACGGGAACGGGCTCGCGCCCTCCTTACTTCCCGAGAACCTAGCCAGTCCGGGCCGCGAGGCCCCTCCGCATGCCCGGAAGATCCGGGGCGATCGAGACGGGGACCGCCGATCAACCGTCACGACGAACCTGCGCGTAACGGAAATTTGAGGCAAAGAACTCCTTTGCCGCCGCGCTGCTGGCATCTTCTGGAGTGTGCCCCTGTCGCTCGCCCTGTGTGACAACGTCGCGTGAGACACTCGAGGCCTTAAAATGAGTGGCGAGGACGGGGCAGAATCTGCGGCATGACGACGAAGCCGGTTCAGGAGGAATCCATGGCAGACAAATCTTTTCTCACCGACGTCAAGACTTTGCGGGAACGCGCACGACGCCACATCGAGCGGGGCGCCGTCACGCAGGGGTATTCCGCCGACCGCGAGACGGTCGTTCGCATCCTGAACGAAGCGCTCGCGACCGAAATCGTCTGCGTGCTCCGATACAAGCGGCACTATTTCATGGCCACGGGGATCAACGCTCAAAGCGTTGCGCAGGAATTCCTCCAGCACGCGAACGAAGAGCAGCTCCACGCCGATCAGATCGCGCAGCGCATCGTCCAACTCGGCGGCGAACCCGATCTGTCTCCCGAGGGAATGCTCACGCGGAGCCATTCGGAGTACGTGGAGGGGTCGAACCTGATCGAGATGATCAAAGAGGATCTCGTCGCCGAACGCATCGCGATCGACAGCTACCGCGAGATTATCGCGTATCTCGCCAACGACGATCCGACGACCCGGCGCATGCTCGAAGGGATTCTTGCAATGGAGGAGGAGCACGCCGACGATCTGGTCAGCCTGCTCGAAGAGCTCGGGAATTAGCAAGCGGCCCGTCGGCGAGCCCGAGGCGAGCGCTCGCGCTCGAAGCCGTGCCGATCGCGATCGAGCAGCTTCGACCATGTCCGGGCCTAGGCCTTCTTGGAAGTGTCCGCGAAATCAGGGCAGAACCCCTCCTCATGACGTCGATCTCGAAGATCCGTTGTCTCCAGGCTCGGGGGAGGGGCAGAGTGGAACCGAAACGGCGATGTCGCGAGACCGTGCGAGCGAGCGTCCAATCAAGCGCAGCGAGCTGCCGGATCTTGGGGCTCCCGACCGAAGCCTCGCTGCGCTCGGAGCGCACGGGACGATGCGATCGCATTCGAGCTCGATCCATGGGGCTCTCGTTAGGCGACGGACTCGCTCGCTCACACGGCCTCAGCTCGCAGTCGCTGCGAAGCGCTGCACGTCAAACGCCTTCTCGCGCGCGAGCATGAAATACGCCGCGCGCCCGAGCTTGTGGGCGAGGTTCGATGGCGCCTTGCCCTTGCCGAAGCGCCGTTCGAGCCGGGCGAGCATCTTCTTGCCCTCGCGGCTGTGGCGCACGAAGAGCACCGCAGCTTCCGAGAACGCCCACTTGAGATGCACGTTTCCCATCTTGGCTCCGTTCGTTCCATGCTTCTTCCCCGCCGATTCCTTCGCGCACTTGACCAGCCGCGCATAGCTCGCGAACTCCTGCACGCGGTCGAAGCGATGGACGTCGTGGATCTCGTAGAGAATCGCAAGCGCGAGGATCTTCCCCACGCCCGGGATCGTGCGCAGGCGATGAAACGCCTGCGCGTCGTGCTACTTGGCCTGGCGGACCCGTTAGAGCTCGAGATCATTGATCAAGGCGTCGTAGCGCTCGAGCAGCGCCAGATCGATGGCGATGCTCTTGCGGACCACGCGGTCTTCGAAGTGCTCTGCGACGCCCTCGCGGTTGCTCGGATAGGCGATGCGCTTGCCGAGCGGTGGGAGGTTGTACGGGTGGCTCGTCATCTGGATGTGGGCGAGGAGCTGGCCCCGCTTGCGCACGAGATGCAGCCGGCGTCGCAGCAGATCGCGCGTGGCCCGCATTCCGGCCGGGTACGCGTAGGCCTGCGGGAGCGTCCCGCCGCGCAGCAGCGTCGCGATCTTGAGCGCGTCGATGCGGTCGTTCTTGGCCTTGCCGCCGTGGATGGCCTTCATGTAGAGCGCGTGACCGAGCACGAAGGAGATTCCCTCCTTCGCGCAGAGATCCGCCAGCCAATACCACGTGAAGATGCACTCGACGGCGACGACGAGGCCCTCGCGATACGGAGCGATCGTCTCCAGAAACGCTTCGGGGCTCGCAGACAGATTGCGGTGCACGAGCACGTTTCCTTCGCGGTCGAGAATGCAGACGTACAGGGTCTTCGCGTGCAGATCGATTCCGCACCCATGCTGGTGCGGGTTATCGTGAAACCGCATCGGTCTCCCTCCTGCGCGGATGCGCGTTTTGCGGTTCGCGTCCAGCCTACTCCGTGTGGAGTAGGCGCAGGAGGGGGGCTCAATGAGGATCACGCCGCTGAAGCTGACGGCCGCGGTCTTCAGCCGCGCGCGCGGCTGTACTTGACACGGGCCGTGGTAGATTCACGCGCGGCCGCAGCTTAGCGGCAATCCGTTGAGCCTGTAGCAAAAGCCCGGCGCCAATTTCTAAATAGCGATGATGAGAAATTGGCCTCGCAGAATGCTCGAGGTTCAACGATCGACGATCTGGGGAGGGTCAAAGGACCCCCGGAAAATTCGATGCATCGACCACTCGGGACTTTTCCTACAGGCTCGTTGGGCAGACGAAGTCTGCATGGGGAATCTCGCCCGGAGACAAGCGCGTGCATGGAGACCATGATCTCGGATAAGATGCGATGATGAAGCTCCGGATCTACACGGACACGTCCGTCCTGGGTGGTTGCGAGGACGAGGAGTTCGCCGAGCACTCCATCCGGCTCGTGGAGGGCTTCGTCAGCGGTGAACGAGTTCTCGTGCTGTCCAGCCTCACCGTGCAGGAGTTGACCACAGCACCAGTTGAGGTCCGCAGGCGACTTGCCTCCGTCCCGGAAGCGCACATCGAGACGCTCCAGCTTGACGCTGAGGCCAAGGAGCTTGCGGAGGCATACATCGCCGCGGGCGTGCTCACATCGAAGATGCGGGCCGATGCCCAGCACATTGCCATTGCGACCGTAGGCCGCGTTGACGTTCTCGTGAGCTGGAACTTCAAGCACATCGTCAACCTGCAGCGGATCCACGGTTACAACTCTGTGAACTTGCGTGAGGGTTATCCGCTGATCGAGATCCGGACCCCCCGAGAGGTGTTGTCAGATGAGTAAGATCGAGAAGAAATTCAACGCGGTAGCGATGATGCGAGCGGCGCGAGACAAGATCTCGTCGGAGATCGAAGACATGACCTTGGAGGAGGAGTTGAAGTGGCTCGCCGCCCAGGAGCTTGATGATCCGTTCTTGAAGCGCCTACGAGATCGGGCTGCCCAAGTCGATGCAGCGGACCGGCCTTCGGCCCGCCGCTGATCGGCATCGCGTTGGGCGGCGTGGCGAGGCCGTACGCTGAGAATCCGAGGGGAGTGTGACCGAAGAGCAACGCCTGATCGAGAAGCTTCGCCGGATCGAGACGCTGTTTTCTCGGGCATCGTCGGAAGGGGAACGAGTCGCAGCCGAGGAAGCGAGTCGCCGGTTGAAGCAGCGTCTCAAAGCGGTCCGCACAAGCGAGCTGCTTGAATTCCGGTTCTCGCTGCCAGACGCTTGGTCAAAGGCTCTCTTCATTGCGCTTCTTCGTCGGCATGGCATCACGCCGTATCGCTACCCGGGGCAACGTCGAAACACCGTCATGGCTCGCGCGCCGAAGGGCGTCGTCAACCAGAATCTCTGGCCCGAGTTCCAGGAACTGCACAAGACGCTCCACTCGTATCTCGGAGATGTAACGAAGCGCGTAATCGCCATCGCGATTCACGGCGACCTTTCGGAGCCTGAAGTCCGCACGAAACCGAAAGAACTTCTGCCGGGCGGTTCGATTGATTTTGAGTAGGGAGCCCGCCGCCCAACACCTATGAGACCCCCTCCTGTCAACAAGTAAACCACTCCTGTCGATCACAGCCGGTGGAAGGCCTGCGCGTCGTGCTGCTTGGCCTGGCGGACGAGGTAGAGCTCGAGGTCGCTGATCAAGGCGTCGTAGCGCTCGAGCAGCGCCAGATCGACGGCGATGCTCTTTCTCACCACGCGGTCCTCGAAGTGCTCTGCGCCGCCCTCGCGGTTGCTTGGATAGGCGATGCGCTTTCCGAGCGGCGCGAGGTTGTACTGGTGGCTCGTCATCTGGATGTGGGCGAGGAGCTGGCCGCGCTTGCGGACGAGGTGAAGCCGGCGCCGCAACAAGTCTCGCGTCTCGCGCATACCCGAGGGATAGGCGTAGGCCTGGGGGAGCATCCCGCCGCGCAGGAGCACCGCGATCTGATGCGCGTCGATCTTGTCGTTCTTCGCCTGGCCGCCGTGGATCGCCTTCATGTAGAGCGCGTGCCCGAGCACGAAGTCGATCTTCTCCTTCGCACACAGATCCGCGAGCCAGTACCCGGTGAAGATGCACTCGCAGGCGACCACGAGATCCTCGCGGTAGGGCGCGATCGTCTCGAGGAAAGCCTCGGGAGTCTTCTCGAGCTTGCGCTCGAGTAAGATCTCGCCGGCGGCGTCGAGCACGCACACGGACATCGTCTGGGCATGGAGGTCGATCCCGCAAGAGTGGATATGCTGTCGGGTGTAGAATCGCATCGGGCTCTCCTTCTGCGCGCAAGGCGCGCTTGTGATTTCCTGCGCGG
>Ga0326597_10006827_pt1 | contig 15578 bp, 12 predicted proteins | sample RVTome_12_FD_203789 | JGI IMG/M metagenome (GOLD analysis project Ga0326597, IMG submission 203789) | Soil microbial communities from uranium-contaminated site in the Upper Colorado River Basin, Wyoming, United States - RVT100D185 | ecosystem: Environmental > Terrestrial > Soil > Contaminated >...
GGCGTAGGAGGACCAGTCGATATCGACCCGCAGGCCGGCCGGCGGCGCCATCCGCTCGCGCACCGCCTGCACGAAACCGCACAACTCCTCCGGGCTCTCCTCCTTGACCCGCAGCAGCATCAGGAACGCACCCAGCTGTTCCGGGCGAACCTCGCCCGCCAGAATCATCTGCATCGCTTCGCGCGCCTCATCCGTGGTCAGCGAACGGCTGCCCTGCTTACCCTTGCCCAGCAAGCGCACGAAGGGGGCAAATGGATGTTCCGATCCACTCATACACAACTCCTCGAAAAGTTCGTCTGGCGAGCATAGCAGACCGACCCGATCCCTGGCTCATCAATCCAGCGCCTCTCTTTCCCCGTCATTGTCGGCTGAGGAGAGCGGCGGCTGGAGCCGTCAGGTGGGTAACGAAAACGGCAGTTCGGGCAGCACCAACGGCCGGCCGGCTTGGGCACGCTCGGCCTCGGGCAAGACCTGCAGACTGGGCCAGCACCCCGACTCCAGCGCCCGGGCGTAGCCCTGGACCAACCCTTCGGCTTGCAGCGCCTGGGCGGCACCGCGCTGGTCGTACGCCAGTCGGTGCCAGCTGGCCACCACGCCCCCTACCGTCGGGGTTAATAGCAGATACCAGCCGTCGGGCGTGCCATCGTTGGCGGGCATGCCGATCACCCCGGCATTCAGCCAACCGCGCGCGCCCAGTTGCCGGCCAAAGGGGATACCGCAATGACCGCCGATCACCAGGTCCGTCGCCGCCAGATCCAACTGGCGCGTCAACTCCTGCGTGCTGCTAGAGCCAAACACATACCCGTTGATGCGGTCGACACTGCCGTGGATCAGGCGCACGCGCAGGCCATTCAAGCGCAGGCCATTCAAGCGCAGTAGAATCGCGCGTGGTAACTGTTGCATCCAGCGCTTAGATGCCGGACTGAGTCGTTGGCGGGCGTAGGAATACCACTGGCTCGACAACAGGTCGCAGCTGCTGCCTTGGTCAAACCCGCAACCACAGTCGTCGGCATCCGCTGCCAGCGACTCCTCGCAGTTGCCCATCACCACCGCGATACCCCACGCGCGAATCAGCTCGACCGTGACCTCGGGATCGGCGCAGTAGGCGACCACGTCACCGGTGCAGATCACCCGTGACGGGGGGATCTGCCGCCGCTCGGCTTCGGCGCGCATCGCCAGCGTGGCCTGCCGATTACTGTAGGGACCGCCAAAGATCAGCAGCGGCCCCTCCAGCGTACCCAGATCGCCAGTCGCGGTGGGCGAATCCAGACCGCTCACAGGGGGACTTCACTGGCCCGCACCAGCGGCCGGTAAAACCGACCGCCCAACCAGAACAGGCTGCAGCCGCCACCCAGCACCAGCAGCGAGATAAAGAGTAACTTGGTGTATTTATGAATATCCCCCAGCAGCGCGCTGTAACCGGAGGACTCGGTGAAGTAGAGCAGCGCACCGCTAATCGCCAATACAAATGACGCCAGATAGCTCCACAGGGGGATGTCGCGACGGCCGCCCCACAGGGAGAAGAAGATCACCGGCGCCAGATACATGGAAGCGGTACCGCTGACCGCCACGGCACTGAACAGGTCCTTGTTGTCCAAAAACACCAACCCCAGTCCCAGCACCATAAATAGCGCCATGACCGTGCGTCCGTTCCGCACCGAACCACGCACCCAGCCCATATCCACCGCCACCAGCTTGGCCGAACTGGAGAGCGTGCTGTCCAGCGTCGACATCGCCGAGATCACCAGCGCCGCGTTGAACACCAGCATCGGCACCTCGCCCAGCAAACGGGTCAGCACCGCGTTCATCGCCTCCCCCGTCGCCGCGTGGGCGCCGGCAAACACCCCCAGCACGCCGAAGCCGATAATCGACAAACTACTGATCAAGGCCGCATGGAGAAAACTGCGCCGCGTCGTCTCCCGGTCCGCCAGGAAGCCGCGATCCATCATCACCGGATCGTGCATCGGATAGCTCCACACCTGCAGCAACGCCACCAGTAGCAGCACCGGCCCCGGTGCGCTGAAATCAAAGGGCTTGAACGCCAGGTCGGCCAGCTCAAACTGGCCGCTGCTGAGGGTCATCGCCAGCAGAATCAGCAGCATCAACACAAACAGCAGCATCTGAAACAGGTCGGTGCGCAGGGAGGCGTGCAGCCCGCCCAGCATGGAGTAGAACAGGGTCACGCCGGCAAAGGCGATAATCGCCAGGGTATAACTGCCTGAACCGGCGACCCCGAACAGGATCCCGATCACCAGCAGATTGGCGAAGACTTCGCTGATCAGGCGCAGGCCGATCACCAGGTTGTAACATCCCGTGCCCCAGCTGCCGAAACGGTCGCGCAGAAACGCCTGCACGCTGTCGTAGCCCTGCTCGAAACGCAGGTGATCGATGATCTTGCCGCCAGTCAGGAATGACAGGTAGTAGGCGGCATAGGCCAGGGTGCCCCAGATCCCATAGTAAAAACCCAGAATGGCGGCGTTGAGCAACGAGCGCGCAAAGACCCAGGTCGTGACCTGGGAGAGGGTCAGGGTGATCAGTCCGGGGCCCTGCCCGCCCGCCGACCTGCCGCCGTAGAAACCCGCTTCGGTGTTGCTGCGGGTACTCAGCAGAATGGAAATGACCGAAATCGCCACCACCAACAGAGGCAATGCGTAAGCCATTGAAGAAGCTCCTTATTACGATGAATGATGCAGCCCTGCGCCAGGGTCTGACTTACTGATGTGTGGCGCAGCAAAATGTTACATAAATCACCCGCAGTTAATAGACTGCTAACTTAGTTGGAGTGGGAAGTTCGCCCCGGCTGCCGTAACATACCGCCCTCACCCACCGAGACTACGCCATGCCCCCTGCCGACGGCCCCGCCACCCAGTCGCGCCTGCTGATTCTGCTGTTGGGTGCAATCGCTGCCGTCGCCCCCCTGGCCATCGACATGTACCTGCCGGCACTGCCCACCATCGGGCGGGATCTGCAGGCACCCGGCAGCCAGATCCAGCTCTCCCTGGCCCTGTTCATGCTGGGGTTCGCCCTCTGTCAGCTGGCCTACGGACCGCTGTCCGACCGCTTCGGCCGCCGCCCGATCCTGCTGTTCGGTCTGGCCCTGTTTTCCGTCGCCAGCCTCGCCTGCGCGCTGGCGTCCTCCATCGAGCAGCTGCTGGTCGCGCGCCTGGTGCAGGCCCTGGGCGGCGGGGCCAGTGCGGTGGTGATCAATGCGGTGGTGCGCGACCTGTACCGCGGACCGGCCGCCGCGCGGGTGTTCTCGCTGGTGATCATGTCCATGACCCTGGCCCCGTTGCTGGCCCCCAGCCTGGGCGGGCTGTTACTGGACTGGGCCGGTTGGCGCGCCATCTTCCTGCTGCTGACCCTGCTCGGCACCCTGCTCACCCTCTTGGTGGCCTGGCGCCTGCCGGAGACGCTGGCCCTCGACAAACGGCAACGCCACGGCTGGCGGGCGGTGGCCGCCGGCTATCACCAGGTGCTGGTGCATCGGGAAGCGATGGGCAACCTGCTCTGCTCCGCCCTCGCCTTCGGTGGCATGTTTGCCTTTATCACCGGCTCGCCCTTTGTCTATATCAGCTACTTCGGCATCGATGAATCGCTCTACGGGATCCTGTTCGGCTGCAATGTGCTGATGTTGATGCTGGCTAACGCGGTCAACAGTCGAGTGGTCATGCGCACCGGCCTGCGCCCGATGATCCTGGGTGCCAGCATCGCCCAGACCGTCGTTGGCGGCCTGTTGCTGTTGACCATGCTGTCGCCCGTGGCGGGCCTGGCCCCGCTGGTGGCGGGCTCGGCGCTGTTTGTGGGCCTGCTGGGGTTGCTCGCCCCCAACACCTCGGCCGCGGTGGTGTCGCCGTTTGAGACCGGTGCTGGCAGCGCGTCGGCGCTGCTCGGCATGGCCCGCTTTACCACCGGCGGCATCGCCTCGGTCACCGTGGCGACCCTGGAAAACGGCACCCCGCTGCCGATGGTCGGGGTGATGGCGGGCTTTGCCCTGCTCGGACTGCTGAGTTTCGTGGCGCTGACCTGCCCGGAGCCGGCAACCGCATCAGCGGCGAATTAGGAGCCAGCGTTCCAGCCCCTCTGCCAGGCGGCGCCAGAGGGAGACCGGGTCACCACAGGCGTGGGCGATGGTGATCACCGTGCCCTCGCCACCCGGTTGCGACGTCTCCAGCGGCCGGCTGCGGATCAACAACCCGCTCTGGCCGCGATAGAGCAGATAACGCTGATTGGGATCGATGGTGGCGTAGGCCGAGCTCCCGTAACTGGCATCGAACAACAGATTGTAACGGCCGAGCCGTTCCAGCCCGGCCAGCAGATCGAGCGCCGCCGCCTCGCCGAGGTCGTGGGCCAGATGGGGGCGGTCATTCTGTTCGGCATTGCGCTGATAGCGTCCCTCCAGCCGTTCCAGACGGTAGAGCGGGTCCAGCCCCACCAGCGTCGCCCAGTAGCGCCACTTGAGGAAGCGCGCGTCGATACGCCACTGATCGCCCTCAATCAGGTAGTCCTTGGCATCACAGCCCTGGGCATCGACCAGGGTCGCCACAAAACGCTGCGGCGCCAACGGCCGAAACTGCAGCTCCGCCACCAGCGCCTCGTCGGTCAGGCGGTGATAGCCGTAGAATCCCGCCGACAGCAGCAGCGCCAGCAACAGCAACAGCAACAACACCAGTAACGGCAGACTCAAGCGCAACGAATAGCGCCACACCAGGCGCCATCCCCGTCGTCCAATCCCCATGATTAGCCCCCGTCCCGCATCAGATGGGTGACCCGCGCGGTCACCCCCATGGTCAGCAGTACCGATGCAGCGAAGGCGTACAGTCCGCCATGGATCTGCACCTGCGCCAACGCCCCCAGTTTGACCGCCACCAGCAGCACCGCCACCACGAATACGTCGAGCATCGACCACTTACCGTAGTGGTGCATCCAGTGCAGCCAGCGCCGCAGCGCCGGTGCCTCGGCATCGGGTTGCAGCACCAGCCACAGCAGCACCAGTTTGGCCAGGGGCAGCGCCAGGCTGAAGCCGCCGATAATCAGCAGCAGCAGCCAACGCCCCTGCTCCGCCAGCTGGCGCAGTCCGGACAGCAGCGACAGCTGATTCTCGAACAGGTAGAGCTTCTGCAGGGTCATCAGGGGTGCCACCACCCCCACCAGCAGCAGGATCGACGCCAGCAGCAGCGTCACCCGCAGTAGATGGCGTTCCGCCGAGCGGATCCGCAGCAACCCCGAGCCAGTGTTAGTGAGCAAACTGTTCGCGCAGAATCCGTTCTTCCAGATTGTGCTCCGGATCGTACAGCAGCGTGCTCCACAGGCTGCGATCCTCAAACACCTTGACCCGCAGCACATTGCGGATCTCGGTGGAGTCGGCGGTCGCCCCCACCGGACGCTTCTGCGGGCTCAGCACCTCGATCTCCACCGTCGCCTGGTGGGGCAGAATAGCGCCGCGCCAACGCCGCGGTCGGTAAGCACTGATAGCGGTCAGGGCCAGCACGCCGGAACCGAGCGGCAGGATCGGCCCATAGGCCGACATATTGTAGGCCGTGCTGCCCGCGGTGGTTGCCACCAGCACGCCATCGCACACCATCTCTTCGAGCCGCACCACGCCGTCGATGCTGACCCGCACGTGGGTGGCCTGGCCGGTTTCACGGAACAGCGACACCTCGTTAAAGGCCAGGGCGTGGTGGCGTTCGCCGTTGACGCAAAAGGCCTCCATCCGCAGCGGGTGCAGATTGATGGAGGTCGCCTGCTGCAACCGCTCCATCAGGTTGTCGGGGCGGAATTCGTTCATCAAAAAGCCGACCGAACCGCGGTTCATGCCGTAGACCGGCTTTTTCAGTTTCAGGTAGCGGTGCAGCGCGCGCAGCATAAAACCATCCCCCCCCAGGGCGACGATGATATCGGCCTCCTCGGGCGACACGTGGGGATAGATGTGGCTTAGGATCTGTAAGGCGCCCTGGGCGGTGGGAGAACGACCTGCCACAAAGGCGATTCGGGTATCACTCATCGGCTGACTTTGAAACCGTGCATTAAGAAAGGAGAGTTACTTTAACCAGTTCAAGGCTGAGCGCCAAGCGGGGGCGCCGATTCCGCGCCCGCTGGTTCGCGTGCCAAGGGCGTCTCTAACAGCTCTTCAAAAAGCTCTTCAAATAGAAAAGCATCATCGAAATGGCGTTTGTTGGCAAAGCTGACCGCGTGCTGGCCCCAGATCCGCTGCGCCCCCGCCGAAGGCACCCCCATGGGCCACAGCAGCCAGCGCTCCGGCCGCTGCGAGGCGCGGATCAAGCCATCGGCACCGAACAGACTGCGGCGTTGGCCCTGGCCTGTGGGCAGTGAGCGCAGCGCGTGGTAGGAAACCCGACGGTAGGTTTCGCCCTCGGGCAGCGCCACCTGAATCCCCATCAGGAAGTGTTCCGAGGGGGTCAATTGCAGCCGCAGGCGAGCCTCGCGCGACGGCAGTACCTCCGTCAGGATCAGCGGTGCTTCGGTCTGGGACGACAACGGCTTGGCTCGCAGACGCGGATCGACCGGAAAGACCAGATGGTAACAGCCGCAGGCATGGATGCTGTCGTACAGCAGTACCGAGCCATCGGGGTTGAGGGTCACCCGCCAGATCACCCCATCCAGTTTGCCAGCATAGATATCCCACCCGCCCTGAACGGGTCGCTCGGGAAACCAGATCAGATAGTTCAGCTGCAGCAGGGTCTGCCCGGCGAAACGGGTAAAGGAAGGTAACAGGAAAGTGACCGGGTCCTGGGTGTCGACCTGCAGCTCGCCATCGCGCCAGCTGGGAAAGCCGATCCGATCCGCCGGCGAGTGGGTAAACAGCTGCCATTGGGGCGCGTGCTCGGCAAACAACCGGGCCAGGTCCGCGGGCGGCAACAGCGGCCAGGCCAGCGGGTGCGCCGCGATCTGCGCCGCCATTAATTGCCCTGCGGGCTCACCCGCTGGCGGGGACTGCGTCGCCAACCCATCCTCGCCAGCCGGACGATAGAGCCGGCTGGGACCATGCCGCTGTGCGGGCGCGTTGAAGCGGCGCCGCCACTCCCGCTGCGCCGCGTTGACCTTGTACAACACCAGTTGCCGCGTGAGGGGGAACAGGCCCAGGATGCGCAGGCCATCGTTATAGGCATCGTCCACCTGTGCGGCGGCCAGCAGCCGCTGGCGATAACCCGGCGCGCGCGCATCGCGCTCCGCCAGATGGGCCAGACAGGTCTCGATCAGGCTACGCTGGTTGGGGCTGAACCGTGCGTCGGCAGGCAGATTATCCAGCTCGTAACCGCGCGCCTGCTGCCCCAGCCAGGCCAGCTGCCGGTACCAGCTGTAGAACTGCGCGTCGCTGTGCAGTTCGCCGCTAAAGCTGGCCAGCCAGCGATTGCTGCGCAGGTAGGGGTAGTCGATCAGCGGGCTGCCCAGCGCATCCGCCACCCCATGGGTGCGGATACGCTGCTCCATGGTCGCCAGCAAGGACGCGCACTGGGGCCGCCCGGCCAACTGCGGATCGTCCACATAGGAGCGCACCCCGGCACAGCCCGAGAGCAGCAGCAACGCCAGTAGCAGTGGGATCAAACGCACACTCAGTCGCGCCATGGGGTCTACCCGCCTCCGCATCAACTCAACCGATCCCGCCACATCGTCATCCAACTGACATAAACTTGTAGTCTTATGAATACGTTATTTGTCGTGGAGAACGCCCAGGATGGTTCCATCCAGCAGTATACGCAGTGCCGAGGTCGTGCGTAACGACACCATTATCCATTGTGACTACTACATCGACAAAGAGTTGAGCTGGCTCTCGTTCAACGAGCGGGTGTTGCAGGAGGCGGCGGATCTGCGCGTGCCACTGGTGGAGCGGATGCGTTTCCTGGGGATCTACTCCAACAATCTCGACGAATTTTTCCGGGTCCGGGTGGCGGACGTCAATCGACGGGTGTTGTTCCACCGCCGCCACGGCGGCGATCCCGGCGCGCACAAGCTGCTGGCGGAGATCGAGAGCAAGGTAGTGGCGTTGAACGAGATGTTCAACCGCACCTACAAAGAGATCCTGAAAGGACTGAAACGGCACAATATCCACCTGGTTGACGAGACCGGCATCGCCCCCCATCAGCGCGAGTGGGTGCTGACCTATTTCCGCCATAAGGTGCTACCGCACATCACCCCGGTGATCGTCACCCCCACGCTGGATCTGGAATCCATTCTGCAGGACTACGCCACCTATCTGGTGGTCGACATCTGCCGGGATGAACAATCGACCTACGCCCTGATCGAGATCCCCACCAACGACACACCCCGCTTTATCCAGCTGGTGGAAAAGAGCAAGAAGCGCAAGACCCTGATCCTGCTCGACGACATGATCCGCTACTGCCTCGATCTACTGCTGGGACCCTTTTTCCAGTACGACCGCATCGGCGCCTACTCCATCAAGCTGACCCGCGACGCCGAGTACGACCTCAACGACGAGATCGATCAGAGCCTGATCGAGCAGATGTCGGAGGTGATGAAACAGCGCTACCACGCCGATCCGGTGCGCATCGTGTACGACGAGGCGATGCCCGAGCCGATGCTCAAGTTCCTGAAAAAGCAACTCAAACTGACCTCCTACAAGTCGCTGCTCCCCGGCAGCCGCTATCGTAACTTCCGCGATTTTATCGGTTTCCCCAATGTCGGCCGCAGCTATCTGGAAAACCAACCACTCGCCGCACTGATCAGTCGTGACCTGTCGGTCAGCGGCAACAGCTTCGAGGCGATCCGCCAGCGCGACATCTTGCTCTACTACCCCTACCACCGCTTCAATAACTTCACCGAGCTGCTGCGCCAGGCCGCCTTCGACCCCAAGGTGGAACGGATTCAACTCAACATCTACCGGGTGGCCAGGAACTCCCGCATCATCGGTTACCTGCTGGACGCCGTGCGTAACGGCAAGAAGGTCAGCGTGATGGTGGAGTTGCGCGCCCGCTTCGATGAGCAGGCCAACATGGCCTGGGCCCGCACCATGACCGAAGCGGGCATCCGGGTGGTGGTGGGCATCCCCTCCCTCAAGGTCCACTCCAAGCTGTGTCTGATCACCCGCCGCGAAGAGCAGGGATTGAACCGCTACGCCCATATCGGTACCGGCAATTTCCACGAAGGCACGGCGCGGATCTACACCGATTTTGTCCTCCTCACCGCCAACCCCAGGCTGACGGCGGAGGTCGAGCACGTGTTCGAGTTCCTGCAGCACAGTTACCGCCAGTTCCCGTTCGAACAGCTGCTGGTGTCGCCGGTCAACAGCCGCCAGCGGTTGCTGGAGATGATCGAGCGCGAGATCCACCACGCCCGCAAAAAGCGCCGTGCAGAGATCATTATCAAGGTCAACAATATCGACGATGTGGAGCTGATTCAGAAACTGTACGAGGCCAGCGGCGCCGGAGTCCAGATTCGCCTGATCGTACGCGGCATGTGCTCGCTGGTACCGGGGATCAAGGGGGTCAGCGATAACATCACGGCGATCAGTATCGTCGATCGTTTTCTGGAGCATCCGCGGGTCCTGGTGTTCCACGACAACGGCAAGGACAACGTCTATATCGGTTCCGGCGACCTGATGAAGCGCAACCTCGACCACCGCGTCGAGGTGCACGCGCCGATACTGGATCCACGGTTGAAAAAACAGGTGATCGATATCCTCGAACTGCAGTTCAAGGATCGCATGAAGGCGCGGGTGATCGATGCGCTGCAGCAGAATCGCTACGTGCCGCGTGGTAATCGCAAGAAGCTGCGCTCGCAGATGGCGATCTACGACTACTTCCGGGCCATCGAGAACAAAGCGCGCTAGACCGGCCCCTCGTAGGAGCCCAGTCCCTGGGCGAAAACCCGCGCGCCGGCCGGCACCATCCCTGCGCCCGCGGAGCGGGCTCCTTGTAATAACAAGACCGCACTAGGAGCCCAGTCCCTGGGCGAAAACCCGCACACCGGCCGGCACCATCCCTGCGCTCGCGGAGCGGGCTCCTACGCTGCACAAGATGACACGACCGTTCTAGGAGACTGTCCGAGAATGGACTGACCTACTGCGACCCCGTCTGAATTGGCTGGATTTCCCGCTTATTCTCGTTAAATAGCCCCGCTATTCGCCTCAAATAACCGAAAAATCCCGCTCAATCAGTCGGATTCTCGCGACGGTCGCCATTCTCGGACAGTCTAGGCAGGAATCAGCCCCCAGGCCCGCTCATTCAGCACCGCAACCCCCTGCTGACGAAACTTCGGCGGCAGATCATCGCAGGGGCAACTGGCCAACGGCCGCAGTTGAAAGTCGCGTTGGTAGCGTTCGGCCACCTCCGCCGGCTCCACCGAAAATGGCGGGCCGGCAACCCGCTCCTGCGGGTAATCAAGAGTGATCAGCAGTCCCCGAGCCATTGGCGCCAACTGCCGCAGGTGCGCCACGTAAGGCCCGCGCATGGCGGCCGGCAGCGCCACCAGCGCGGCGCGGTCATACCAACCATCCACCCGGCCCAGCAGTGACGCGCTCAACTGGAACAGATCGCCGCAATAGATCTCGATGCCATCGGCCTGCCAGCGTTCGAGGCCGGCGTTCAGGGTTTCACCATGGCTGATGCTCGGTGTAATAGTCGGCGTCAGCCCGGCCGCGTCGAAAAACTCCGCGACCGCCACCCGACTGAGTTCGGCCCCAACCACCTCGTGGCCCTGTTCACGCAGCCACAACAGATCCAGACTTTTCCCGCACAGGGGGACCAGCACGCGACTGCCGGGCGCGAGTCCCAGCTCGTGCCAATACTGGATTAGCAGGGGGTTGACCTCGGCCTGATGAAAACCGATCTCCTTGCGTTGCCAACGTTCATGCCAGAAATGCTGATCCATTCGGGTTCTCCCGCAGTCAAACGGCAGTGAAATCGGTGTCGAGTCAGGGCCGACGGATCGGTAATATCCCGACCCGTTGCCCGACAATAGCGCCAGCCTAACGGCTCAGCAGCCACATTTAGCCCACGGATAGCCTAAGGGGTAACACCGATGGGACGAGGAGCTGCAGCACCGGGCGGTTAGCGTAGGAGGCGAGCTATTGGCCGAGACTCAGCGAACCATTAGCTATCGGTAGGCTGCTGGTATGCCTTGATCTGTTCCGCATGGCGCTGCCGGCGCCGGCATCTTTCATAACGAGTAAAGGTGCAGTTCAGACGGCGACAGTCAAATTCGCAACGGGAATTTTCGGTCGGTACCGGCGGAGCGATCCAGAGACGGAGTCGTTCGGCCAGTTTTTGCAACATTGCCACGATGAGATGCTCCTACACGTCCGTGTCATTTTCTATAGATTAGGCGGGGAGTAGGATACTAAAACCGGGTCGGTCGGTATACTTCGCCGAACAGAAACACGCGCACAGCTGACCCGCATCAATAGTAGCACTGATTAAATGGACGAAAGTTCATCACCACAACCGTGATATAACTATTCACTTGACGGCTTACTCGGCCGCCCGGCAAAGTCGGTTTCGGCCACTGCGCTTGGCCCGATAGAGCGCCATATCCGCCCGATAGAGCAGGCTTTCGAGGGGTTCGCGCTGGCGCCGCTCGGCGCTGCCGATACTCACGGTGACGGGATGGTCGATCTCGGCAAAACGCAACCCTTCGACCTGCTGCCGGATCCGCTCGGCGTAGGTATCCACCCCGGCGGCGGTGCTGCCGACAAAGAACACCGCGAACTCCTCGCCCCCTAAGCGCACCGAAAAATCGGCCTCGCGGGTTTCTTCCAGCAACACCTTGGCCAGGCGGCGCAACACCTCATCGCCGCGGGCGTGGCCGTGATTGTCGTTAACCCTTTTGAAAAGGTCGATATCGATGATCGCCACACTCAGCCCGGCGGCGACATCGCGGTCGTGGATATTAAGCAGCGGCTGCAGGGCGTTGAGCATATGCAGCCGATTGTAAAGCCCGGTCAGCGGATCGCGGATCGAACGTTCGAACAGGCGCTTGCGTTCGAGATCCAGCTCCCAGTAGATGTTTTCCCGCTCCACCGCCACTTCCAGATAGCTGATCGCGGTAGCCAGAATCCGCCGCAGACTCTCGTGCTGTTGATAGGGCCCGCTAAAGCGGAGCCGCGCCACCGCGCTGGCTTCGTGGCGATTGCCTGGGTAGAGCGGTAACAACGACATGACCTCGGACGTCGCCGCCGCCTTATCGGCAACGGGCAGATCGAAACACTCGCCGTCCCGCGGCTTGGCGGTGCCGAGCAGCTGCCGGATCGCATCGGGCGGCTCCACCACCACCCCGCGATACATCCGCTCCGGGGTCAGGTGGATCACCACGCCACTGTCGAGACGCGAGTAAAACTCCAGCGTCTCCACCGGTAGGTGACGCCGCAGTATCTCGGTCAGGCTGGTGGCGATCTCGCGGAAATCGCGGTGCATCACCATGGAGTGGGTCAGATCACGCAGGGTCTGATTAAGGGTCACCAGGCGCTGAATATCGGTGTCGCTCTGGGCCAGCAGGTAGATGCCGCACTCGAGGGTGCGGATCTGATCGAAGATAAAGCCGATCAGATGCTCGGGAATGATCGAGCCGTGCTGGGGGGCCACCAGTTTCAACGGCAGTTTTTCGAACTGCGACAGGGCAAACTCCAGCACGTCGCGCGACGGCATGTAGTGCTCATGGAAGTAACGAATCTCCTCGAAGTAGGATTCGTCCTTGGCGTAGAGCGAAAAGCTGTGGGTAAAGCCGCCGAACAGGTCGCTGGAAAACAGCACCCCGCTGGCGTCGTCGAAGGTCACGAAGGCGCCGGGAAAGTGGGCGTAGGGGGTAAAGCGGAACAGCAGGGTGCGATCGAGCAGCGGCAACTGCCAGTCGTGCTGCTCCACCAGCCAGAACGGTAAGTTTTTCAGATCATAGTGCTGTATCAGCGCCTTGGCGCGCCAGTGCGACACCAACAGCGCATCGTCACGGCTAATCATCTGGTCGATGCGCGGCAACGACGCGGTAATGTCGGGGTCCTGGTGGTGGCAGACGAAATAGCGGATCTGATCGAACGGCAGCACCTGCTCGATCTTTTTGAGGGTATCGTCGAAGGTCAACAGCGAGCCGGGATCAAACAGGACCGACTGGTCGCCCTGTTCCAGCAGATAAACGTGACTTTGGAATACGTCATCCTTCTGTTTTTGCCCTACCCACCAGACGCGAGGGGCGATCTGCACCGGGCCAGAAAAATCTTCCATAACCTATCCTTGCTACTGCTTTGGTTCCGTTTGTACGCCGAGACTAGTTGCTGCACGCTATTCGGCACTGATAACGGCCCGTTTTATCGCCATCCGGCGTTGCTCGTTGTCGCCATAGCCCCACTATGGCTCCGCCTCGCGCCTTGGCTGACGAAAAACGACCTCGTTCTAATGTGCCACCAAGTATGCACCAATACACGAGTTAATCCGCAACCACTGCCCGCGGGGCACCCAGCCGCCGATGGTGCGCCAAATAGGCCGGGGTGCGCGCCTTGGGGAGTTTCTCGACGAAGTGGTAGCGCGCCACATGGTAGCTGGGATCAAAACCGTAGAAGTTGAGTTTCATCCGTTCCAGCTCTTCGGCCCGGTACGCGGCCAGCGGTTTGGTCTGCTCATCGGCCGCGCGGGTCGCGCGTTTGCGCTCCAGCCGAGCGTCGATAGCGGCATCCACCGCGATCGTCTCGGCCAGCTCGGTAACCCGTTGCCGAAATGCCGCCAGATCGCCGCCGATCACCCGCTCCAGCAACCCCTGCGCCGCGGCCTCGGCCGCCGACAGCGGCAAGCGGTTGTGGGTCAGGCGTGCCGCCTGCGCGGCGCCCACCCGCTTGGGCAGCAGATAGGTCCAGTACTCCGAGCCGTACAGGTTACCCATGCCCTTGTAGTGCGGGTTGAGCACCACCCCGTCGCGAGCCCATAGCTGATCCGCCGCCAACGCCATAAACACCCCACCGGCGCCGGCATTGCCCGCCATGGCGGCGATGACGTACTGCGCGCTATTCTCGATCAGCGCCAGGCAGAGATCATTCATCGCGTTGATATTGCGCCAGGATTCGTCCGAGGCGCTGTCCGCCGCCTCGATCTGATTGAGGTGGATACCGTTGCACCAGAAATCGCTCCCCCCCAGCAGCACCAGAACCTTGACCGGTCGTCGTTGGGCGAAGCGCACCGCGTCGCGCAAGCGCAGGCATTGCTCGCTGTCCAGCGCGCCGTTGTAGCAATCGAAGTGCAGATAACCGACCCCGTTGGCTTCGCGGTAGCGGATCTCCTGCCAGGTGGGATAGTGCGGTTGGTCGGCGACGGTCAGCGGCGCCTCGGGCAGTGTGGCTGCGGCGTCGCCCAGCACTCGCAGCGCCGGCAGCTTGAAGGCGAACTCGCCCGCTTGCGGCTCGACCGGGCGCAGATGGGTGATCCACAGCGCGCCATCGACGGTGGCGCGGCAGATGGCGCCGTCACGCTGCGCCAGCAGGCCGCCCGGTTCACCACGCAACTCACCCTCGGGATGGGCGTTGTAGAGGTAGTAGTCGCGTACGCCGATGCGGTCACGCAGCCCCGGCATGCCATCGGCCGAGCGGATCTTGCGCAGCACCCTGGCGGTGTCGTCGCGCAGCCAGTCGATGGCGCGATCGGCTTGGGTGATCGAATTGTGCCAGCGGCCACGCACCGACGGATCGGCATAGTTCAGCGGCTCGGCCCTGGCGCCCTGCTCGATCCGTGCGAGCGCGGCCAACACCGCCGCCAGCGCCGCCTCCGCCACCTCGTTACGGTACAGACTACCCTTGCTGGCGGCGCGCAGCGGGAACTCCACGCTGGCCCAGATATCGCCGCCATCCAGCTCGGCGTTGGCTTCGAGGACGGTCACCCCCCAACGGGTCTCGCCGCGCAGGATCGCCCAGTCCAGCGACGACGGCCCGCGATCGCCCTTGATCCCTGGATGCACAATCAGGCAGCGCTGCCGCGACCAGAGCGATTCCGGGATCGCACGTTTGAGAAACGGCGCCACGATCAGGTCGGGCTTAAACAGCGCCACCGCCTGCTCCGCCAGCGCGTCGTTGATGTCGAATTCGATCGACACCTCATGTCCGCGCAGGCTCAGCTCGACAAACAGACGCTGGCTGAGGGAGTTGAAGCTGTGGGTCAGAAATAAAATGCGCATGGTTTTGGTCCTCGTTTGTGCGTCAGGTAGCCGCTCCGCGTCAACCTGACCTACGCCACATCCCGTGCTCCACTCTGTTACTGAGAGCGAGGATTTTTATTTCAGGCCAAGGCGGCCGCGAGGCCGAAGAAGCGGAGCGTACGTCGGTACGTGAGCATTTTCGGCCGACCGGCCAACACCGGCATGGAATAAAAAGACCGCTCTCAGCAGATGCGGGGGAGCTGCTCGCCGTTGATATAATCGACCATTCGATTGCCGCCAAAGGCGGTCTCCATCTGCACAAAACAGTGATCGTCCGCCACCACCTCGCCGATAATCGCCGCCTCCGCGCCCTGCGGATGGGCGCGCATCAGCGCCAGCAGTTCATCGGCCCGCTCGGCCGGGCAGAACGCCACCAGCTTGCCTTCGTTGGCCACGTAGAGCGGATCGAGGCCGAGAAACTCGCACGCGGCCCTAAC
>Ga0326597_10006828_pt1 | contig 15576 bp, 20 predicted proteins | sample RVTome_12_FD_203789 | JGI IMG/M metagenome (GOLD analysis project Ga0326597, IMG submission 203789) | Soil microbial communities from uranium-contaminated site in the Upper Colorado River Basin, Wyoming, United States - RVT100D185 | ecosystem: Environmental > Terrestrial > Soil > Contaminated >...
GCATCGACGACGCTGGCTGGTGCATTGACCTTGGCCGCCCGGAACTGCGCGTCGGCCATCGCGAACGCAACCGTGGCCCCGGTCAGGTCGACGGCGCCCGCGCTGTCCTTCAGCGTGGCCGCGATCTGCGTTCCGGCATCGCCGGCCTTCACCGAATAATCTGTCATTGTCTGCCCTCGATCAGCGCGCCACGGCCGTGGCGCAGCGCCCTCAGTGCACAATCGCGGCGCGTGCCGGATCGGAAATGGTGACGGTCCGCACGACGTCACCGATGTCGACGGCGAGCGGCGGCAGCAGGGCCATATCGACCGCCACCAGGGCCAATGCCTGGTGCGATCCGCTCGCGAGCTGAAGCGAGGCAAGCTTGCCGCGTGCCGTGGCGAGAGACTGGTCGAGCTCCGCGGCCGGAGCGGTGACGCGCGAGCGCGCGGCGGTTGCCCCGGCGGCGACATCGGTTTCCGCGGCAACGCCGACGCCCGCGGAAACGGCGGAGCCGAGGCCCAGCGCAAGATCCTGCTCGCCACCCGTTGCGACCGCCGCCGATCTCGCATGGGAAAGTCCGAACGCGCTGTCGACTTCGCCCGCCGGCGCCATTGTGGCCGACCTGATGGCCGCGACGGCCAGCGCCTGGTCAGCCCCGGACGCCCCCGCCAGGCCCTTCGCCTTTGAGCGCTGATGGCCGTGGGCGCCATCGCTTTCTGTCGCCAGGCCGATGGCGGCGGGCGTGTATTCGACCCAGATTGAGTATTTCGGGTTGGAGCCGCCGCTGGTGGCGACGTCGACGAAGGGGTCGGAGCGTGCGCCGGTGACGACCGAATAGTCCGACCCGTAGCCGCTGTTGAAGTATTCGTCGACCGTGTCGAGGTCGTAGCGCACCGCCACGTTGAGCGCAGCGAGGTCGTTGCCGTCGGCCACAATATTGAGCACATAGGCGGTGCCGGCGGTGAGAGCAGCGGGCGCTGCCAGCGTGAAGGTGTGCACGGCAATGCCGCCGAGCGTGGCGCCCGCATTCTCCCGTGACGCCACCTCACCGTGCTGGCCGGCTGAAACGCTGTCTTCCTGGTTGATGGCGGCGAACACGTCGACCGTCTCGCTGCCGGCGCCCTGTGCGTGCAGATAGGCCTTGATGGCGGTGGCGTTGCCGGCCTGCGGCATCGTCCAGGGGTTGCCGCGCCGGCGACAGGAATCGCTCGCAACGAGCGCGATCGAGCCGGCCGAGCCGCCTTGCGTCGAAAAACCGAGCGTTGCCATCTATTTGATGCTCACAGAGCCGCCGCGAGCCCACGCCACCGCGTCCAGAAATGCCGCCGGAACGGTCCAGCTCATGGTGTCGGCGACCAGATCGATCATGAGATCGCACCAGGCCTGGCGGCCCAGGCTGTCGGTCGCGCGCGGGCGGTAGAAATGGAAAGCCTTGCCGTTGCGGTAGTCACGCGACGGCGTTGTGCCGTCGCGGCCGGCCAGCCAGAATACATAGGAGCCGGCGACACCCTCGTCCTGGGCATCGCCTCGCGCGGCGCGGCTCGCCGTGAGCGGCGGCTGAAAGACGGCGCGCAGGCCCTTGTGCCGAAGCGTGAAGGCCAGAGCATCGGCCGGCGGCCTGGCCGTCAGCAGCACTTCAAAATCGTAGGCTCCTGCATCCGGCCCCGCGACCCTGCGGAAGGTGACGGCACGGTCGCCGCGCCGCCACTCGATGTCAGACCCGCGCTCCGTCCGCGTCGCATGCGCCGCGTCCTCGTCGTCGAGCCGCATGGAGAAGTTCGCTTCGTTGCCGAAATGCTCCGATTTGATCTGTGGATAGAAGGCGCCGGCGTCCCTGTCGTCGCCGAGCACGACCTCGAGTCGGCGACCGGGATCGGCGGCGACAATCTCGCGGTAGGCGCTGGTTTCGGGGTTGAAGATTCGCATGGCGGCAAGCCAGTCGAGCGCCGGGCCGATCAGGACGCGCGCAAGAAGCCCGCGGCGTTGATCTGCGCGGTGACGTCCGACCCGTCAGTGGTGAGCGCGAAGTCGTGATGGGTGAGCGGAACGATCTCGCTGTCGGTGCCTGCGCCGCTGTCCGGGTCGTAGCAGACGACGAGCTTGGTCAGCGTGTTGTTGGTGGCGCCGCCGGCCGCGGTCCAGGTCTGGTCCGGCAGGTCGATGTCGAACCGGTCGTTGGCGTCGTCGGGTGCCGGCAGCGCCGCCAGCTCGGCGTCGGTGAGAACCTTGCGGGCATAGTTGGTGAAATCGGCTTCGGTGTTGCCCGCCGCCGCGATGAGCGCGGCCAGGTCATCGTGATCGGCGAGCGCCGCTTCGCTCTCGTTCGCCTTGAGCAGGACGACGACGAGCGCCGATGTCGCCGGATCGTTGCTTTTGACCCGATTGTAGAGCTCGATGGCGCGGCCCTTGGCAATATTGAACACTGCGTCCGCCATGTTCGGTCCCTTTCGCTAGAGTACATTCAGGAAAAGTGGAAACTACTTTTCCGCCCGGAATGTGCGTCAAAACAAATGGTTGGAGAAAATTTCACGACTCTGGCTTCGTGAAATTCGCTCGAGTGGAGCCGTCGTTGCGGCGGCTCTGTTATGCAGGTGAATCGGTGCTCAGGCCGCCGGTGCGGCACAGCGCATGAACTGGATCGCGACGCGGATCTTGCCGCCGGAGAAATCGCCGCCATTGGCGGTCAGCCTGACCGGCGCCGCGGCGTAGAACGGCGCTGGTCCGATGACGCCGGAGTTTGCCGAGCCTGCTGCCACGCCAAGCGTGGCGCCGAATTTGCCCGGCTCGCCGGCAATGCCGCAGTCATAGGAAGCAGCACCGCTCACCGCCTCGGTGGTGCGGGTCGAGACGGCGAATACGATGGCGCGGTCCGGAATCTCGATCGTGGTGTCGAGGCTGGCGGAGGCCGAAGTCGTCACTTCTTCCTCCAGGATTTCGAGCGCGATGGTGGCTCCGCTCTGGCTCGCGGCGATGCCGGCCATCCACCCGCCCGCGTGGTAGGCGATGTGGCGCCCTTCGTCCTCGATCCAGGCGGTCCAGCCCTCGCGCGGTACCAGAAAGATCCACGCGCCAGCCTGGAACACGGCGATCCTGTCGTCCTGATCGACCCAGTCGCCGCTCGCGCCGGCGGCGACCAGATAGCGCTCGCCGTCGGCGGGGCTCACGGGTGGCGCCGCCAGATCGCGGTCGATCACGCTGAGCGCAACCAGCGCGTCGAGGCGCAGCAGCGCCTCGTTGTGGGTGACATGCTTCTGCGCCTGGGAGGCCGCGATCAGGGGAAGCTCGAGGAGGGTTGTGTCGGCCATCGCATCAGATCTCCACGGCAAGCGGAAAGGCCAGGCTGGCCTCGAGCGCGATGCCGCGCCCGTAGGTCGCCGAGCTCTGGTAGATGCGCACGCTGAGACCCGCCGGCGCGGCGAGCGGCGCACCCCAGTCGGCGGTCTGTTCGGACGCGGTGTAGATCAATTCGGGCTGCGTGGTCTGGAAGGTGCGGATTACGGACTGGCCGTCCATCACCTCGACCTCATAGGCCTCGCTTTCCTCGCCCAGCGCGACCTCGGCCTGCTGCCAGCCGTCGCCGGATATCCGGGTGCGCCTGATCCAGCCGAGCCGGATGTCGTTGCCGGGCGCGAGACGTCGGGCACAGGCCCGCGCCGGCGACAGGGGGCGCAGCCCCACGCCGTCAAAGGCGCGCGTCACCTCTGTATAGGTGAAATGGTCGTGGCCGTAGGGCGCCGGCCCGTAGCGGTAGGTCAGGTCGAGCAAGCGCTGGTCGGCGGTCAGGTCGAGGATCGCGAGCGCCTTGCCGTCGAGCAGCACGACGCGGGCGCCGGTGGCCACGGGGTCGCGCATTTCGTGCTCGCTGCCCAGTTGGCCACGCAGGAGCTGCGTCAGCCGGTATTTGCGCGCGCCGATGAGTTCGGCACTGACATATTGGAGGATTTCCCAGCCGCCATCGGCATTTCTCACCGCCAGCGTGTTGCCGCCGGAAAGCACCGATGCCTCGTCGGAGGAAGCAAGCTCAGAAGTGTAGAGTTGGACCGTCAACTGGCTCGCACGGTCCCAGCGCCACACCGGGCCTGCAGCGAGCGGCTCGGTGAGTTCGCCGATCACGGCCTGCTCGCCCACCGTGTTGATCAGCCTGAAACCGCCGCCGGACTGCGCCCGGTAGAGTGCCACCGACCCCGGCCAGGGCAGCTGATGGGCCGCGACGCGGGGCGCGTGCGGCGCATCCTCGAAACCCGGCATTAGCGGAAGCTCGAGAAACTCCAGCGTCGTCGGGCCGTACAGGGTAACCGGCCCGATCGTCGCATCGCGGCCGGTGGCTGCAGCGACCTCGCCCGGCACCCGATCGCCCATGGCGGTGAGTTCAAGGCCGCGCGCCGCGGCCTGCGAAACGCGCTCGATCTGCATCGAACGCGTGCGACCACCGAGCGTCACGTCCACGACATCGCCCGGATCGAGCGCAAGACGCGACGGCGCCAGCGTCAGCGTCGCTGTCTCGCGATTGATCCAGGCATTCTGCACGAGATTGTCGGCCAGCCCGCGCGCATAGTCCTGCGGCAGCACGATCGGCAGCGACAGCTCGACGATATTGCTCGAGCGGCCGACCAGCTTTCGGCCCTCGACGGCGCCGGGATTGTAGCCCTGCTCGGCGTCGATGAAGCCGATGCGCACGACCTGGGGAAGCTCGCTTTCCTGCGCACGCGTCACCTCGTAAAGCGGCTCTTCGCTCGCACCGATAACAAGATCGGACTCGGCGAGTGTCGCCACCGGCGGCTGGCCGCGCAGGACGAAGCGCAGCGTGCCGGTGGATTCGAGCGCGTCAAACTGGTAGGCCTGCGCCAGCGTCTCGATCATCGCACGCGGCGTCATCACATGATCGGCGACGAAGCCGGTCACGGTGGTATTGATGCCGTAGAGCCCGGAAACGTCGACGTTCGAAATTCCGACCAGGCCGCAGATCTCGCGCAGCAGAACGGCGAGCGATACCTGGCCGAGACGGCCCGTCAGCCAATGGCCGCGCGCATGGTTGGCGGCATCGCTCCAAACGCCGGCGCGAAACGGAAAGTCCGGGTAGGGGCGCGCATCCCAGGTCCAGGCGAACATGCGCCCTGGATCGAGCATGCGATCGCCGTAAACGCCCGAAACCGGGTTGTTGCCGGCTTGCGGGTCCCAGTAGCGAAGATGGGCCTCGAGGAAGCGGCGCTGGATCAGATCGTCGCGGCGGCCGTTCGAATAGTGCGGAAGCGCGCTTTCGGACGATTTCGCGTCGACGAAGACATTCGGTTGATTGGTCGCCTTGTCGATCGCCGGGCAGCCGAACTCGGTGAACCAGATCGGCTTGGCCTCGCCCGACCAGCCGGTCGGCGTCGCGGACTCGACGCCGGACGGCCGGTCGAAATGCGGGTTGAGCCACCAGCTGCGGATGTCCTTGTTGGCGAACACCCAGGGCTTGGCGTGCGCGGTATCGACGATATCGGTCCGGTCCTGGGCGTCGCGCGCCGCCTGGTCTGCGTAATGCCAGTCCAGATATTCGCCGCCCTCGATATTGGCCTGGAGATAGTCGAGGTCATAAGGCGAGGCCGGCCCCGCGGCGTCGTAGTCGGCGTGGGCGAACCCGTCGCGCCAGTCCGACAGCGGCAGATAGTTGTCGATGGCGACGGCGTGGATATTGGCATCCGACCACAGGGGATCGAGGTTGAAATACACGTCGCCCGAGCCATCGTCCGGCCGGTGGCTGTGATATTCCGACCAGTCGGCGGCATAGGTAATGCGGGTCGAGGGATCGAGGATGCCGGCGAGGTCGCCGGCGAGTGTCTTCAGCTCGCCGACCGCGGGGTAGACGTCGGCAGAGGAACGGATGCGGGTCAGGCCGACCAGCTCGGAAGCAATGACGAAGCCGTCAACGCCGCCGGCCGCTTCGCAGAGATGCGCATAGTGCAGTGCCATGCGCCGGTAGCCCCATTCGCCCGCGGCGCCCGTCCAGTCGACGGTCTCGCCCACGACGCTGAAGTCGCCGGGCGCGCCCGCACCGAAAAAGGCGGCGACCTCGCCGGCCGCTGCGGCCGTCTTGTCGGGCGAGCCGATCTCGCCCGGCGCCGGGTCGCAGGTGATGCGCCCGCGCCAGGGAAACGCGGCCTGCTCGGCGCCTCCGTAGGGATCCGCAAGCCCGTTGCCGGCAGCAATGTCCATGAGGATGAAGGGATAGAAGATCACCGCGTGGCCGCGCGCCTTCAGCTCCCTGATCGCCTCAATGACGACATGGTCGGACGGCGTGCCGCCATAGACGGGCCGTCCCTCGCCATCCACGGATACGAGCTCGGCCATGCTGCGGGTCAGCCCGTTCACCCGCCAGGGTGTGGGTATCACCGTCTTGGTGGCGTTCTCGACGCGCGGCTTTACGGTGCACGAGCCGCAGCGCAGGTCGTCGCCGAACCAGGCGACAACCAGCAGCACCGCCTCGAGATTGGGGCAGATCGCGTCGAGCTGGTCGAGCGAGACCACGAGATCCGCCTCGCCGGCGCTGTTGTGCATGTTCTCGCCGAAGGCGTCGGCGGCGACATCGCTCTTCACATGGACGCCGGTGCCGTACACGAACTCGCCCGAGCCCGGGATCAGCGTCACCGCGCGCAGCAGGCCTTCGACGTCGCCGTCCGCGATCGGCTTGATGATCTCGGCGGTGATCTGCGGAATGCGATTGCCGAACGCGTCAAGCGCCATCAGCTCGAAGACGAGATAACAGATGCCGCGATAGGCGGGAACGTTGCCCGCGCCCTCTATCGTTTCGATAAAGCTGTCGGCAAGCTGGGTCTCGCTGCCGGGGTAGAAGCGGTAGGTGAAACGGGAGAGGTCGAGCTCCTTGCCGTCGGCCCAGACCCGCCCGAGCGCCGCCGCCTCGCCTTCGCAGAAGGCAATCGCAAGCGAGCAGAAATAGCTGTAGGTGGTCGATGTCGTGGTTGTGGTCGACTGGCCGCCTCCACCGCCTTTGCCGCCGCTGGTGGATGACGTCGCCGACGCCGTCGTGGTGGTGGCGACCTCCTTGAAGCGGGTCGCCCAGATCACTTGCCCGCCGAGGCGCGAGCGGCCCCACAACCGATTGATCGGCGCGCCCTCGGTCGACGCCGTGATGTGGAACTCCGACAGCCTCGGGCCTTCCTCGCTGCGCCGGATGTCTCGTGTGCCGGCACCGAAAAGCCGCTGGTCGATGATCGAGCCTGCGAGCGCGGCCCCGACGCCGAATGCCGCTCCGGCGAATCCGGTCAGGCCGGCGGCGCCAGCGGCGGTGGTGAGCAGAAAGGTCGCCAAGGGTCAGTCCTCGAGTCCGGGAAAGCGGAACGCGGCCGCTATGCGGCGGTGCCACCAGTCGCCGAGCGACGTCTCGACCACGGCGTTGCCGGAATAGGCGTGGATCATCCGGCGGGCGCCGCTCAGCACGGCCAGGTGTTTGGCCAGCGCCCCGCGCCGAAGGCGAAACAGCAGCACGTCGCCGGCGTCGGCGTCGCTGATCGCGATCTCGGCGAAATGTCGGCGCGCGGCCGCCAGCAGCGTTTCGCAGCCCAGGGATTCGGCCCAGTCCGGTGAATAAGGCGGCGGCATCTCGGTCTCGATGCCCACGACATCGCGCCACACACCGCGTACCAGCCCCAGGCAGTCGCAGCCTGCGCCCCTGGTGCTCGCCTGGTGGTGGTAGGGCGTGCCGAGCCAGCCCCGCGCGGCCGCGACGATGTCGGCGTGCGTCATGAGAACAGACTTCCGCCGTCGAGCCGGGCCTCGCCTCGGTTCGGATAGGACTGCACGGTGTCGTTGCCGGGCATGTGCGGAAAGCCGCGGAAATTGACCAGGTTCGCGAATTTCGCGGCGCACGTGCCGGCCGCCTTGTCGCAGCCAGCGACGACATCGAACGTATCGCCCGCTTCGATCGTCTCCGGCGGAGCTGCCCACAAGACGATCGCGCCGCCCAGATGGCTCTTCACCTCGAAGGCGAGCCCGACATTGGCGCCGGAGCTCCAGGTAAGCTTGCCGCCGGCGAACCAGCCGTCCGCATATGCCTCGATACCCGCCGCGGTGATGGCGGGGCCCAGGCTCGACGTCACGGTACCCGTTCCGGTGAAGGTCGGGTTGTCGAGCGCCACCGTGCAGCGCGCATCGCCCAGATCGGCGTCGCAGTAGTACTGGTAAGTCCGGCCGGTCGCCTGGCCGAGCGCGTGGGCGGCCGAGCGGATCTCGGCCTCGAAGCCGGTCTTGCCGCGCACCACCCTGCCGATCGATCCGGCCACGAGCACGACGCGCTGGGACGGATCGCGCCAATTGACGGTGAGGATCTCGACCGCCGCCCCGTCATAGGCGCCACGCGACAGGTCATGCTCGGTGATGGCGCTGGAAGAAAGCGCGCCCGTGGCGTTCAGATTGTCGACCGCGAGCCCCAGCGACTGCTCGATCTGGCTCGCGCTGAAACCGGTCGCGGCGGCGTACACGACACCGTCGAAGCTCAGGTCGAGATCGTGCTCGGTAAAGCCGAGAACCACGCCGTCGGCGCGGCTGATCTTCCAGCACAGCGCCATGGTGGTGGCGCCGGAATCCAGGTGGCTTTGCAAGCCGGCGCCAATCGCCTTCACAGCCGCACCTCGATGATCGGAACGTTGGGAACCATGCCGGCCTCGAACTGCGACAGGTCGATCGCGAGCCGGTCTGTATCGAAGCGCGCCGGCACGTCGAACTCGAAGCCTGCGGTGAGCACGGCTCCGGGTGCCGGCGGCGCCACGAAGCTGACCGTGCCCGTCAGCGCGTCGAGTGTGAAGTCGATGCCCTCGTTCTGGCTCGCGCCGTCCATGGCGACCACGACCGTGGGCGCGACCGGCTTGCGGATCGGGCGCACGTAGTCCGTGCCGCCCGAGGAATAGACTTTCACCAGCGAGAATTGCGTCGAGACGCCGTCGCCGGCCCCCAGCGGCTGGTCGGTATCGCTCACGGCGGCACCAGGCGCGCCCGACTTGAAATCGGCATGATCCTTCCACCGAAAGCCGTGCAGCCGGCCCATGCGCGCCTCGAAAAAGGAGATCACTGCGTGCAGGTCGTCCAGCGTCTTTACCCCGTAGCCGGCATCGTAACGCCGGCGGGAATGCGCCCACACCGCATTGCGCTCCTCGAATCCGGAGGCCAGCGTCACGACCTCGGTGCGCCGCATCGGCCCGCCGGACGAGCCGAGCGCGATGGCGGTCGGAAAGCGCACTTCGTGAAAGCTCATAGCCCGCGCCTCCCGCGCCCCACGGCGCGCGCCAGCATGGTGGTGATCTGTGCCTCCGAGCGGCGGAAGCTTTCCGCGTCGTGCGCCTGCACGTTGAATGTCACCGACACCGGCGTCTCGCGGGCTTCGGCGCGCACACCGAGCCGGCCATCGCTGCCGCGGGTCAGCGGCAGCACGGCCTCGGGCCCGGCTTCGCCGATTACGCCGAGGCGCGAGCCGGACAGTGCGGCCAGCGCCGGCTGGGCCAGGACGCCGCCCCTGGCGAAGCCGACGGCGCGAAGGCCGCCGCCGAGAAGTCCGCCGAGCGAGGGGATGATGCCGCCGACCGATGTCGCAATCGCGCCCTCCAGCGGCTTCAGGGCAGAGCGCAGCGAGGCGCGCGACAGGCCAAGCGCAATCCCGCCGATGACATCGCTCACCGATTTGCCGCGCAGGGCGATTCCCTCGAAGGCACTGGTAATCGAGGACGCGAAGCTCTTCGAAGCGGCCTCAGCCTTCCCGAACGACGACTCGATGGCGCTGGTGTCGCCCTCGAACGATACCGAAAAAGTGTCGAGCGTATTGACCATGACGTCATCGTCCCTGGGTGTTGCGGTCCGGATAGCGGCGCATCAGCTCTTCGAGCGCGGTACGGTCGAGCGGCGTCTGGAAAGCCACATGGCCAGCCGCGCCGGCCAGCGCGCGCTCGAGCTCGCGCGGGGTCAGCGCCCAGAAATGGGCCGGCGCCAGCCCAAGCCGGCCGAGCCCCAGCGCCATCAGGCTGGGCCAGTCGATGAGGCGGCTCTGCGATAGCCCCGGGCCTTGTTTCAACCGTTTTTTTTGGCGTGCGGGGTCTCGTCGCCGCAGGCGAAGGTTGCGGTCAGGAGGTCGGAGACCACCGCCACATAGCCTGCAACGCCTCCCGGCGTCGTCATCGATGCCACCTCGGCATCGGGAATCGCATGGCCGGCGCCGCGCAACCCTGCGCCAATGATCGCGATCAGATCGCGGGCCGAAAATCTGCCGTCCTCGAAGCGGGCGGCGAGCGCGGCGAGGTCGGAGCCGCGGAGCGCAGACTCGAGCTCGGCGAGAGCGCCGAGCGTAAGGCAGAGCGTGTACTCGCCGTCGCCGAGCCGGGCCGAAATCTCGCCGCGCTGCCGGTTCGCCATGGTGCCCCTCACGCGGCCGCGAAGACGATCGGGCCCGCCGATTCGAGGGCAACCTCGTAAGCCACCTCGCCGTTGTATTCCCCGGCGAACTCGACGGTGGTGATCTGGAACGGTCCGGTCAGGATGCCGAAATCGGGAACCGTCACCTCCCAGTCGCGAATCGTGCCGGCGAAGAAATAGCCCTGAATCGTGGCGTCGGAGGCCGCGTCCTTGAACACGCCGGACCCGGCGATGCTGGCGCGCCGGACGCCGCCGCCGGCCAGCAGCATGCGCCACTGATCGGTTGCCTCCGCGTCGGTGACGTCGATGGTCTCGGCGTTGAACGCGATGGTGTGGGATCTCAGACCCGCGACCGTGGCGAAGCCGCCAAGGCCGTCGCCGTCGACCTTGAGCAGCAGGTCCTTGCCCTTCTGAGCCGCCATGCTTGGCCCTCCCTCAGCGGTGGAAGCGGGGCACCGCCGCGCCCCGCAGGTGTTCGGTGATCCGTTTAGCGGTCACACCGCCGGCTCGGTCACCGCGCGGTAGCGCGTTATGGCGTGAAACGTCTCGCCATCCGGGTCGCGGCGCGTCTCGGAAAACTCAAAGTGCAGATTGACCAGCACGTGATCCTCGACGGTGATCGGCTGGGCGGCGAGCGCCTGGTCGATCGCGGCAACGATGCGTCCCGCCTCGCGCCGCCCGCCGTGGCGGGACCAGACATGCAGCGTGACCGAGATCTCGCGCCCGTCCTCACTCGCGGTGCCCCAGTCGCGGGCCAGCGACGGCCCATAAGTGACATAGGGAAGCGCCACGCCGGGCGGCACGTCGTCGTAAATATGCGCGCCACCCAGCAAATCGGTGACGGCGCTCGTCGCTGCGAGCCTCGACTGGATCGCCTGCTGCAGCGCGAGGGCTGGTTCGGTGGTCATGCCGGCCTCCGTCAGGTTTCGCGGCTGGAACCTGAAACCCGCCCCGCGCGCCTCCATGCCTCGGCCGTGCGCGTCGCGATCGACTGTCTGATGCGCCGCGCCGCGTCGGCGATGGCGCGGGCGAGCGCGCCGCTTCCCGGGCGGGTCCGGGAGCCATATTCAAGCGACCACAGTCCCCTGCCCTCGATGGTGACCTCGCGCGACAGCGGCCCGCGCGGGACCACGCGGATGTCGGCCTGCAGCTCATGGCGTCCGGAGCCGACAAGCGCGTCGTGCACCGCATCGGCCGCCAGCGCCGCGCCCCCGTCCAGCACGCGGGCGCGTGCCGGAGCCGAGGTGATCTCGGAAAGACGGCGGGCAAACCGGTCGGTCCCGCTGACGCGCGCTGAGAATCTCATGCGCCCTGCTCCTCTTCGCACAGGCAGACGATCCATCTGCCCTCGCCGTCGTCGAGGACAGCGTGAATGGCAAGCTGCCGCGCGCCCCAGACGAAGCGCTTGTCGGGGGTGACGCCGTCGCGATGGCGAATGGTGATGCGGTAGGTGACGGTGGCGCGCGCCGCGTCAGCGGAAAGCCGTTCGCCGCCGTTCTGCGGTACCACGTGCGCCCACAGCGAATCCTCGACGATCCAGGTGATCTCTGCGCCACCGGCGCCGTCGGCGACCCGTAGCGGCGCCTCGAGGGTGAGGCGGCTCGATAGCAGCCCGGGGCGCATCAGATGCGTACCTCGCGATACGGCGCCAGCAGCGCGCCGACGCCCATCGGCACGGTGATCGCCGTACCGCCGGCGAATACCGGCTCGCGTGTCTCGAACCAGTGCGCCACCAGCAGCAGCACGGCCTGGCGCAGCGGCGCGGGAACGTCGGCCGCCGTTTCGCCTTCGCCTGCGGTGAAATCGATCTCGATGCCGTTTGCGACGCGGCCTGGCGCCGGCCACGACACGCCGTGCTCGCGCACCAGGCGCGGCGGCGTGCCCGCGGCATCGACGAAATAGTCGCTGGGCGGCACGATGCTCGCTCCGCCCGCCGCGTCGAACACGCGGACCTCGCCGACAGAGACGAGCGGCGACAGCGGGAACCGCAGGTCGCCCATCGGCCAGCGATCCAGCACCAGCGTCCAGCCCTGCGTGATGAGCGCGCGAGACAGGGCCGCCTCGACATGAATGCGAGCAGCGGTGATGAGGCTGGCGATCAGCGTGTCCTCGCCGTTTCCATCGACACGCAGATGCGCTTTCGCCTCACCCAGCGTGACCGGCTCGCTCGCTGGCGCGGCGGTCAGGATCATTGCCATGTGCAGGTCTCCGAAGGCGCCGAAAAGGGCGACGGGACGCGCCGGTCGCGCCGACACGCCCCGTCACAGTCGGGTGGGAGGGTTGCAAATCCGCGCGAGCGGCGATGCCGCCGGCCCAGGCCGGCGGCTGGCCCGCGTGGGCCGGCTCAGGAGACGCCGAACTTCAGCAGCTTGATCGCCTCGAAGTTCTGTACCCCGCCGCCGACACGCTTGGTGGTGTAGAACAGCACATACGGCTTGGAGGAGTAGGGGTCACGCAGAACCCGCACACCCCTGCGGTCGACGATCAGGTAGCCTTGGCGAAAATCGCCATAAGCGACGGCGAAGCTGTCGGCCCCGATATCTGGCATGTCCTCGGACTCGGCGATCGGGAAGTTCATCAGCGTCGCCGTGCCTCCGGCCTGCGCCGGCGGCTGCCAGAGATAGTGCCCGTCGGCATCCTTGAGCTTGCGGATCTCGCTCTGGGTGCGTCGGTTCATCACCCAGTGGCCGTTGGCGCGGTGGCCGGATTTCAGCGCATAGACCAGATCGACCAGCACATCGCTCGGGTCGGACGCCGGAAATGCGCCCGAAACGCCGGTCGCGAGATAGCCGATATTGCCCCAGCTCCACGAGCCGTCGGCGACCGGCGTGTAGTCGAGGAAGCCGGTCGGCTTCTTGACGCCGTCGCCGGTGACGAAGGCTGCGCCCTCCTGCTCGGCGAATGCGGTCTGCACCTCGGCGGAAATCCACTCGTCCAGATTGACCGCGCTGTCCTCGAGAAGCGTCGGCGTGGCGGCCGGCATGGCGTAGAGTTCCATGGCCGGAAATTCGAGCTCGGCCAACGTCGGCGTTACCGTCTCCGGCCGCGCGTCCGTCTCACCGGCCCAGCCGGTCGTCATGCCGGTGATGGCGAACGGTTTGCGATAGGTCGCAACCGATATCTCGCGCACCGAGGCGATCGCGCGGATCGGTGAAATCTCGGCGACCAGCCGGCCGATTTCGCGCGCGGTCGAATCAGGCACCAGAAAGCCACCGTCGCCTGGGGTCGAGGCTTCCAGCGCCTTGATCTCGGGACTGGACAGCCCGACCGTCTCGCCCTTGCGGATATAGGCGTCGAACGCCGCCTTGTGGGCGAGCTCGCCGCCGGTCAGCATGGCACGGTCGGCCTGGGCGAGCGCTGGCCGCCGCGCCTTGAGCACCAGCTCGTCGACGGCGCGCCGGTGCTCGTCGAGCGCCCGGTCGATGCGCGCCATCTTGTCGGTGGTCACCACATCGGCGGTAAGGCGCTCCTCGATTTCCGTCAGGCGCCGGTCGTTGACGTCCTTGTAAGCCTCGAAGGCATGCATGAATTCGTCGAACGCGTCGACGACCTCGACGCTCGACGGCACGCCGCCCAGCGCCTTGGATTCATCCGGTCTGATCATGTTCGGAGTTCCCCTTTTAGGGTTTGCACAGATTCGCGGCGCGCTTCAGGCTGGTGACCAGCCGCGCATCGCGGGTTGCTCCGCGCGGACCGGCATCCCGCCCGCCCCTCGCGGCTCTGTAACCGTGGGCAATCACGGCCTTCGCCTGCGAGCGCGTGAACCCGGCATCCCGCGTGAGCCAGCGCTCGAATTCCCGCTCCGTGGGCCGGCCGGTCTTATGTCCGGCGATCCGCGCAGTGGTCAGCATGGGGAAGGTGACGAGGGAAATTTCCCACAGATCCACCTTGTGCAGATGGCGCAGCCCGGTGCGTGCATCGGTGCGGCCGTCGATGGTGCGGAAACCGATCGAAAGGCCGTCAAGCGCGCCGGCGCGCAGCAGGGTCAGGAGCTCGGCGCCACGCCTGATCTCCGGCAGCAGCCGGCCACGCACCCGCAGGCCGCGCCGATCCTCGGCGATTTCGAGCCAGACTCCGACGATTTCCTTGGGGTCGTGCTGGAACAGCATCTTGACCGCGCGCGCGCCGCGCGCGGCGAGGCTTGCGCCGAAGGCGCCCGGCATCACCACGTCGCTTGCGAGATCCGGCTCCTGGAAGACCGAGGCGTAGCCCTCGATCATGCCGTCGCGGGCGACATCCTCGAGCGCGAGCGGGGTGAACTTGGCTTCGAGCGGCCGGCTTGTGCGGGTGCTCAGCATGGGCGGCGGGCCCTCCTGATGCCGTTGGGAGATTGCGTAAGCCGCATCGCCATCCGCTCGGCCAGCGTGCGGGCGAGCGCGCGCGCGAAGATCCGGAACACGATCGGATAGTCCTGGTGCGCGCGCTCGATGCTCAGGGCGGCAGCCAAGCGGCGGCACGAGTATTTCAGCTGCGCCATCATCGGATGCGTCCTCCGAGAAATGCATTGATCTCCGCGATCTCGGCCACGAAACGGTTGAACCGCCGGTTGGCGGCGACCAGCTCGCGCAGCGTCCAGACAAGCAGGCTCGAGGCGCCGCTGGCCCAGGCGAACAGCGCCAGGTGCGCGAGATCGCCGCGCGCGGCGACGTGTTCCAGGAGCTCAGCCATCGCCGGCACCGCCCGCGTTGCCACGCGGCGCATAGCCGACCGCGGCGCGTTTTTCGTCATCGGACAGGAAGCCGGCCGCGGCGACGCGGCTCCACAGCGCCTCGCGCTCGGTCGACAGCGCCTCGATGGCGTCCACGTCGAACCACAGGCGCATCCCTGGCGCGTAGGCCGGCGTCAGCCAGGCGCCCAGCGACTGCGCTGTCTTGGCCACCAGCGGCAGCACCGTCTGGCGCCAGAAGCTGCGGTTCGCTTCCTGGTAGTTGGAGTAGGTGTTGTCACCCGGAATGCCGAGCAGCATCGGCGGCACGCCGAAGGCCAGGGATATCTCGCGCGCCGCCGTGTTCTTGGCGTCGATGAAGTCCATGTCGCGCGGGCTGAGGCTCATCGCCTTCCAGTCCAGGCCGCCTTCGAGCAGCATCGGCCGGCCGGCGTTGAGAGCGCCCTGATAGGCGTCCTCCAGTTCGCGCTTAACGCGCTCGAACTGGTCCTGGGAAAGATTCGCGGCGCCGTCGCTGCCGGCATAGACGAGCG
>Ga0326597_10006829_pt1 | contig 15576 bp, 17 predicted proteins | sample RVTome_12_FD_203789 | JGI IMG/M metagenome (GOLD analysis project Ga0326597, IMG submission 203789) | Soil microbial communities from uranium-contaminated site in the Upper Colorado River Basin, Wyoming, United States - RVT100D185 | ecosystem: Environmental > Terrestrial > Soil > Contaminated >...
CTAACCCGTCGCCATATTCCAGAGTCCGTGCCTCGGATACGGGGCCGGTGGTTCGTGGCGACAAAAAGCTTGTGCGTCGGCGCGAACTCGAAAAAGTTCTGCCGCATGAATCTGGCCTTAACGTGGTCGCCGCCGGTCAGCCGCTTCACCATCTCCTCGTCAAGTCGGCTTCCCTGTCCGCTTTCGAGGCAGGCGACGAATCGTCTGCCGAATAGGTCTGCGAGTTCAGCCGGATGCGGTTCGTGCCGTCGCAGCATCAGCAGGCGCGGCGGGGCGACCATCGCATAGTCACCGAGCGCGTCGAGTATCGCGCTGAGGAACGTGGACTTGCCGTTCGCACCGTTCCCCCAAAGTACGTGGAGGACGTGTTCGCGGATGTGTCCCGTGGCGGCGTACCCGACCGCGCGCTGGGCGAACAGTCGAAGTGATTCACTGGGCAGAACACGCTCCAGGAACCGGTCGAACGTCGGACACTTAGCGCCGATGTCATACGCCACCGGACTCATCTTCGTGAGTAGGTCTTCACGGCAATGGGCGCGAAGCTGCGCCGTCCGTAAGTCGAGCACGCCGTTATCCAGGTTCAACAGGTCGGGGCTCGTGTCCAGGTCGGAAGCGCGAACCGGAATCGGCGGTTCGCTCTCGGCCAGGCGGATCAGGTTCGTTATGTGGGCGGCCGTTTCACTTTTGAGGGCGAACGAGGCCAGCTTTCGGCGTTCGTCCGCGTCCTCGATCCGGGCCGCTTCGCGCAACACGTCCCGGATCGTCTTCTTGGCCCGGCGAAATATCTCGCCGGTATCGTCCACTTGCCAGAGCTTTCCGCGCCAAATGAGCCAGCCTAAAGAGCTACAGAATCGCAAGTCCTTGCCGTGCTTGGCCACGAGGCGCTCGGCGAGCCCAAGCTCGGTCAGATGTTCCCCGGACCGCGGGTGTGCAGGTTCATCTACATCGAGCGGTTCGGCGCGGTAGTAGTCGGCGGAGTATTTAGGCGGCGCGCTCAACTCGTTGCCTCCGGGCCATCGGCAAGTGGCGAACCCACCAGTTCCGCAGAATCCGTCCCGCTTTCAGTCCATGCAGATGCGCCGCCCTACGCTCGCGGGCGTTTCTCTTGACGGTTGCCGCCAACTCCCACACCGAACCCTCGCGGCACTGGTCGGGTTGCCGATAGATGTCGTCGAGCAGCTCGTTCAGCTCGTCGAACGTAATCGGCTCGCCGACCATGCGGGAGACCTCCACGCAATCGGCCTTGCTCGGGAGCACGTTCTCGACGGCACAGGTGCAGGCGAACCAGAACACGAATCGATGGGCGAGACTCCCGAAGTCGCGCTCGCAGAGCCCGGCGTCGTGGGCCGCGTTGTTGCCGCCGATCGGGTCGAGCCAGAGCGCGGCCAAGAACAAACGCTCTGCGGCAAGATGGGCGTGCCCCACCTCGCGCGTTAAGTCATTTAACTGGGCTTCTTCGTTTCGGGGCACTCGTTTTTTCCGCTTTCAGGCGGGCCAGATTCTGTGCCGTGATGTGCAAATCGTCGTCCGTGGTCAGCGGGCTTCGTCTAACGAGCAATTCTCCTGATGCAAGGCGCTTGTCGAGCCGACGGCCCTTGCAACACGCCAGGGTGCAGTCGGGGTTGTGGGCGGGATCGGGGTGTTGCCAGATCCCCCGCGGCGCGTCCCTGCTTGCCGCCTGACCCTGATCCGCGTTGGACGTGAGTCGAGCATGGACCGCGCGATACGCCGCTGGGTCGATGCCCTCGCCCGGCCCGTACTCGACTGTTACCGAAACCTCGAACCGCACACCGTGGCCTAAAAGGTACGCGAACAGCTTGTCCAAGCCGATCGTGCGCTCGCCACCGAGAAACTGGCATACGGTAGGCTGGGAAACGCCTAGCTCGCGGGCGAGCGCGCTCTGGTTGATGGCGTACGGGGGACCGTTCGGTTCGATGCCGTCGTCGATGAGCGCCCTTTTCGGCGCGTAGTGCTCGACGAGGGCATGGATTCGCGTGTAGAGGCCGTCGGGAATCTTCATGGCGTCTAACTATAGGGGTGCCACTATACCCTGTCAAGCCCCTAATCCAAAAAATCTTCTGTGAATTGCGTTCGTGGAACAGTCGGCTGTTGCCGGGGCGAGTCCGGCCCCCGGGGAAGCACCCGGCCGGGGCAGCAACCTGAGCCGGCGGCTTGCCTGACTCGATCTCGGCCAGAATCTTCGGCCGCTCCGAAGGCGGCACCTTGCGCGGCGCGCCACGGGAAATAATGGTACTCGTACCAATGCTTCCTCGATTGAACCAAGCTGAGACACATTCTCGGCTCACCCCCAGCGCCTCCCCGACCCTCGCCTGGGTCCACCCTTGGACCTTCATCTCGGCCGCGAGGTGCGAAGGTGCGAAGCTTTGCGAAGCCTTTTCCGGTTAACCCTAAGAGTTTTGCCTCGCGAGCGCAATACGGAAGAACCTTCGCATACCTTCGCAGCTTCGCAGGTAAAGGTGGGGCGGGAGGCGTCGCAGCCGCCCAGCCCAAGCCCGCCGGCCCCGATCGCTGTCGTAGTCCCTCGACGGTTGTAGCAGTCCGCCTCAAACGCGCGAACGGGCCCAGAGCCCCGGCACGCCACGTCCGATTGACAATCGGGTGGCACAACCGGCCCTGGAAGCCCTCGGACGACGATCCGGCCGTATTGCCATCCAGGCGGCCCGCCAGCCTAGCGCCACGGGCCGATCGGCCGTTTGGTGGGGTGCCGTAGGGGTCCGGGCCGTCACAGGCCGTTTATGGGCTTCCTACGGCCGTTCAGGCAAGGTCCGATATTGACCACTTTGTTGCGTTGCGCTAGGGGATTTGTTAGGGTCGCCGACCGCCTGCCCTTGAAACCGAGCCGGAAACGCCACTTTTATCGGGACGCACTTTGTGAAACCGGCCGCGTGTTAGGGTCACCGCGGACGGCCACCGGATTCGGCCCTGGAACCCCGCCCCGGCCCCGCAAACGCGGTTTCGGGCTGCCTAACAGGTACCGACTACTTGACCGGCAGCGGGACGCTAAACACCCGCACTTCCAGCGCCTCGGCCTCGGTCATCGTCGGCCGTGGACGGGGGGGCGGCCCGGCTGTCGCCGCGGGCGTCGCCGACTTCGGCATCCGACGCGCCCGCACCGCGGCTTGGACCGCCTCGCGCTCCTCGGCGGAAAGCGGCCGCATCGGCGGATCGGAAGCGGTCAAGAATGCGTTTATCGTCGCCACCGGGTTCCCCGGACGGTCGAGCATGTCGCCGGTCAGCTCGGTGATGAGCTTCGTTCGCTTCGCGTCGGCCGCGTCGCCCACGGCAGCCGCCGCGGATCGGATCGCATTCACAATGTCATTTGCCATGAGTCACCTTTGGAAAGAAAAACCCGGCCCCGGTCGGACACCAAGGCCGGGTCAAGGAGCGGTCGCCCAGGACAAGGCGACCAATGGATTCAACATCATAGCACACCAAACAACGCCCGCCGCGCGTTCCGTGATTGCCCCAGGGTCCGCATGTCCGACGACCATTCAATCGTGCCGACTTCAAGCGCCGCCCCATCGTCGGCGTCCAGCTCGCCGGCGTAGCCGAGCAAGCCGCCGGCCAGCTTCGCGTCACACTCCCGCACGATCCGCACACAGGTTTCGCGTGCGGCCGAATGTGCCGGGGACGCGCTGCCGCGCGCGTACGTTTCCCGGCGAAGTACGAGTGTCTGCCTGGCCAAGTCAGTCTTGCGCTCTTCGTCGGTGTCCCCAGGCGCCGGCCATTCGGTCAACGGCTCGTAGCGCGACAACAGGTCGAGCCACCGGTGGGCGGTCAATCGCCGTTCGACATACTCCGGCTGCCGGGTCGTTTTCATCCGGGCCAGCCGATCCGCCGCGGTCCAGTCCCGCCACGGGAACGTCCCTTCAAGCCGGGCAAGGTCCGCCTCGAATCTCCGGGCCACAGCATCGAGCAGCGCAACTTCTGGCGGCTTCGGCCGGCGCTTCGTCGTGGTCCGGTGCCGTCTACCCATTTTCCTTCACCGCCAGCGGTGCGCTTTTCTTGAGGCCCTCGACGTAGGCGATCGCCTCGCACAAATGCTCATCGATCGGCCGCCGCGTGAAGCCGTCGTCCGTGAGCAAGTCGTCGATGTCGAGCCGCAGGTCGGCAAACTCAGCCTGCCCCACAGCACAAACCTCTTCCATCGCCTCGTCGGTTTCGGCTTCACAGAATCGATGCCACGCCTTCCGAATCACGGCGACCGTCTGCTCACCGCTTCTCACGCAGGCCGACGCCTTGGGGACGACGACGTATCGCTCGCCGACTTTCTCGTTGCACACCACGAGCCGGGTCGGCGCGCCGTCGCGTTCGCTTTCGATGATGAGTCGGTCGAGCCCCACGGCCCGGGCCTTGTCGCAATCGATCTTGTCGGCTTCGAGCTTGACGTGCCGCGAGATCGTGTCGTGAGCGTAGGCCGCCGCCTCGGGTCTCCAGGGCCGACGACGCTTGAAGCCTTGTGCATTCTCTTCCCAAAACCAGGGGGTCCACTTTCGGATCGGGTACATGAGTTACTCCACTTTATGGTTGTCGGTCCGGTCACTCGTTAAGGCACTTTCACGTTTGGCCTCGGCGATCAGCACTTGCCGTTTCGCTTCGAGCATCGCCAACATTTCCGGTTGCGAGCCGGGCCGCGGTTCGCTGAAACGCTCAAAGTGGGCACGGTCGATCAGTTCCGGGTCGCCGAGCCGTTGCAGGACGCTGACGAATACCGAGAACAGCCCGTCGCGCGAGGCTTCCGCCGGCGGGGGCAGTTCCCGCGGCGCGGGCCACCACCGGTCGAACAACAGTTGAATGGCGTATCGCTTGCCGCTCAGGGCGTCGGCAATTCCCTTGCGCAGGACCGCCTCTTTGACGGTCATCTTGCAACCGGTCGGCGAGTCCTTGTTTTCGAGCAGCTCAGCGCCGATTCGTTCTAGCTCATTCGAGCAGGTCACGCGCGCTCATCCTTTTAACACACTGGTACGGGACACCCACGGCTAGCTGAAACCGTTCGTTGAAGCGCCGCAGGTTGCCAACCCACAACTCGCGTGTGCTGAACCGTTGGCCGCATTGCAGGCACTTCCGCCGCCGCCATCGCCAGCGGAGGCGGTCCACGCTTTCGACCACGCGGTTCAACCGGCTGTCACACTTGGGGCAGTTCATCGCTAGTCCGCCTACGGATAGGCGCGCCGCAGGTCCAGCACGGTCCCCGCGGGCACGTCGATAACTACGTCCTCGCCTTGTCCACCGTCGGCTTCGGCTCGACGCCGCAGGCCGCCAACATCAACGTCGCGCAGACCGTCGCCCATGCTCCGTACCTCATGGTTCGGTGCCTCCTTTGTCGTCTTTTTGTCGTCCAACCCAGGTCCAACGAACGTCGTCGGCGCGCAGGCCAACGACGGGAAAACGCCGTTTTCGGGGGTGTTAGGCGGGATGCGCCCCGCATTGCGGGTCCGTGGTGACGGTCTGGACGGGATTTCTAATCCGACGGTCGCAGGTTCGAGTCCTGCCCGGCGCATCGAAAAAAGCGGTTTTTCTCGGATACTGGGCCGTTTGTCGCAAGATTGTCGCAAGGATCGGATCGTCCCGTCACATCACGCCGACGATTCACAGCCGCCCGCAGGTCGGCCGCGTCGGCCTTGGCGTAGTGCTTCATCGTCGTTTCGAGGTTCGCGTGACCGCCCAGACGCATGATGACCTTGGGCGACGCGCCGGACGCCATCCAATCGCTGATAGCCGTCCGCCGCAGGTCGTAAATGGTGAGCAGCTTGCGGCCCTCGCGTACTACCATGCCCATCGCGACGAGATTCAGCGGCAAATGAGCGACGACGAGGAGTTCGTCGAAAACCTGCGTCGCACGGATCCACGCGCGTCACGCAAACCAACCGACACGGATGCCCTTGGCAATCCGCTCTCACCTTGACGAGAACGTCCACCTGACCGTCGCCGAGGCGCTGCGCCGCCGCGGGATCGATGTCACCACGCCGTCGGATGCGGCGTCGGTCGGCGCGGCACCGGTCTTGCTGGGAGTCGGCGCGAGGCCTCACGGCCGCTTCGGTATGGTCGAGAATCCGAGAAGGTAGCACTTCAAACGGACATCCACGGATGCAAGAATGACGCTTGCGTCGGGCGGTGGGGCAAGGAACAGCTCACTGACGCCCAATCCGTCGCGGTTCTGGCTCCGTTGCTGGCTGCGCCGCCGGATCGACCTCGCCTGTCTCGCCGTAATTGACACCTGTTCGCTCCCACCTCGTAACGCGGCAACGTAGCCCGTTATCCGCATTCCAAGCGTGAACCGTGGCGGTCTCTCACGGCGAGGGGCTGCGGAGACGGCTCACGACGGGCCGTCGGGGCCTGTCGAGTCCCGGGCGGCAACGCGTCGCTCGCGTTGCGTTGCGTTTGGAGGGAGGCGGCCCGATGACTGTCAGTCAGCGGTAGCTGCTTCGGCGGTTCGCTCGAACACTCAATCGGATCCGAGAGATCGGGGCGACACTGACCCGGGTGGAGAAAGCGGCCGACCCGTGGGCCGCGCCCGGTGGCCCTGACCTACGGGCGCTGCGGGCAGTGCGGGCGCGGGCCGACACGGCACTCGCCGGGTTGTTGGCAGAACTCCACCGAGCATTGTAGCCGATGCACGCCCACAGCCGCGTCGGCCCCGGGGCGTGCCGGTGAAGCCCGGTCTGCACGAATTCGCGAGCGTGATCTCGCGGGCTGGAATCGTTTTGGTTCGCGTCGTGCCCGGTGCGGGTCAACCCTTGGGCGCCCGCCGAGTGGATGCACAAGTACCTTCTGCACGTGAACCGCTTGGCACTGGGTGGGCCGCCAATAGAATACTCGTCGTCGCATCCACCCCCGACCGTCTACAGGAGCATTCGTCATGAACCTCGAGACCGTTCTGAAGGAAAAGGGCATTCCATTCGAGAAACACACCCATCCCCGGGCCTACACGGCGCAGGAGCTGGCGCAGGCGGAGCATGTGACCGGGTTCATGGTCGCCAAGCCGGTGGTGGTGCGGGCCGGAGATGAGTTCCTCATGTGCGTCGTGGCCGCGCCCAAGCACGTTGACCTCGAACGTGTCGGAGAAGTGATCGGAAGGCCGGACGTCCGTCTGGCCACCGAAATTGAGCTGACCCGTGTCTGCCCGGACTGCGAGGTCGGGGCCGAGCCGCCCGTCGGGACCCTCTTCGGCATGAGAACGATCGTGGACATCGGGCTCGAGCCGGACGAACACCTCATCATGCAGGCCGGCAAGCACACCGACTCGATCAAGATGCGCCGCGAGGACTGGGAGCGTGTGTGCGAGCCGACGCGGGCGCGGATCGCCGGCGGGGGCTGATGCGGTTCGGGTACGTGGTCCGTCCCGTCCGTGGGTTCAGACCGTGCGGATATCGCGGCGCACGAAAATAATTGCCCCGACGGCCCAGAGGACGACCGTGGTGGCGATGAGGATCAGCATGTCGACCAGCGGCCACGCCGCGGTTCTAACGATTTCCAGGGGACGGTAATAGTGCAAGACGCTAAGCGCCTCGAGCTGCCTGGCCGGGGGCCAGAATTGGGCGAGGAAGTTGAGGAGGAACGAGGCCAGCACGATCCCGACGGCCACGCCCACCGCCGTGCCGCGCCGATCGCTCGCCGCCGACACCAGGCACACCATTCCGCCGACCGCGGCATAGACGCAAAAGAGGTTCGCTGCGATCGATAGACTCAGGCCGAGCGACCCGCGGAATTCCGGTGCGACGAACAGCCCCCCCACGCAGTTGCCGAACAATGCGGCCGCGAGTAACAGGACGCCCGACGCCAGCCACATGACCGCCTCGCACGCGAACAGCCGCCACCGCGACACGGGCAGCGCAATCAACAGGTCAACGGTCCCACGATCGATCTCACCCGCCGGGACCCGTGTGCACAGCGCAATGGCCTGTGCCCAGACGATCGCCAGAACGACGGGGTGCACCCAGGTGAATGATCGCACCGTCGTCGGCCCGATTTGACCGCCAAGGTCCGCACCGAGCAGGCCGGCGATGATGCGCTGCACGAACTCGATCTGTAGCAACTGGTCGGAGTACTCGGCGAAGAGCGTGGGGATAACGTACGAGAGCAGACCCTTGACCACGCACAACGCCGCCGCGAACATGAGCACCGCTGCCCAGATCTCGTAAAATGTCCTGGTGAAAAGGCCGCGGTTCATCCGGCCGCGCCCCGATCCCGGTAGTAGCTGCGAAACAGCCCGGTGAGATCCGGCGACTCGATGGCGAGATCCTCGATGGGCTGGGCCGCGCACCACTGAACCAGCGGCAGGGTCGGCCCCGCGAGCGTCGCCCGCCACTCCCGGCCGTTGCGTTGCAAGACGTAGAGAAACGAAGGCGGTCGGATGCTCTGCGGCTCCACGGACGTGGCCCAGCGAATCGACACGGCCCGTGCCGCGCGCGAGCGCAGGTTCTGAACCGAATCCGCCTCGACGACCCTCCCTTCACGGAGGATGGCGAGGCGATCGCACAACAATTCCACCTCGCTGAGCGTGTGGGTTGAAAAGAAAACGGTGTGGCCTTTGGCAGCCAGGGCCCGCAGTTGCGTGTACAGCCGGTCCTGCATCAGCGGGTCAAGGCCGGTGCTGGGCTCGTCGAGGATCAGCAGGCGCGGCTCGTGCACCAGGGCGAGCACGAGCCCGAGTTTCTGCCGCATCCCGCGCGACATGTGTCGCACGGCGACGGTCGGGTCCAGCTCGAACGCCTCGGCCAGCCGCCGGCCCGGCGTTGTCAGGTTGCGGCCGCGAACCATCGAGAGAATCCGTAGGGCGCGATCGCAGTTCAGCCAGCGGTAGAGGCGCAGATCGCCGGGGACGTAGCCGATGTCGTGCTTGATCCGGTGGGAGGCGTTCCAGCAATCGAGGCCGAACACGCGACCCACTCCGGCTGTAGCGCGGAGCAGGCCTATCAAGAGCCGGATCGTGGTGGTCTTTCCGGAGCCGTTTGGCCCGAGAAAGCCGAAGACGGTCCCCTCCCCCACCGTCAGGTCGAGTCCGTCGATCCCGACGCGTTGACCGTAGCGCTTTGTCAGCCGCTCGGCGACGATGACGCTCAATGCTGATCTCCGGGTTCGGCTCGATGAACCCGGGAGTGTACCGTTTGGGCCTTGTCGGGGCGACCGCGGCGTTTTCCACAGCCGTCGCGTGTTTTCACGCACCGCCGGGCCCGTAACAGAGCCCACGGGGCGGAATCCGATTCCCCGGGGCCGTTGTCCCATGCGCGGAACGCGAGTTGCAACGCGAAGGGTGCCTTCGGTCTAGCCGGGTCGGGCCCGGTCAGCTTGAATGCGCGGAGCCGGCATGTGCATGAGTTCCTGACGGGTAACCAAGCGGTCGTGCGAGGGGCGATCCGGGCGGGATGCAACTACTTCGCCGGCTACCCCATCACACCTGCAAGTTCGATCCTGACGGACATGATCCGCGCGTTCGCGGACGGAAGCGGCGTTGCGATCCAGACGGAGGACGAGATCGCGGCGATCGGGCAGTGCATCGGAGCGGCGATGGCCGGGGCGCGACCGCTGACGGCGTCGTCCGGGCCGGGGCTGAGCCTGTACAGCGAGAACATCGGGCTGGCCCAGATGGGAGAGGTTCCACTGGTGATCGTCAATTGCCAGCGGATGGGGCCGGCCACGGGCGGCGCCACGGCAACAGGTGAAGGCGACGTGGTCTTCGCCCGGCATGTCACGTCGGGCGGATATCCCCTGCCGGTCCTGGCAGCGACCGACGTAGTCTCGGCCTACCGCCTCTGTTACGAGGCGTTCAACATCGCCGAGCGGCTTCGAACGCCCGTGATCCTGCTCCTGTCCAAGGACATCTCTCTGACGCGGCAGACCGCGGACCTGGACACGGTGGCATTATCTCCGCGGGCGGAACGGCGGCGGGCGGACGGCAACGGGACGTTTCGGCCCTACGCGATCGCGGAATCCGGCGGCGTGCCGCCGTTTGCGCCGATCGGCGGGCCGCGACGGGTCCGTCTCACGGGGTCGATTCACGGCGAAGACGGTGTGCTCACGACTGACCGCTCGGTGATCCAGCGGAAGCTGGCCCACCTTCGTGACAAGATTGAGTGCCAGGGCGAGGCACTCGAATACGTCGAGGAGGACCTGGATGTGCGGGCGGAATGCCTGATCATTTCGTACGGATTGGCCGACGGGTCGGCGCGCGACGCCGTAGCGGATCTGCGGCGGCGGGGCGTCTGCGTGTCTCATTTGACGTTGTACAGTCTGTGGCCGATCGCCAGACGTGCGTTGCGCCGTGCGGTGAGCGCCGGCGTCCGGCGGGTCCTGGTCCCGGAGTTGAACCTCGGGCTGTACGCGGATGAGCTGCGACGCGTCGTGACGAGTGTGCCGATCGAATCGATGACGCGCTTCGACGGTGGGCTGATCCACCCGCGGACCATTGCGGCCCGGTTGGAGCAGACGGCCGAGAACCGCCTTCAGGAGTCCCCGGCATGTCGATTGTAACGGCCCAACGTTCGGAGATGTGCTACTGTCCGGGGTGTTCGCACGGGATGGTGCTGGAGCACATCGGCCGGGCGCTCGATCGGCTCGGGCGGAGGCCGGAGGATGTCTGCATCGTGTCGGACATCGGCTGCATCGGGACGGCCGACCGCTACTTCGCCTGCCATACGTTTCACGGCCTTCACGGCCGCTCCATCACTTATGCAGAAGGCATCAAGCGGTTTCGGCCGGACCTGCTGGTGATCGTCCTGATCGGCGACGGCGGCTGCGGGATCGGCACGGCGCACCTGGTGCACGCCGCGCGGCGCAACGCGGACATCAAGGTGATCGTCTGCAACAACTTCAACTTCGGGATGACGGGCGGACAGCACTCGCCGACGACCCCGACGGACGCCTCCACGGCGACCACACCGGGCGGCGCGGCCGACCAACCGTTCGATATCTGCGCGACCGTCGCTGCAAACGGCGCCGCCTATGTGGCCCGCCACAGTGCGTTCGAGCCGAACGCTACGGATATGATCCTGCAAGGGTTGAGCGCGCCCGGCTTCGCCCTCCTGGACCTCTGGGAGCTGTGTACGGCATACTTCGTCCCCGCGAACCAACTCAACAAGAGCAGCCTCGCTGAGCTGTCGGAAAGACTCCGCATGCCGCTCGGGGTGTTGCACCAAAACGACCGTGCGATCGCGGTGCGGCCCGCACCTGCGGCGCAGCCGCCGGCCCCGCAAGCTCGGCCGGTGCCAACGGACGCGCGCACAACCGTCCTAGCATGGGCAGGTCGCAGGGAGATCTGTGTCGCGGGCTCGGCGGGGCAGCGGATCCGCTCCGCGGTCGGCGTGATCGGGGAACTCGCCGTGTCCGGGGGTCTGTTCGCCGCGCAGCAGGACGACTTTCCGATTACGGTGCGCAAGGGCTTTTCGATCTCAAACCTGATCGTGGACGGGCGCCCGATTCACTACACGGGCGTCGACGACCCGGATCTGGTGCTGATCCTCTCCCAGGACGGGCTCGACCGGTTCGGAAGCCGTCTGCCGGAGCTCGGGCCCGCATGCACGGTGGTGGCGGACCGTTCCGTACAACTGCCACCTGTCCGGTGCAGCACGACCGAGATCGACATGAGCGCGTTGGGGAAGGGCGCCGGACGTGCGTCGGCGGCGCTGGCCGCGCTGGTCTACGGCACTGCCTGTGCGGGGTACTTCGCCTCGGCCGAGCTGGCGCGTGTTGCGGACGTCACTCTTCACGGGCCGTATCGCGATGCGAACTTGACGGCGATCCGCGTCGGGCTGGAGCTCGCCGCGGAGGAACGACAACGACCCGCCTCCCCAAGTTAGGAAAAGGACCATGTTAAGAGAAAGTCAAGTCGACCCGGCGCTGAACCGCCTTTCGGCTCATTTCGGGAGCCACCTCGTCATCCGCCCACCGGCCTCGGCGAGTGAACTTGCCGAGTTGGAGCACATCGTCGGCGCGCTGCCGCGGGAGCTGACCATCTACCTGTCGACGTGCAACGGCCTGCGCGTGAGCGGGCACGCGGCCGATGCGGAACTGCACCTCTGGAACACGCGGGCGATGGTGGCTTCGATTCTGGCGGCGCCGGGCCCGGGTGTGCCGCAGGGAATTGTGCCGTTGCACGGTGACCCGGTCGGCGAACGGGATTGGCTCGTCGTCGGGGCCGGACCGGTCGAGGGCTCCGTCGTCGCGTGGGATCCGTGGGTGCCTGGCGCAGAGCTTCTGGCTTCGGGTTTCGGAAGCTACCTCGACTGCTGGTCGCGATACATGACGGAGCATTTCGACTCGGCCGGTGCACCGGTCCGCTTGAAAGAGGACCGACCTGCCTTCGATGCGCGCTACACGGTACTTCACGACGAAGGGCTCGCGACGCTTTCCGGGCAGATCGGCGTGCAGGAGTGGCTGGAGGGATTTCAACAGGCGGTGGCGTGCGGGGACGACTTTGAATAGCGGTGTCTCCGGTGTTTCGTGGCCCGCTCGCCGGATGGTGTCAGCCCGCCGTCATGCCGAGGATCGGCACGGCGACCGCGTAGGTCACCGTCACGATCAGCACGATCGCGACCAGGTTCAGTAGAAAGCCTGGGCGACACATCTGCGAGATCGTGATCTCGCCCGAGCTGAAGATAATGGCGTTGGGCGGCGTAGCGACGGGCATCATGAACGCGCAACTCGCTGCAATCGCCGCAGGCACGAGCAGCAGCAGCGGCTCCCATCCGGCGGCGACCGCGGCGGCCCCGAGAATCGGTAGAAACGCCGCCGTCGTGGCCGTGTTGCTCGTCAACTCCGTCAGGAAAACGATGGTGGCGGTGACGACAACCACGACGACAGGGAGGGGGAAGTCGTGCAGGCCCGTGGTTGCATGTCCGAGGTACGCCGCGACGCCCGTCGCCTGGAGCGCCGACGCCAGGCTCAACCCGCCGCCGAAGAGAATCAGAACTCCCCAGGGCAGTTCGCGTGCAGTGTTCCAGGTGAGCAGAGTCGTGGTCCGCCCGTCACTTCGGGCCGGCAGTATGAAGAGCACGACGCCGGCGGCGATCGCAATGCCGGCATCGGTGAGGCCGCCGAGGGGGTGACCTCCGCCAGGCAGGGAAACGCGGATCAGTAGTGGGCGGAGGATCCAGGCCGCGGCGGTAAGCACGAACACCGCCAGCACCCGGCGCTCGGGACGCGAGATGGGACCGAGCGACGCCAGCTCGTTGCGGATGAAGTCCTCGTCGCCGGCAATGCGGGACATGCGAACCGGGAACGTCACCCGGGTAAGCAAGAGCCACGCGAGGGGAACGAAGACGACAACGAGCGGCAGCCCCACGCCGAGCCATCGGACGAAAGAAACACGGATACCGAACTCATCCTGAAGGAAGCCGACGAGCAGCGCGTTGGGAGGCGTGCCGATGATGGTCCCGATCCCGCCGATCGACGCTCCATAAGCGACGGCCAGTAGAAGCGCGACCGCAAGGCGCGATGTGTCCTCGGCACGGTCACCGGTCTGACCGGCCCGCTCGGCGCCTTTGCGAACCAGATCGATAACACTCGTTGCGATCGGCAGCATCATGGCGGCCGTGGCGGTGTTGGACACCCACAGGCTGAGAAAGGCCGTCGCGACCATGAATCCGCCGACGAGCCGACGCGGAGCACATCCGACCATCGAGATGGTCCGCAGGGCGAATCGCCGGTGCAGTCCCCATTGCTGCACGGACTGTGCCAACAGGAACGCGCCCAGGAACAGGAATATCACCTCATGGGCATAGGGACCGGCGGCCGCACGGACCGAGACGCCACCGGCCGTCAGCAGCGGGAACAAGGCGATTGGGAGCAGCGCAGTGACTGGAATCGGGATCGCCTCGGTCACCCAGAGCGTGGCCATCAGCACGCCGGTTGCAGCGACGGCGCGCCCGGACAGGGACAGCCCCGCGCCGGGCGCGGCTTCCGGTCGGGCATCGGGAAGCACGAGATACACGAGCAGCGCGAGGACCAACGCGAGCGACAGGCCGATCCCACGGCGCCTTTGGCTGGGCGTATTCTTGTCCTCGTGCATGACCCTATACGGCGCGGATGATCGCAACGGTCGCGGTCGAGCGCGGCGAGCCGGCATACCGAGCGGTATGGTCCCGGCGCGGTCCAAGGCGCAAGACCGTGCAGCAAGGGCGGCGCGTGCGGCGCTAGGCTACGCCTGTCATTTCGGCAACGATAGCGTCGCCGACCAAGCGGGCGACGAGCGGGGCAATCGTACCGGGCGCGGCCTTATAAACGTCACCCGTGCGGCGAACTTGCACGTCGAGTTCTCCGGCGGCGAGGCCCTTCTTGCCCACGGCCACTACGATGGGAAACCCGATCAGCTCGGCGTCCTTGAACTTGAAGCCGGGCCGGGCGTCACGGTCGTCGAGCAGTACGTCGACCCCGGCAGCTTCGAGGCTGTCGTGCAACTCCTGCGCGGTTGTGGCCACTTCCGGCTCGCGGAGGTCAAGGGCGGCGATCAGCACCTGGAACGGCGCGATGGACATCGGCCAGATGATGCCCTTCTCGTCATGATAGGCCTCGATGGCCGCGGCCATGATGCGGTTCAGACCGATCCCGTAGCAGCCCATGATGAAGGGCTTCGGTTTGCCGTCGCGGTCGAGGCAACTCGCCTCCATGGCCACGGAGTACTTCGTCCCGAGCTTGAACACGTGGCCGACTTCGATGCACTTCTTGAACGCCAGCGGCGAGCCGTTAGGCGCGCGATCGCCCTGGACCGCGGTCCGAATGTCGCCCGATTCGGTGACCTGGAAGTCGCGCCCGGGGTTCACGCCCGTCACGTGATAGTCCGTCCTGTTCGCACCGGTAACTGCGCCATGCACCACGGTCACGGCCTGATCGGCGATCACGCGTGCCTTGATTCCGACGGGCCCGGCGAACCCGACATCCGCCCCGGTGACGTTCGCTATCAGTTCGGGCCCGGCGGGCTCGAGCGCCGCGACCTTCGCCACGCGCCGCAGCTTGGCCTCATTGACTTCGTGATCGCCCCGAACCAGTGCGGCGAGCGGCTCGCCGTCAGCCTTGTAGATGATCGTCTTGATCATCCTTGCGGGTGTGCATTTCAAGTACGTCGAGACCTCATCGATGGTGCGCAGGCCCGGGGTGTGCACTTCCTTCAGAGGCTCATCCCCTCCGCCGCCGGCGTCGGGGAGCGGTGCGACCTCGGCCCGCTCGAGGTTCGCAGCGTACAGTCCGTCCTCGGACTGCACGAGCCAGTCCTCCCCCGCGTCCGTGGGGACCATGAACTCGTGGGAGGCGTCGCCGCCGATCGGCCCCGAATCGGCCTCGACCGCGATATAGGGCAGCCCGCAGCGCCCGAAGATGGCGCAATACGCGTCGTACATCTTCTGGTAGCCCTCGTCGAGCCCGCCCGGTCCGTCCTTGCATGTATGGAACGAGTAGGCGTCCTTCATCAGGAACTCGCGGGTGCGGAGAACGCCGCTCTTGGGCCGGGTTTCGCCACGGAACTTGGTCTGTATCTGGTACAGGTTGATCGGGAGTTGCTTGTAGCTCTTGATGAAGGCCCGGGCAATCTCGGTGATCACCTCTTCATGGGTCGGGCCAAGAACG
>Ga0326597_10006830_pt1 | contig 15575 bp, 12 predicted proteins | sample RVTome_12_FD_203789 | JGI IMG/M metagenome (GOLD analysis project Ga0326597, IMG submission 203789) | Soil microbial communities from uranium-contaminated site in the Upper Colorado River Basin, Wyoming, United States - RVT100D185 | ecosystem: Environmental > Terrestrial > Soil > Contaminated >...
TGCGCTGGGGCCAGCAGGCCTTTTCCAATTTCAAGGTCGTACCGCCCGATACCGGCATCTGCCACCAGGTGAACCTCGAATACCTGGCGCGCACGGTGTTCACGGGCGAGGTCAACGGCGTGACCCAGGCCTATCCGGACACCGTTGTCGGCACCGACTCGCACACCACGATGATCAACGGCCTCGGCGTACTGGGCTGGGGCGTGGGCGGCATCGAGGCCGAGGCGGCGATGCTGGGCCAGCCGATCACCATGCTGATCCCGCAGGTCGTCGGTTTCAGGCTCTCCGGCAAACTGCCGGACGGCGCCACCGCCACCGACCTGGTGCTGACCATCACCCACATGCTGCGCAAGAAGGGCGTGGTGGGTAAATTCGTGGAATATTTCGGTCCGGGGCTCGACCACCTGCCGCTCGCCGACCGCGCCACCATCGCCAACATGGCGCCTGAATACGGCGCTACCTGCGGCATCTTCCCGATCGATAACGAGACACTGACTTACCTGCGCCTCTCCGGCCGCGGCGACGACCAGGTCAGCCTGGTCGAGGCCTATGCGAAACACCAGGGACTCTGGCGCGATAACAACGCGCCGGAAGCACATTACAGCGACGTCATGGATCTGGATATGAGCACCGTCGTGCCCAGCCTTGCCGGTCCCAAGCGCCCGCAGGACCGCGTCGCGCTCACCGACATGCAGCAGACTTTCAGGACAGCGCTGCCGCCGATGATCGAAAAACGCATGAAATCCGGCAGAGTCATGATCAATGATGCAGAATGGAATTACGAACTCACGGACGGTGCGGTGGTGATCGCCGCGATTACATCATGCACCAATACCTCCAATCCTTCGGTTTTGATCGGCGCAGGATTGCTGGCACAGAAGGCGCATGCCAAGGGGCTCACCCGCAAGCCCTGGGTCAAGACCAGTCTGGCGCCGGGTTCGCTGGTGGTCTCCGATTATCTGAAGAAGGCCGGCCTGCTGCCACATCTGGAAGCACTGGGTTTTAATACTGTCGGCTACGGCTGCACCACGTGTATCGGCAACTCCGGTCCGCTGCTAGAGGCGGTCAGCAAGGGGATCGCTGAAGGTGATCTGGTGGTGGCAGCGGTGCTCTCCGGCAATCGCAACTTTGAAGGCCGCGTACACGCCGAGGTCAAAATGAATTACCTCGCCTCACCGCCGCTGGTCGTCGCCTACGCCATCGCCGGTACAGTTAACATTGATCTCAACAAGGATCCGTTGGGTAAAGGCACAGACGGCAAGCCGGTGTATCTCAGGGACATCTGGCCGGACCGCAAGGAGATCAATAACGCCGTCATCTCCACCATCGACTCCAGGATGTTCCGGGACAGTTACGCCAACGTTTTCAAGGGTGATACGCGCTGGGGCAAAATCAAGGTCCCGGCATCCAACCAGTATGTTTGGGACAATGATTCCACCTATATCGCCAACCCGCCCTACTTCACCGGCATGAGCAAAAAGCCCCAGGGGTTCACCCCGATCCAGGGAGCGCGCGTACTGGCCTATCTCGGCGATTCCATCACCACCGATCACATCTCGCCCGCCGGGGCGATCAAGAAAGACAGCCCGGCGGGGAAATATCTCGTCCAACGTGGCGTGCAGCAGAAGGACTTCAATTCCTTTGGCGCGCGGCGCGGCAACCACGAAGTCATGATGCGCGGCACCTTCGCCAACATCCGGCTGCGCAACAAGCTGGTGCCGGGCGTGGAAGGCGGCGTGACCTCGTACCTGCCGGGCGGTGAACAAATGTTCATCTATGACGCCGCCATGAAATACCAGGCGAACAAGGTACCACTCATTATTCTTGCCGGAAAAGAATACGGCACCGGCTCATCGCGCGACTGGGCGGCCAAGGGCACCATGCTGCTCGGCTGCCGCGCGGTCATCGCTGAAAGCTTCGAGCGCATCCACCGTTCCAATCTCGTCGGCATGGGCGTGTTGCCTTTAACTTTCAAACCGGGCGAAACCGCGGAGGGACTCGGTCTGACCGGGAAGGAAATCTATGACATAGAAGGCCTCAGCACCGGCGCCAAAGAGGTTACGGTGATCGCCAGGGCGGATGGCAAGGAAAAACGCATCCAGGCCACCGTGCGCGTCGATACGCCGAAGGAATGGGAATACTACAACCACGGCGGCATCCTGCATTACGTGCTGCGCCAGCTCGCCGCATAATGAAAAAAATCCCCTTCCCCCTTAAAGGGGGAAGGTCGGGATGGGGGTGAAAAACCTCCACCGGAACACAGACCCGTAGAGGAGAAAAATCATATGCCATTGGTCAACATCTCCCTGCTGAAAGGCAAATCTCCGGCATACATCAAGGCCGTCGCCGATGGAGTAAACTCCGCTGTGATCGAAACCATGGGGTTTCCGCCCGATGACCGCTACCAGATCATCAGCGAGCACGAACCCCATTGCCTCGAATACCAGGGGCGCACCGCAGACCGCGTCATGATGTTTCTCATCATGCGCAGCGGGCGTTCCCCCGAGTCCAAAAAGGCCTTCTACAAGAAAGTGACGGAAAACCTGGCGCGCAATCCCGGCATCGATCCCGCCAATGTTCTCATCAGCATCGTGGAGAACGACAACATCGACTGGTCATTCCGCGACGGCGTTGCCCAGTTTGTTCCGTAATCCATGCCCATTTACGAATATCACTGTCATCCTTGCGATAAGGAGTTTGAACTGCTGGTGCGCAACTCGACCAAACCGGCCTGTCCCGAATGCGGTAGCACAAAAGTAATCAAAAAAATGTCCACCTTTGCCGTGGGCAACGGCACCCAGACGACCGACACCTCCGAACTCTGCGGAACCTGTGGCAAAGTGCCGGGTTCCTGCGCTTTTGATTCATGAATAATCACTTAACTTTCAGTATAAGGAACCGATATATGACCAGTTTCATACGATCCTCATCAACATTTTTCTGTGTTGCCATACTCCTGTCCGCCATGAATGTCAGCGCCCACCCGGTCGACGATCATCCCCAGGCGGACAATGTACAGATCATCATGCTGGCCGAAAATGCATCACCGGCACCCGCAACCGAAAGCAGCACTATCACGCTGGAAGGTTTGAGCGGCCCCAAGGACAGCAAAGGCATTGCTGCGATTGAACCAAAAGGAATTATAGATCTGGGTGTGGAATTTCCGGTCATGGCCGGCAGGCAATTACGGGCGCGGCTGTTTACCGTGGAACCCGGTGGCGTCGTGGGCATACATACCCATATCGAACGCCCCGGATATGCCTTCATCATCAGCGGCAGGATAGTGGAACACCGAAATGACACGCCGGATTCCATTGAACACGCCGCGGGCAGTGTGGCCATGGAAAAAGCCGGCGTCACCCACTGGTGGGAAAATATATTCGATGTACCAGTGAAAGCGCTGGTGGTGGATATCTTCAAGCCGGAATAACCTGAATCATGCGAAATTGGCTCTGATGATTTATTCAAGAGGAACACTCGAATGAATACCCTTAATTATGGTGCTACTGGGAAACCCGCAATATTGGGGTTATCGGGATTCCCACTAATACACTGTTAGTGGCATATAAATGACCGAGCATTGGTTAAGGACGGATGAAAGAATAGATGCGTTATCTTCATTGCATCTATATGTAGATACTATTTCGAGAACTAAAGAAGATCCTATTTACTGGAAATGGTCAATAATTTCGTTGCACAACTCCGTTCAGTGTGTGATGTCGTTTCATCTTGGTTTTGGTAATGATTTGCTAGTAATGAGCCAGGATGACGCAGAGGCATGGTTAGAAGCACATGATTTAGGCGCTGAATATCCAGAAACAAAAATGGATAATTTCTTGAATCTATACAAAAAAATTAAAAAACATGCAATTTTGGGATATAAATTTGTACCAAATAATGGAGAAGGAACATCGATTAAACAATTAAATAAATTTCGAAATGAATTTGTTCATTTCATGCCTAAAGGGTGGTCTATTGAAATGAGCGGAATGCCAAAAATATGTTGTGACTGCTTGAATATCGTAAAAAAGCTCGGTGAAGGTCCTATAAATGTACGATGGGAAACAGATAAACAGGCGATATTGTTTACAAATTTGCTAACTAAAGCGATAAACAAAACAAATGAAATATACCACTAACAAGGCGTTCGAGGTGCGCCAACAACGCGCACCTCAACTTAGTCGTTATATGTCAACCCATTTGAGGGAGGTTCCAGGTGAAATGTCCAAAGTGTAGTTCCGCAATGGAGACTGTTTCGTACCGTACCGTCGAAGTTGATCGCTGCACCAAGTGCGCCGGTCTCTGGTTCGACCTGCTCGAAGCAGAAGATCTGAAGATGCTCAGTGGCGCGGAAGTGATCGACAGCGGCAATGCCGTGGCCGGGAAGACCCGGAACAAGACAGGAAATATTAAGTGCCCGAAGTGCTCGGTGGACATGCTGCGGATGGTTGTCAACGAACAACCACACATCTGGTATGAGTCGTGCCCCGTTTGCTACGGTACCTACTTTGACGCCGGTGAATTCACGGACTTCAAAACCGAGACCTTTATGGACAGGGTCAGGGACGTTTTCAGCAGGGAGAGGAAGTAAGACGTACAACCGGGCGCGCGAGGGCGCGTTGAAAACCGATTAGAGATCCTTGTACTGGATTACGATCGAACCGTCAGCTTCATAAACTCTGTTCTCAATCAGCTTTCTGGCTGCGATTTCGATTACAGCCCGGTTCTCTGTTACTGCCTTCATGGGCAAATCCGCTGATGTGTTAAATTTCTTTTGCAGGGCCGCGTATGAAATCCTGCATGACACCCGCTTCCCGTCCACCTGTGCTGCAATCGTGGCAACCTTGGTCATGGGGTTCCAGCATTGCAGCAATGGAAACGTTATCTTGCCGATTTCCAGGGTATTGTTTCTGTAGGTACTTAATATCATAAGCGAAGTTCCGTCAAACTAAAGTGCGGGCTGCATTTTTTTACAGCCCTTGAGGGTGGGTTGATGCTTTTCATCCTGAAAAAAATCACTCTGGTCAACATACTATCACAGATAGAAGCTATGTGTCCCTCTTTTAATGTGTAGGGACGGTGTAACAGCATATACAAGAAACAAAAGTCAGCAGATACAGAGACCCCGATCGATCATGGGCAGGAAGTACCGGGCCTGTACACGTAGGGCCAGCCCCGCTGCAAAGCCCGGACCGATGAATTACTCAGCGTTCCTCAAGGACGCGGAGTTCGGTGTCGGCGATACGCAGGCGTTTGGACAGTGCAAACGAAAGTTGTTCGAAGACCCTGCCGCCCAGCGTGGGATCCAGTTTTACCAGCGCGTCGAAACGGTCGCGGGACAACACGTAGAGGTCCGTGGCCGTCGCCGCCTCGGCGTCCGCCGAGCGCGGTTCCCGGTCCAGGAACGCCATTTCCCCGAAGAAGTCCCCGCGGCAGAATGTCGCCAGATGATGGCGTTTGCCCCCCTCCAGGGGCAACAGGGCATGCACCCGGCCGCGTCTTACAAAATAAATCTGGTCGCTGGTCTGGCCCTGGGAACAGATATGTCCCCCGGCCGGCACCGAGATTGCTTCCACGGCATAGGAAAGTTTCATAATGGCCTCGGCATCCAGGTCACTGAACACCTCGATCTCGTTGAGTGTAAGCGACGGAGCTTCCTCCTCGGGTGACCAGCCGGCGGATTCCAGCAGCCTCTCCTCCATCCATTCAATCGCGCCGTCACGCGTGTCGAATATCCGTATGCCACCGCCGCCCCGCACCAGGCCGAGTTGTGCCATGTAATGTTCAATGTCCTGGTGTGTGGGCAGGCTTGATGGCATGCCGCTGAAGATCATTTCCCCGTTCCGCTCATGCAGCCGTTCCTGCATCTGTTCAAACAGGTGCGCGGCGGTGAAGTCCATGGACTGCACGCGCCTGAGATCAATAAGCAGAAAGCGCAACACGGTAAGGTCCTTTTCCAGTTCCGAGAACAATTGATCGGTCGTGCCAAAAAACAGGTTGCCATGCAATTGCACCACCGCCGCCTGGTGGCCGACTTTGTCCAGCAATTCGTTTTCTGCGACCAGGCGCCGGCGTTTGGAGCGCGCGCCACGCAGGTCAACCTTGTTCACGATTACCGAGCCCCGGATCTGATCACGGATAAACAGCAGGATCGCAAGAATGATCCCCACCACGGACGCCGCAATTAATTCAATCTGGGCCACGGCGACCACAGTGGCGATAACGGCGAAATCAACCCGCGTGTCCGGTTGCAGCACCAGCCGGAACATACCCTTGTCAAACATGCGCCAGGCGACCACGAGCAAGACACCGGCCAGCGCGCTGATCGGGACCCAGGCGATAATCGAGCTGAGCAGGACGACGGCCAGGATGGCAAATACGCCTTCGCTTACTCCCGACCATGGCGTGCGACCGCCACTGGTAAAATTCACCAGGGTCGGTCCCATGGTTCCGGCACCGGGCATCCCGCCGAACAGGAATGCAGCGGCATTGGCGGTGCCCTGGCCGATCAGTTCCCGGTTGGAATCATGGCGCCGGCGTGAAAGCGCATCCAGCACGACGCCGGTCTTGAGGGTGTCAATAGATAACAGCACCGATAGGGTCAGGGCCGTAACTAAGACGGCGCTGATGTCCGCCGCCTGTATTGCAATCAGGGACCCCGCCCGCGCGCTGATTGCCTCCGTAAATGATCCGGCGGCGGAAATCGGCCCGATCACCAGGGGGTTCCCTTCCAGTTGGAGTAGTTCGCGATTGATAATCGCGATCACGAAATACGCCACGATCCCGGACAGCAGGCCGAGGATCGCGCCCGGTACTTTTTTGGTCAGCCGCGGCGCCAGTGCCATCACCAGGATGGTCACCAGGCCGACGGTGATACCGGTAAGACTCCACAGATCGGGTGCGGCAAGGCCCTGGAACAGATGCACACCCTTGGGCAGCCCCAGCAGTTTTGGCAACTGCGCAACCGCAATGATCAACGCGACCCCGGACAGATAACCACTCACCACCTGGAAGGGAATATATTTGATCAGTCGCCCGGCGCGCACCACGCCATAGAGAAACTGGAAACAGGCGGACATAATGGCCGTCAAGGCGAGCAACGACACCACCCGTTCAGCCGTGTAACTGCCCGTGGACCCAAGCTGCAAGGCAAGACCGGACAAGACTGCCGCGGCAGGAGCACAGGGCGCGGTGATGAAACCGCCGTTGCGGCTGACCAGAGGCGCAACTATACCCAGCGCCGCCGCGCCCAGCATTCCGGCCAGAGCGCCGATGCCTGTAAATTCAGGTGTAATGGTGGTGTACACCAGCACGCCGAACGCGATGGATGACGGCAACGCCACCAGCATTGCGGCAAGCCCGCCCCACAGATCTCCCGCGAGTCCGGCCCTGCCCGCCTGTGGTCCGTCAGTCATAAATTATTTTATAGTTCAGCGCCTTCCATTATGCATTATTTTCTTTTGAGCCCCAGCGGATCATTCGGGTTGATGCCCTTAAGGAAAGGCAGGCGCCGATCGAGGTGGGTAATCTGGTACACCTTGCCTATCCAGTTGTTGATGATGGCCTCGGCGCTGTCATGCCAGGTATTGTCCAGCGTGGGCACAATCAGGTCTTCCGGAAATTCCGGCGGCTCCCGGCCTGATTTGCATGCTGCAATCACCCATTCCCGGTATTCCTCGAGGATGGCCGTGGACTGCAGCGTGAGATAATTTTCCGGCAGCGGAGGATATTCATTGATCTCCCCGCGGATGTAACGTCCCACCTCGCGCTTGTATTCCTTGAGGAGGCTGATGGCATCGTATTCCGGATGGCCCTGAAAAAACACGATGCGAAAGCCGTCTTCGCTCACCGCAAGGTGCACGCCCGCCTCCTCACTTTCCGCCAGGATCCCGAGCCGCGCCTGTTCAAACTGCTTCCTGCTGATCTCGTTGAAGCGCGAATGCGGGATATTGAAGCGCGTGTTGACTCCGGCCACCAGCGGATGGTGGATGTCCATCACTTTGTGGGAATAGACGCCCCAGCGCTTGGCAGGGAGCGGCGTGCGTTTCTGTCCGTAACGGAACTGCAATACCGCGTGCGTTGCCAGGCACGAGCACAGGGTGGACGTGACGTTCGCAAACGCCCAGTCAATGACCTCAATCAAGGGTTTCCAGAACGGCTGCTCCGACAGTTCCGGGCTGGTGACGTTGGCACCGGTGATGATCAGCGCGTCCAGGCCTTCCGCCTTGATCTGCTCGAAGCTCTTGTAGTATTTGTTGATATGCGCCTGGCCTTCGGATGTCCGGATCAGTTCCTTGAGGGAAAACGGATGCACGTAGAATTGCGCGATCTGGTTGCTCTCGCCTACCAGGCGGAAAAACTGCCGCTCCGTCGCCTCGAGCGCGGCGTCCGGCATCATGTTCAGCAGACCGATGTGGAGTTCGCGGATGTCCTGATGGATGGCGTGATCACGTTCGAGGATCAGCTCGCCTTCCGCGCGCAGTCTGGCAAAACTCGGCAGTGTCGTATCGGCTACCAGTGGCATAGTTATCTGACCTTGGTTCAGAGGGTGATACACATTCAACCCCTGCCTTGACCTCCCCCTTCCAGGGGGAGGAAATAAATGATCTCCTTCCCTCTTCCAGGGGAAATAAACAAAAATCTCCTTCCCCCTTTCAGGAGGAAGGTCGGGATGGGGGTAAATTTTTAAACATACCCCCTGTTATTCCATCATCGCCATTCTTATTTTTTTGCGTTGAGAATCTTCTCCACGAGGTTCAGAAAATCCTCTTCGCTTTGCACCGCCTCGGCCTGCCGGGTGGTGATGGTATAACCATATTGGCCGGCAATGGTCTCATAGCGCGGGATCCTGGAATAGAAGAGGCGCGGGAACACCCAGCGCGCGAAATCATCCGGTTCAACCATGGCGACGAAACGCAGTTTTTTCTCGTTCATGTAGATGGACAGCTGTTCATCCAGAAACGCTTCCCGGAAATAGAGGGGCTTGGGCACATTCTTCGCGCGCCGGATCAGCTCCTTCTCGTCTTCTTTTGAGGCCTTGATGTAAATGATCAGCGTATGCGCGGCCAGCGCCTCCAGGACCTGCAGATCATCGAGTTCGCACAGGCTGCCGCCGGCATCATTGATAAAATGATTGTAGCCGAAGATATAACTGGACTTCTCGATAAACTCGGGCACATCTTTCATGGCGGCGATCTCGGCCTGCCGGTGCAGTTCCTGCCGGTATTTGAATTCGGAGAGGCCCAGCCCACCCTGCTCCGGATTCCCCAGCTTGCCGAGGAAGGTGGAAACAGGACTCAGGTTGTCCACGCTGAGGTTGTTCCTGATCTGGATGGAATCCGAGCGGAGCAACTCCCGCATCATCGGGATTTGCATCAGTTGTTTCTTGATGTGATCGAGGATTGGCTCATCCAGGTAGCGTGTGCCGATGCGGTAATCACCGGAATAATGAAACCAGTGGGCCTTGCGCAGGATGCAGGCAAGCCGCGTCTTCCCCACACCGGACATGCCGAGCAGGGTAATGGCCTTGCGGTCCCACTTCCTGAATTCTTCCGCGCTGAGTTTCAATGTGAATTACCCGGGTTTCATTAATGCAATAAGGGCGGGATTATAAGCTGAATCCGGGAGAGTGTCGTCATTCGGGGGTAAATACCGTAACCCGGCAGTGAATGTTTTTTTAACTGGATGCCGGCCTGCGCCGGCATGACGAACAACCAAAGATCATCGGTACCTCCCGGAAATAAAAAACCCGGTTGCCATGAAAAGCAACCGGGTTTCTGTTCTTGCTGGACTACTTCTGTTACTTGCGGGCGGCCTTGGCCTTGTGCTGCGTGTCAAACTGGGCCTCTTCCGTCGATCCATCCAGCGCGCGGACCGAAGACTGGCCACCCTGGATCACGGTGGTGACGTCGTCAAAGTAACCGGTGCCGACTTCCTGCTGATGGCTGGCGAAGGTGTACCCGCGATCATTTGCGGCAAATTCCTTCTCCTGCACCATCTCCACGTAGGCCGTCATGCCCTTGCGCACGTATTCATAGGTCAGTTCGAACATGTTGTACCACATGTTGTGAATGCCTGCCAAAGTAATAAACTGGTACTTGTATCCCATCGCGCCCAGTTCCTTCTGGAATTTCGCAATATCGGTATCGCTCAGGTTCTTTTTCCAGTTGAACGACGGGGAACAATTGTAGGCCAGCAACTGGTCCGGATATTTCCTGCGGATGGCCTCGGCAAACTTTTTCGCTTCCTGCATGTCCGGCACGGCGGTCTCGCACCAGAGCAGATCGGCATACGGCGCATAGGACAGGCCGCGGTCGATAGCCTGGTCGATACCGGCCCGGGTTTCATAGAAACTTTCTGAAGTGCGTTTGCCGGTAATGAATTTCCGGTCGCGCTCATCACGGTCGGAGGTAAGCAACGCGGCGGCATTGGCGTCAGTACGCGCCAGCACCACCGTCGGCACGCCCAGGACGTCTGAGGCCAGACGCGCGGCCGTCAGTTTCTGTAACGCTTCCTGTGTGGGCACCAGCACCTTGCCGCCCATGTGCCCGCATTTCTTGACGGAGGCCAGTTGATCTTCAAAATGTACGCCGGCGGCGCCGGCGGCGATCATCCCCTTCATCAATTCAAAGGCATTCAGCACTCCCCCGAATCCGGCCTCGGCATCGGCCACGATCGGGGCAAAGAAATCGATATCGTTCCTGCCCTTGGACCACTGGATCTCATCGGCGCGCTTGAAGGCATTGTTGATCCTGCGCACCATGGTCGGGACGGAATTCACCGCATACAGCGACTGGTCCGGGTACATGGTCTCGGAGGTGTTGCCGTCCGCGGCCACCTGCCAGCCGGACAGATAGATGGCCTTGATCCCGGCCTTGACCTGCTGTACTGCCTGGCCTCCGGTAATGGCACCCAGGGAGTTTACATAGGGTTCTTCATTGACCAGTTTCCAGAGTTTTTCGGCGCCGCGGCGGGCGAGTGTATGTTCTTCCTGTACCGAACCCCGCAGGCGGACAACGTCCGCGGCCGTATAGTCACGCTTGACCCCTTTCCAGCGCGGGTTCTTCTTCCAGTCCTGCTCTAACTGTGTTGCCTGTTCTTCTCTCGTCATATCTTCTCCTGAACTGTACGGATATTGCATAACTGTCTTTAAAAAATGGACGACCATAATCTCATAATTGCCCGTAGGCTTCCAGAGTCAGGAAGGCCGGCAGATGCTTGTTGGTGATCAATCGGTCCAGCAGTTCACCGGCGGCCTGAAAATGCCGGGACTCATAGACGTGATCGCCCAGTTCCTCGCGGATATTGAGCAGTTGCCGCGCCAGCGCCTCGCGGAACATTTCGATGGTGACCTTCTTGCCGTTGTCGAGTACACCCTGCGGATAACGTATCCATTGCCAGATCTGCGCACGCGCGATCTCGGCTGTCGCCGCATCTTCCATCAGGTGAAATATGGGGACGCACCCCTGCCCGCCCAGCCAGGATTCGGTATAGCGCAAGGCCGCGCTGATGTTGCTTTCAAACCCGGCGCGGGTGATGGTTCCCTCCGGCACCTTAAGGAGGTCCGCCTGGGTGACATGGACATCCTCGCGCTTCCTGGCGATCTGGTTCGGTCCCGGCATGTGTTTATTGAAAATCTCCATGGCCAGGGGCACCAGTCCCGGATGACCGACCCAGGTCCCGTCGTGGCCGTTCTTCACCTCGCGTTCCTTGTCGGCGCGGACCTTGGCCATGGCCTGCTCGTTCAAATCTGCGTCTTCCTTGATCGGGATTTGCGCCGCCATGCCGCCCATGCCATGGATGCCGCGGCGGTGGCAGGTCTTGATCAAGAGGTCGGAATAGGATTTCATGCAATGGGTGTTCATGGTCACCTGGCTGCGTTCCGGCAGCACGAATTCGGGGCGATTGCGGAAACATTTAATGAAACTGAAGATGTAGTCCCAGCGGCCGCAATTCAGTCCGGCGGAATGTTCCCTGAGCTCCCACAGGATTTCATCCATCTCGAAGGCCGCTGTAACGGTTTCAATCAGTACCGTCGCCCGGATGCTGCCGCGCGGGATTCCGATGTAATTCTGGGCGAAGACAAACACCTCGTTCCACAGGCGGGCCTCCAGGTAACTTTCCATTTTGGGGAGATAGAAATACGGGCCGCTGCCTTTGTTCAGCAAGGCCTTGGCGTTGTGGTACAAAAACAGGCCGAAATCAAACAGGCCGGCCGAGATCGGCTCGCCGTCCAGCAGCACATGTTTTTCCCGCATGTGCCAGCCGCGTGGCCGCACGAACAGCACCGCGGTTTCCTTGTTGAGCTTGTACAGTCTGCCGTCCGGACTGGCGTAATGGATAGACTCATTGATGACATCGCGCATGTTGATCTGCCCATAGACCATGGCCCTCCAGGTCGGCGCCGAGGAGTCCTCGAAGTCCGCCATGTACACCCGGGCCCCGGAATTGAGGCCGTTGATTACCATCTTGCGATCCACCGGCCCGGTCATCTCGACGCGGCGATCGAGCAGGTCTTTGGGTATGGGCGCCACCTGCCACTCACTTTCCCGGATGTCCCTGGTCTGGGGCCAGAAATTGGGCAGCTCACCGGCATCAAAGGCATGCTGGCGTTTGACGCGGGTATTTAGTAAATGCCGGCGGCGTTCGCCAAAACGTTTTTCCAGTTCCTCCACAAAGGCCAGCGCCTCGGGGGTCAGGATTTCCTGGTATTCAGGAGTGATGATGCCGACAATCTGGAGCCCGCCCATGGTCACCGGTTGCACGTAAATGGCCTGGGACATTTCCACCGGTTCCCGGGTCGTTGCATGTATGGTCATAAGCTGGTCAAACCACTCATTAAAAGGGCGTGAAGGAACAGAAAAAGTACACTATATTGCATTGCACAAAATGTCAATTGTCAGTCTAACATCCCGGGAAGGCGGGAAAATTTCTTTATATATTCATCATTATGGACCAGACCTGTCCGGCCTGCCCGGTCACGGATGGATGGGGATGCAAACACAGGCGGGCACTCTCTGGTAAAGTGGCTGCATGCAAGCTACCGCGTCATGTCCCACCTTCCGGAATACAGGAACAAATATTTACTTTATCACCAAACATATTGTGCTGCACGGCAGAAAAAATCACGCGCAACGTCCGGCCATACAGGAAATGAAATCGGTCACGGAGAAGGATATAATTATTTTGCATAGTTTCTCGTTCAATCGGAATTTTCTTGATTCGACATGACAGACAAGATTCAACATCGACATGAAGAAGGACTGGCGCTGCAGGAGTCCAAACCGAAGCTCAAGCGCCCGCCCCTGTACCAGGTCATCCTGAATAACGATGACTACACGCCCATGGATTTCGTCGTGCAAATCCTCGAGATATTTTTTTCCCTGGACCGGGAGAATGCAGTGCGCATCATGCTCGAGGTGCATACGCGCGGACGGGGCATCTGCGGCATTTTCACGCGCGAGGTCGCCGAGACCAAGGTGTCCCAGGTCAACAGTTTTTCCAGGGAACACCAGCACCCGTTGTTGTGCACGATGGAAAAGGCCTGAGGTCTGAACCATGCTCGATAAAGAACTGGAACATACTCTCAATTCCGCCTACAAGGAGGCGCGCGATCAACGGCATGAATTCATCACCGTTGAACATTTGCTGCTCGCCCTCCTGGATAACGCGTCCGCGGCCCGCGTGCTGCGCGCCTGCGGGGCCAACCTCAATGTCCTGCACAATGATCTGGCCAGGTTCATCGGGGAGAACTCGCCCCTGCTCGGCAAAAATGACTCCCGCGAGACGCAACCCACACTTGGATTCCAACGCGTCCTGCAACGCGCCGTCTTCCACGTGCAATCTTCCGGACGCAAGGAGGTCACTGGCGCCAACGTGCTGGTAGCCATCTTCGCCGAACGGGAATCCCACGCCGCCTATTTCCTCGCGCAGCAGGGCATCACCCGGCTGGATGTGGTGAATTACATCTCGCACGGCATCGCCAAGATTCCGGATGAAGACCAGAATGATTACTCCGAATCACAGGCTGAGGATGAAGTACGTACCGAGGAACCCGGTTCCAATCCGCTCGAGGCCTACGCCCTCAATCTCAATACCCAGGCGATGCTCGGCAAAATCGACCCGCTGATCGGCAGGGAACTCGAGGTCGAGCGTACCATCCAGATTTTGTGCCGGCGGCGCAAGAACAACCCCCTGTTCGTGGGCGAGGCCGGCGTCGGCAAGACCGCCATCGTCGAAGGCCTGGCCAAGATGATTGTCGACGGTGATGTGCCCGACGTCCTTGGGGGCAGCACTATTTATGCGCTGGACATGGGCGCGTTGCTCGCCGGCACCAAGTACCGCGGCGATTTCGAGAAACGGCTGAAGGGCGTCATCGCCCAGATCAAGAAAAACAAGGGGGCCATCCTGTTCATCGATGAGATCCACACCATCATCGGCGCCGGCGCGGCCTCGGGCGGCGTGATGGACGCCTCCAATATCATCAAGCCGGTGCTCGCCTCGGGTGAACTCAAATGCATCGGGTCGACTACGTACCAGGAATACCGCGGCATCTTTGAAAAAGACCGGGCACTGGCGCGGCGCTTCCAGAAGATTGACGTGACCGAACCCTCGATCGACGAGTCCGTTAAAATTCTCGAAGGGCTGAAATCACGGTTCGAAGATCATCACCAGGTCAAATTCACGCACCAGTCGCTGCGTTCCGCCGTCGAACTGACCGATCGCTACATCAATGACCGGCACCTGCCGGACAAGGCCATCGATATCATTGATGAGGCGGGCGCGTCCCAGCAATTATTGCCGCCGTCCAGGCGCAAGAAGACGATCGGCGTCACCGACATTGAAAATATCGTCGCCAAGGTGGCGCGCATCCCCCCCAAGAGTGTTTCCACCTCCGACAAGGACGTAATGAAGAACCTCGATCGCAATCTCAAGATGGTGGTGTTCGGACAGGACGAGGCCATCGGCATGCTGGCCACCGCCATCAAGATGGCGCGCTCCGGCCTCGGCAATCCGCAACAGCCCATCGGCGCGTTTCTCTTTGCGGGGCCCACCGGCGTGGGCAAGACCGAAGTCACCCGCCAGCTCGCGCAAATCATGGGGATCGAACTGATACGCTTTGACATGTCGGAATACATGGAACGCCACACGGTATCGCGCCTCATCGGGGCGCCGCCGGGGTATGTCGGTTTTGATCAGGGCGGGCTGCTCACGGATGCCGTCAACAAGCAGCCTCATTCCGTGTTACTGCTCGATGAAATGGAAAAAGCACATCCCGACGTGTTCAACATCATGCTGCAGGTCATGGACCACGGCACGTTGACCGACACCAACGGCAGGAAAACGGATTTTCGCAATGTCATCATCGTGATGACCACCAATGCCGGCGCCGACCGCATCAGCCGCTCCTCGATGGGATTCACCCCGCAGGATCACAGTGGTGATTCCATAGAGGTGATCAAACAGATGTTCAGCCCGGAATTCCGCAACCGTCTCACGGCCATCATCCAGTTCAAGCCGCTGGACATGGCCACCGTCAAGAATGTCGTCGATAAATTCCTGGTGGAATTGCAGTC
>Ga0326597_10006832_pt1 | contig 15570 bp, 17 predicted proteins | sample RVTome_12_FD_203789 | JGI IMG/M metagenome (GOLD analysis project Ga0326597, IMG submission 203789) | Soil microbial communities from uranium-contaminated site in the Upper Colorado River Basin, Wyoming, United States - RVT100D185 | ecosystem: Environmental > Terrestrial > Soil > Contaminated >...
ATCTCGACGACTATGAAACTGAGGACACCCGCCCCCTGGTTGTGGGACTGCTCTTCTCCGTCGAGCCGGGGATCTACCTCGACCTGTTCGGAATTCGCGCGGAGATCAACGTGCTGACGACGCCGGACGGGCCGGAGGTCACCACGCTTCCGCTGCAGACCGAGGTTCTGCCATTACTCGCGACGTAGACCACCCCAGCTATCTCTACTGGGTCATCATCCTCCAGCAGGTCATCGCCTCGGGGACATTCCTCGCGGCCAAAGTCGCGCTACGCGACATCCCGCCGCTCGACATGGCGTTCATGCGCTTCGTGATCGCCGCTGTGATCCTGTGGCCCATGGGCGAGCACCGGCGCCGCGGGCGCCCAATCGAGCGTGCCGACGACCTCAGAATCTGGGGCCTCGGCATTCTTGCCATTCCCTTAAACCAGGGTCTCTTTCTCTATGGGCTCCAGTGGACCACCGCCGGCCATTCGGCGCTGCTTTACGGGCTAACGCCCATGTTCGTTTTGATCCTCGCGGCCCGTCGCCTGGGTGAACGGATCACCTTCTGGCGCACGACCGGAATCCTGATTGCGTTCGCCGGCGTGGTTCTGGTGCTTCTGGAAAAGGGGATCAGGCTCGCACCGAGCCAGTTCCTGGGCGACTTCCTGGTCCTTTTGGGTGTCGTCGCCTGGGCCTACTACACCGTGCTTGGAAAGCCCTTGATCAAGAAATATGGCGCAATCGTTGTGACCGCCCGCGCCATGACGTATGGAACGGTGCTGTTCATCCCCTTCGGTCTGGTTTCGATATGGGACTTCGTGCCGGCCGCCGTGGCGCCGGACGCGTGGCTGGGGCTCCTCTACTGCGCCATCATGACCTCGGTCATCGCGTACACCCTCTGGTTCTGGGCTTTGAAATTCATCGACGCCTCGCAGGTGGCGGTCTTCAACAATATTCAGCCGGTAGTCGCCGCGTTCTTCGGCTGGCTCTTGCTCGGCGAGCCTCTGACCGCGACTTTCGTGGCAGGGGGCGTGCTTGTGCTGATCGGCGTATACATCACGGAGAAACTCTGATGCCCGAATCGACCGCCCTGGCCCGCGTGCGCCGACAGATCTCAACGGCCCGATTTCCGCAGCTGCTCGGCCTCAAGCTCACCAGGCTCGCCCGCGGCAAAGTCGAAGTGCGCATGCCCAATCGCGCCGCCTTTCGCCAGTATCGCGGCGCGACGCACGGCGGTGCGCTCTGTGCGCTCCTCGACACCGCCGCCACCATGGCGAGCAACACGTTGATTGCGGCCGATCAGGATACGGTGACGATCGAGCTCAAGGTCAACTTCCTCGCGGCGGGGGCCGGCCGTCGCCTCGACGCCAAAGCGGAAGTGCTGCACCATGGCCAGAGCACGTCCATTACGAAAGTGGAAATTCGCCGGGACGACGGCAAGCTTTGCGCCTACGCGACGGTGACCAATTTGATCTACACCGTCAAAGGCCCGGAGGTGGCCTTCGCCGTGCATGTCCAGCGCGCGTGAATTGCAGGTGAGCATCGAGTCCAGCTACAAGCGCATTTACGCCGTCGTCAGGCGCATTCCCAGAGGGCGGGTGGCCACGTACGGCCAGGTCGCCCAGCTCGCGGGCCTTGCGGGTCACGCGCGCCAGGTGGGCTATGCGCTCCACGCAACGCCGGAAGATGTCGTCATCCCGTGGCACCGCGTCATCAATGCGCAAGGCGAGGTGAGCCTGCGGCGCGTGCCCGGTCATGAAGGCTTTCAACGCGCCCTGCTCGAAGACGAAGGAGTCATCTTCGACCTGAAGGGGCGGGCGTCGCTGACGCGCTTCGGGTGGAAGCCGCGCCGGAGGAAACGACTACTCGCCGGCTACGGCGGCCGATCCCCTGGCGCCCGCGAGCGCGTCCTTAAGGTGAAATAGGCAGAGGCTGGGATCGGGTATTCCCTCGAGGCACAGAAGGCAGCGGTTGGGGTTGCCCGGCCGGCTCTTTTCTCCCTCGACGTCCACCAGCACACCGCGTGCGCAGAGCATGCACTTGTCCGGCGCCGGGCTGAAGGTCTGTCCCGAAGCGGCGGCCACACGCGCTGCCGTCTCGGAGGGCGGCTCGCCGGCTCTGAGGTCGCCCAGAATTTCCACGCGATGAAATCCGGCGAGCACCGGCCGGCCGCGGTCCATGCGCAACGTGGCCAGGCCGTCGACGGTCATGCCCGCCTCAAACCCGAATCGCTGCATCTGGGCGCGCGACACCCGCATGTAGATCGGATCGAGGAACAGGTCGTAACCGACGATCGCCGTGCGAAACGTCAGAAGCCATCCCACGAAGCGCAAATGGTGCCTGCCGTTGCCGTCGAACGCTTTCATGTGCGGCTTGACGGTGTGCACGGTGCCCCGGAACTCCACTTCGCGGCCCTCGACTTCGCCCAGCCATTCTTCCCAGGCGGTCAGTTCCTGCTGGAATCGCTCGAACTCCTCCGGAGAGATTTTCAGCTCGGAATTGTAGCCTGTCTTCTCTTCATAGTAGTACTTGCAGCCGCGGCAGAGTCGCCCGACGAAACTGTATTTGCGCGGGCAGGCCTGTCCCTTGTCGAATTTCTTGCAGCGCCACTTGAACTGCACGCAGCCGGACGGAAAGCAGCTCCGCTTGCGCAGGACGTGATAAGCCGAGACGTCGTCCTCGAAGCGATGATGCGGGGTGTAGGCGCAGTGGAAAATATTCGTGCGCTTGTAGGCGTTGCGTATTCGGCGCTGCATCCTGCTTCCCGGGTCTTACATCTTACAGGCGATACGTAATGAACTCTATCCTGTTTGTCCACACGGCATTGTCCCAACCAATGTGGGCCGAATCCCACGCTTTTCGCACACGCATTCGGTCAAGCTGACATAAGCCGCACATTCGGTTGCCTCGTCGTAGCAGCATCCTTCCACAGCCCAGCGACTTACACTTTCCGTCTTGCGGCATTCTTCCGCGGCACCCCCGTTGCGGACAAGGTCGTCAGGAGTGGGTGAGAAGGAGTGCGGTCGCGATGATGGTGAAATTCGTGCTGACGATGGAAGACCTCACGGTTGAAGATCGCCACATCGACGCTCTCGAGTTCGGCTGGACCGGCGATCTCAGCCAGGACGAGATTCTCTCTTTGTCGCGGAAGTGGATTACGACGCAGAATTTTCTCACGGATCGGATGATCGGGCTCGACCGGGTGGGTGAATCGTCCTTGACGATCGAGCCGTTCGAACCCCAGAGAGGCGAGGAGACGTGAAGGACGAAAGGGTGGCGGGGCCGGGGTCATGGAACTGCTGGCGCTCATAAAGTCGTTCTTGGGCGCCGGCAACGATCTGATCGTGGCCTTCAACCGCACCATGGCCGAACACTTCGGCCGCACGATCCAGGTGGCCGTCGACTGGGTTCTCGTGGGGCTTTTCGGCGTATTGGCGCTGCGCCTGGTGCGCTTTTCGTTCGATGTGCTGCGCTTCGTGGTTCTCCCTTCGGTCGTCGTTTCGGGTCTCGTCTCCGCCGTCACGACGATGTCGTTCGTATCGGTCATGCCGCTGGCTTTGGGCGTCGGAACGCTGGTCCTCTTGTTCAAGTCGTAGCCTCCGCACCGCAAGGGTCCTCACCCGACGCAAGGGCCGTCATGGAGGGCGGCCTTTTTTTGCACAATTTCCCATTGACGGACGTGGTCGCCTTCAGATGCGACCCTTCCGTCCGACAAAGCAGGTACGGGTGCAGAGGTCGCGCACGCGCGGCCACCCCGACTCTTAACTGAAGGAACTTCCGAACCCAGCCACAGACAAGGTCATGCCAGGCATCTGTTCCTACTGCGGTCGACCGCTGGCCTCCGAGGGCGGCCTCGAGATCTGCCTTTTCTGCAACAAGATTGCCACGATCGAAGATGCGCCTCCGCGCGAGAAGATCATCATCGAGTGCCCCGGCGCGACCCTTTACGACCTCGAAACGAGGCAGGTCGTGGGGGGCGTGAAGTGGATCGACCCGGACGATGTCACGCGCGGGTTCGACATCGTGCAAGCCCCCGTGTACGCGCCCAATCACACGCAACGCCGGCTGATCGATCCCGGGCAGGCGGGCAAGATCGTCCGCTGCCAGGCCTGCCAGGACTACACCGTGCGCATGCGCGCCAATCAGCGTTCGCACTCTACCGACGGGCCAAAGGCGGCACGCCGCAAAGCCGAGAACCTCTTCAAAGACTGACAGGCGACCCAGAGAGCCGGGTCCGAAGGAAGGTCAGATCCGCAGGCCCGTGTCCCGGTCGAACCAGTGCAGGCGTTCGCGGTCGACCTGCACGTGGCACGGCTGCCCCGCATGGTAGTTCCCTTCGCGCCGGGCTTTGACCACCAGGCGCGTGCCGGCGACGCGAACGCTCACCCAGGTCACGTTGCCGAGGTACTCGGTGCGGTCCACTTCGCCTTTAAGCGCGAATTGTCCGCCCAAATCGGCCACCGCTTCCAGGTCTTCGGGACGGACTCCCAGCACGAGGTCGCGACCGTGAAAGGAAGAAAGCCGGGCGGCTGCCGCCAGGGGAACGGGAAGGCTCCAGGGATCGAAGTAGAGATTGTTCTCGAAGCGAAGGCGCCCCTCGATCAGGTTGATAGGAGGTGTTCCTACAAATCCCGCCACGAAACGGTTCTTCGGTGTGTCGTAGATCTCGTGGGCGCCGCCGATCTGCTGGATCGTGCCGCCGTCTAGAATGCAGATTTTCGATCCGAGGGCCAGAGCCTCCGTCTGGTCGTGGGTCACGTAGATCACGGTCGCGCCCAGGGACTGCCACAACTCCGCGATCTGGGTGCGCATGCGCACGCGCAGGAGCGCGTCGACATTGGAGAGCGGCTCGTCGAACAGGAAAGCCTGGGGACTGTGGGCGATGGCCCGTCCCAGCGCCACGCGCTGTCTCTGCCCCCCCGACAGCTGCCGCGGCCGCCGCTCCAGAAGATCCTGCAGGCCCAGCATCGCGGCCACTTCGCGCACGCGCAGCATGATCTTCTCGCCTTTAACTTTCCTGAGCCGCAGCGGCAGGCCGATATTCTCGGCCACGGTCATGTGGGGGTAGAGGGCGTAATTCTGAAATACCATGCCGACGTTGCGCGACCGGGGCGGCGCGGCGGTAACGTCTTTCCCGCCGATGAAAATACGGCCGGAATCCACCTCTTCGAGCCCGGCCACCAGCCTGAGCAAAGTCGATTTGCCGCACCCCGAGGGTCCGAGAACGACGCAGAACTCGCCCTCCGCCACCTGGAGCGACAGGTCCGAAAGCACCGGAGTGGTATCGAACGATTTGCTGACGCCGATGAGAGCGACTTCCGCCACGCGGCCAACTTAGCCGCCCCACCATACACCGGCAAGGGGCGATTGCGCCGGTGGGCCTTTGCGCACCGGCATCGCCAGATCTATATTCCCGGCTCACGAGGGGAGCTTCGATGATTACGGAAAGCATATTCAAGGCGTACGACATCCGCGGCACGGTGCCGGACGAGCTCGACACGTTGACTGCCTATGAGATCGGCCGCGCCCTGGCGGCCACGCAGAACATGAAGCATGTCGCCGTGGGGCGCGACATGCGGACGCACTCGGGCGATCTGTTCGGGGCGCTCGCGCGCGGGCTCATGGAGGAAGGCACGCGCGTGGTCGACGTCGGGCTCTGTTCGACGGATGCGCTTTACTTCGCTGTGGGCAAATTCGGGTTCGACGGAGGCGTGATGATCACCGCCTCGCACAATCCTGCCCGCTACAACGGATTCAAAATCTGCGGCCCGAAGGCCGTGCCGCTTTCCAACGAGCGCGAGTTGAAGGTCATGCGCAGGTGGATTCGGGCCGGGGTGCCTGCCGCTTCGCGACCGGCGGGAAGCACCACGACGCAGGATATCCGGCAGGCGTACGCCGACCACGTGCTGACGTTCATCGACTTGACGCGCATCAAGCCTTTCCGCGTGGTGATCGATGCCGGCAACGGCATGGCGGGCGCCATGCTGCCGCCCGTTCTGGCGGCGCTCCCGATCACCGTGGAGCCGCTTTACTTCGAGCTCGACGGGACTTTCCCGAACCATCAGGCCAGCCCCATCGAGCCCGAGAACACCGAAGTCATGCGTCGCACCGTGCGGGAGACCGGAGCAGATTTTGGTTGCGCCTTCGACGGCGACGCCGACCGCATGTTTCTCTGCGACGCCGACGGCCGCATGCTGGGGGGGGACATGGTGGTCTGTCTGGTGGCCCGGAAACTGCTCCGGAAGGATCCCCACCAGACCATTCTCTACAACCTGATCTGCTCGCGCGCCGTGCCGGAGCTGATCACGCGGCTGGGAGGGAAGGCCGTGCGCACGCAGGTTGGCCACGCGCTCATCAAGCCGCAGATGGCGAAGCTGAACGCGGTCTTCGGAGGGGAGCACTCCGGGCACTTTTATTTTCGGGACAACTGGTTCGCCGACAGCGGGCTGATCGCGTTTTTGGTGGCCCTCGAGGTGATCTCCGAGGCGGGCCGGCCGCTGGCCGGGATCGTCAGGGAATTCGATCCCTACGTCCGGTCCGGCGAGATCAACTCCCGGGTCCTGGACATCCCCGCCAAGCTCAGGGAGCTTGAAAACCGCTATGCCGGGGGGGAAATCGACCACCTGGACGGACTTACGGCCTCGTTCCCGGATTTCTGGTTCAATGTCCGCCCCTCCAATACCGAGCCCCTTCTGAGGCTCAATGTCGAGGCCGGCGACGCCGATACTCTAAAGAGGAAGCAGGACGAAATCCTGGCGCTCATCCGCGCCTAGCCTTGGAGCGTGGCCCGTGACGACAGAGACAAAACGCATCGTGGTAGCCGACGACGATCCCAATCTTCGCCGTCTTCTGGTGGATACCTTGCAGACGATCGGCTACAGCGCCCGAGGGGTGGAAAACGGCGCGGAAGTCCTCGAGCTCCTGCGCCGCGAATCGGTCGACCTGGTCATCTCGGATATCGCCATGCCCCACCTTGACGGGTTCGAGCTGGCGCGGACCATGCGGCGCGAGTATCCGCAGATCCGCATCCTGTTCATCACCGGCGTCGCCACCCGGGAGAGCCAGGCCAAAGCCAAGGAGGAGAAGCTCTGTGACGGCTATCTGGCCAAGCCTTTCCGCATCGACAGGATTGAAGCCATGATTGAATCGGTCCTGGGCGGGCACTCCGCCCCGGAAGACCCCCTCCCCACGCGCCGTGTGCTGATCGTCGATGACGATCCGCGCTTTCTGGACGCCATGGTGGATGCCGTGGTGGCACTCGGGTATCCGGCGGAGGGAGTGCATGATTGCGACGCGGCGCTGTCGGCTTTGGAGCGCGAGCCGGTGAGCGTGGTGATCGCGGACGTCAGCATGCCGAAGATGAACGGCTTCGACCTGCTCAAGACGCTGAAGCGCAGCTATCCCAGAATCCCGGTCGTCATGATGACGGGGCACAATCTGTCCGAGCCGGCCGCTGCGCTCATTCGCGACCGCGCCGATGCTTACCTCACCAAGCCGTTCCGTCAGGAGGCCGTAAGGGAGCTTCTGCACAGGCTCGAGGCTCGCCAGAGCCCGTAGTCCGGGACAGCCCTCACCGGCCGCCATTCAGGCAGGCGAGTCTGCCGGGCACCGCGCAGTCGGGCCCGCTCATCCGCAAAGTACACGCCGGGCGCCGGATCCTCGCCTGCAGAGACCACTGAATACGGGGCAGCCCGACTCGCTCCCGCCCGCTGCTTTGCGCGCTCCAGTTCTGCACACGGCGTCCATAATCCCTTGGGCATCAAGGACCATGCGGTGTGTATAAGAATCTGCGCGGATGCCGTGAAATCCTTTGCGCCAGCGGGTGTGCGGCCGCATTCTTAGTGGCAGGGAGTAGACGACGGAGCGGGAACCATGGACCCAAAGATCATCGAGATCGTGTTATACCTGAGCCAGCGGGCGGCCGATCACGGCGGTGATCTGGCCGATCCCAAGCAGTATTTCGGCGAGCTGGTGACTATGGGATTTACCGAGGCCGAGGTCATGTACGCGCACCAGTGGCTCCAGGAAGAGAGGGAGTCGCGCCGCGAGCTGCGTCGGAAGGCGCCCCATCGTTTCCGCCACGGCGGGCGGCATCTGCATCCGTCCGAAAAGCGCGTCTTCGAGCCCGAGGGAGAGGCCGTCCTGCATCAGCTGGTGGCGTGGGGACTGCTGAGCGACGCGCAGGTAGAGGCCTTGATCGCGCGCTCGCTCTACATGGGCGCGGAGCCGCTCGACGCAGACGAAGTACGCGAGCTTGCCGCCGAAATCATCAACGGCGATCCCGAGCAGGTCTTGCCGCCCGAGCATCTGGGCTGGCTCACGGACTCAGGCCAGGTTCACTGAGGGGCCGCCATGAGCGTGCTTTCCGGCCGCCGGATCCTGCTCGGAGTCACGGGCGGCATCGCGGCCTACAAGGCCGTTTATCTTTGCCGGCTGTTCCAGGAAGCGGGGGCCGAGGTGCGCGTCGCCATGACTCCCGCGGCCACGAAGTTCGTCACGCCGTTAACCTTTGAAGCCATCACCCAGCATCCAGTCGCCACCGAGATCTTTCCGGCCGAGGAGTTCGTCGCCACCCGGCACATTACCTGGGCCCAGTGGGCGGACCTCGTCGTCGTCGCACCTGCCACCTACGACTTCGTGGGCAAGCTGGCAGGCGGCATCGCGGACGACATCCTCGCCACGCTGCTTGCCGCTGTTCCCGGGGGGCGACCGGTGTTTTTGGCCCTCGCGATGAACAGCGCCATGTACGACAATCCGGCCTTTGGGGCCAACGTGCGCACCCTCACCAGCCGCCAGTACCTGATCATCGACGCCGAGACCGGCTACCTGGCGGAAATGATGGAAGGGAAGGGACGGATGGCCGAGCCGGCTGTAATTTTCGAAACCGTCGCGACGACCGTGGAAGCCACACTGCCCTGGCGCGGGCGCCGGGTGCTGGTCACCGCGGGACCGACACGCGAGCGGATCGACCCGGTCCGCTTTCTGAGCAATGCCTCTTCCGGCAAGATGGGCTTTGCGGTGGCCGAGGAGGCCGCCCGCGCCGGCGCCCACGTGACCCTCATCGCCGGGCCCGTAAGCCTCGAGACGCCGCGCGGCGTGAGGCGCATGGATGTCGTGTCGGCCGCACAGATGGCCGACGCGGTGCGCGCCGCCTGGCCCGGGCACGACGCGCTCTTCATGGTCGCCGCCGTGGCCGACTTCGTTTTGCGCGAGCCAGCCCACCAGAAAATCAAGAAAGCTGCGTCGCCCACGACTCTGGCTCTCGAGCCGGCCCCGGATATTCTGGCGGCGTGCGGAAAGACGAAGCAGAACGGGCAGCTTCTGGTCGGCTTCGCGGTCGAAACCGAGGACGAGCTGGCCAACGCCAGAGCCAAGCTGGTGGCAAAAAAACTGGACATGATCGTGGTGAACAACCCCAATACGCCGGGTGCGGCATTCGACGTCGACACCAACGTGGTGACCATCGTCACGGCCGCGGGGCAGGAGACGCTGCCGCTGCTTTCCAAGCGCGAGGTGGCGGTGCGGATTCTCGCGTCGGCCCTGGCGATGCTCGGCAAAACCGGCGCCGCAAAAAAAGCATGAAAGACGACACCCGGCGGCGCGCCCTTGCCTTCGAAGCCGCGATCGGTACCGACGAGGTGGTTCTGCCCGGCCCCTCCGAGGCAGGCATGAAGCCCAATGCCGCAGCTCCCGCCGCTAAGGCCTCCGACCTGGCCGCTTTCGCGCGTGAAATCTGCGCGTGTCAGAAGTGCCCTTTGGGCGCCACCCGCAACCGCTTCGTATTCGGCGTGGGCAATCCCCACGCCGACGTTATGTTCATCGGCGAAGCGCCTGGGGCCGACGAAGATAAGCTGGGAGAGCCGTTTGTGGGGCGCGCCGGCAAACTACTGGACAAAATCCTGGAGGCGATCCAGTTCGATCGCAGTCAGGTGTACATCGCGAACATCCTCAAGTGCCGTCCGCCGAGCAATCGCGATCCGGATCCCGACGAGATGAACCTCTGCTTTCCCTACCTGGAACGTCAGATCGCCATGATCGCGCCCCGCTTCATCTGCTGCCTCGGGCGCATCGCGGCGCAGCGAATCCTGGAAACCAAGACGCCGCTCGGGAAGATGCGCCACCAATGGTTCGACCGCTTCGGCGCCCGGGTGATGGTGACCTATCACCCTGCTGCGCTCTTGCGCTTCGCCGAGTACAAACGTGAAACATGGGAAGACGTGCAGCGCCTGCGCGAGGCGTACGACGACTGGAAGAAGGGAACATCCTGATGGCCGCCCCCGACGTAGCCCGGCAACTTCTCGAGCGGGTTCCCCCGCAGGCGCTGGAGACTGAGGCGTCCGTTCTGGGCGCCATGCTGCTCGATTCGGAAGCGGTGGGCGCGGCCATCGAGCACCTGGACAAGTCCTGCTTCTACCACAGTGCGCACGCCCAGGTCTTCGAGGCGATCGTGACCCTGTACGAACGGAGCGAGCCCGCCGATCTGACCACCGTGGCCGAGGAATTGAGGCGCAGCGATCAGCTCGATAAGATCGGCGGCCGCACGTTTCTGGCGAGCCTTGCGGAAGCGGTGGCCACCTCGGCGCACATCGAGTACCACTGCAAGATCCTCGCGGAGAAGTCCGCGCTCAGGCGGCTGATTCACACGGGCACGGACATCGTCACGCGCTGTTACGACAGCGTGGCCGACGTCGAGGAGCTGCTCGATTTTGCCGAAAACAAAATCTTCCAGATTTCCGAGGCCCGCCTCCGCACCGACTTTGCGGCGATCAAGGACATTCTCCCGCAGACGTTCGAACGGCTCGAGGAATTTCACAACCGCGGCAGCCTCATCTCGGGGATGAGCACCGGCTACAACGAGCTGGACCGGATCACGGCGGGGTTCCACCCCGGCGACCTCGTGGTGATCGCGGGGCGCCCGTCCATGGGGAAGACGGCCTTCGCCCTCAACATCGCCGAGCACATGGCGATTGAAAGCAAGCGCTCGATCGCCTTCTTCTCGCTGGAAATGTCCAAGGAGCAGCTCGCGGAGCGTATGCTTTGCGGCCGCGCGCGCGTGAATTCCAACGCCATCCGCACGGGGCGGCTGCCCGATCACCAGTGGCAGGGGTTGGGCATCGCGGCCGGCACGCTCGCGGAAGCGAACATCTACGTCGACGACTCGGCGACTTTGACGGTGCTCGAAATGCGCGCCAAGGCCCGGCGGCTGCGGGCCCAGTACAAAATCGACATGGTCGTCGTCGACTACCTCCAGATGATGCACTCTGCCGGACGCGTGGAATCGCGCCAGCAGGAGATCTCGCACATTTCCCGCTCGCTCAAGGCGCTCGCCAAGGAACTCAACATCCCGGTGGTCGCGCTTTCGCAGCTCTCCCGCCAGGTGGAAGTACGCGGCGGCGAGAAGAAGCCGCAGCTGGCCGACCTGCGCGAATCGGGCGCCATCGAGCAGGACGCGGACGTGGTCATGTTCGTCTATCGGCCCGCGCACGCCATGGGCAAGGACCGCGACAAGGACGGCAACGACATCTCGAACTTGGCGGAGATCATCGTGGCCAAGCAGCGCAACGGCCCCACCGGATCGATCAAGCTGGCCTTTGTGCGCGAGTTCGCCCGCTTCGAAAACATGGCCTTCGTAACCGAGGAAGATTACAGCTAGATGGGGCGGCTGATCAGCCTCCTGGGCCACTATCTGGTGGTCTCTGTTGATGCGGTCGGCCGTTTTACGTTGCTCTGCCTCGAGGTGCTGGGCAACTGGACCGCGATCTTCAGAAGCCGTGGACGCGTCGTGGATCAGATGATGTTCGTGGGGGTGGCCTCCCTCCCTTTGATTCTCCTCACGTCCATATTCGTCGGCGCGGTCTCCACCTGGCAGACCGCCTACCAGATCAAGAATTACGTTCCGATGCGCTACCTCGGCACGGCCGTCGGCCGCGCCATCGTCATCGAGCTTGCGCCCGTGCTCACGGCCCTGGTGGTCGCGGGGCGCGTGGGGGCGGGGATGGCCGCGGAGCTCGGTTCGATGAAGGTCACCGAGCAGGTGGACGCCCTGGACACTCTAGCCATCAACCCGGTGCGCTTTCTGGTCGTTCCGCGCGTCGTGGCCGGATTCATCATGCTCCCCATTCTGACGATTTTTTCCGACATCATCGCCATCGGCGGGGCGCTTGTTGTTTCTGTGCTGTTCCTCGGCGTTTCGCAGGAGACGTTCATCTCGGGTCTCAAGCTCTTTTTTCGCCCCAGCGATCTGTTGGCGGGGTTGTTCAAGGCGTCGATGTTCGGGCTGATCATTTCACTGGTCGGCTGCTACCAGGGACTGCATGCCGTAGGGGGCGCAGAGGGGGTGGGCCGCTCCACCACGCGCGCCGTGGTGGTGGCCAGCGTGACGATACTCATAGCCGATTATTTGATCGCCGTGTTGCTTTTCCGGCAATGATGATCATGCCCACGCAACTTTCCCGGAGGCGCCATAGCAGATGAGACGGGCGAGCACCGATGATTGAACTGGTCGGCCTCCGCAAGGCCTTCGGCAGCCAGCGCGTGCTGGACGGCGTGACGCTTTCCATCCGGCGCGGGGAAACCGTGGTGGTCATCGGCCGCTCCGGCACGGGGAAGTCGGTCCTGCTGAAGCACCTGGTGGGGCTGCTCCGGCCGGACGGCGGGCAGATCCTTCTGGACGGCGAGAACGCCGCCGAATTCACGCCCGAGGAGTGGCAGCGCGCCCGCGCCCGCTTCGGCGTGCTCTTTCAGAGCGCCGCGCTGTTCGACAGCATGCCTGTCTGGGAAAACGTGGGGCTGGCGTTGCTCGAGCACACGCGGATGAGTCGAAAGGAAATACGGGCGACGGTGGAGGGGAAGCTGGAGCTTGTCGGCCTCACCGGCGTCGCGCACCGGATGCCGTCGGAGTTGTCGGGCGGCATGAAAAAACGGGTGGCCCTGGCGCGGGCGATCGCACGCGACCCCGAAATCGTGCTGTACGACGAGCCGACCGCCGGCCTCGATCCGATCACCGGCGACATGATCAATCTGCTTTTGGTCCGCCTGCGCGACCACCTCAAGATCACGGCCGTCGCCGTGACGCATGACATGGCGTCGGCCATGAAGATCGCCGACCGGATCTGCATGCTGCACGACGGCAAAATCGTGGGCGAGGCCACGCCGTCGACGATCCAGACCACCGACAATCCTTACCTGCGGCAGTTCATCCGCGGCGAGGCCCACGGCCCCATCGAAGTCTTCGAGCGCGACATCTAGAGCGATTTCGCGCCCTGCTGGCGCTCTGAGGTCACCTTCAATCCTGCTGACGAAGAGCTGAGCGCGGCATTGGTCTGAATCGTCCGGCTTGACTTTGGGAGGCGTTGCGCTTATGATGACAGTGAATCCTCCCGAAAGGAGCGTCTCGATGACCGGGGTGCGCCGGCGTCTGGAGGGGGCGTTCTTGTTCTTCTTGGGCCTGCTTTGGCATTCACCCGGCATTTGCCCGGCAGCAGGAGCCCGCGATCCGACGGCATCCCGCAGGCCGCCTTTCGCCTCGAGCGTGACTCAGTCACCGGCGTGCAAGCTGGGGGAGGCATACACGTCAGGCTCAGCCTGGCACGTGTCCGTGCAAGGGAATTTCGCATACGTCGCGGCGAACAACAGCGGGCTCAGGATCCTCGACATCACCGATCCCGAAAATCCGATTCCGGTCGCAAGCTACGCCACTCCAAACGTGGCGCGCGGGGTGACGATTCAGGGCACATTGGCGTACATCGCTGCCTCTACGTTCGGCCTGATCATCGTGGACGTTTCGTCACCGGCAAGCCCCACCCTGGTCGGCTCTCTTGCCTACCCGGGTTGGTCGAGGCGCGTCGCACTGCATGGAGATTATGCCTACGTGGCCGACGAGACGGCGCTCGGAGGCTCTTTCTGGATTGCACAGGTTGCGAATCCTGCCGCTCCCGTCTTCGTGGACTCCGTACGCTTCTCCCCCTACGGGGTTTTCGACCTGGAGATCGTGGGGGACGTGCTGTATGTGGCGGTCGGCGGCGCCGGTCTGAAGGTGTACAGCCTCTCGCTTCCGGAAGCACCAGCTCTTTTGGGATCCTACGCCACCCCAGCCTGGGCATATGGCGTGGACGTCCGCGACACGCTCGCCTACGTGTCGACCGGGGCTGCCGGATCCGGCACGCTGGAAATCGTCAACATCAGCAGCCCCGCCTCGCCCGCTTTCGCGGGGCGGTTCGTCACCACAGATTATCTCACCGATGTCGACGTGGAGGGCCCCACCGCGTTCGTCGCGGCGTCTGATGCGGGCTACTTGCTGATCGACGTCTCTGATCCCGCCGGCCCCGTCCTGGTGGACAGCTTGGACACCGGTGACAGAACCCGAAGCCTGGCGGCCAACTCCGATCTGGTCTATGTCGTTTCCGGTCACACGCTCCAGATCTACGGGCGCTCGGATCTCCTGCTGTGCGGCAACGGAGTTCTGGATCGGTGCGAGGAGTGCGACGACGGCAACCAGGTGCCGGGGGACGGATGCGATCCGCTTTGCCTGTACGAGCCCGCCGTGTGCGGGAACGGGGTGATCGAATTCGGCGAGGAATGCGACGACGGAAACCTGGACCCGGCCGACGGCTGCGACGCCGACTGTCAGGATGGACCTATCTGCGGCGACGGCATCGTCCAGCCCCCGGAAGAGTGCGATGACGGGAACCGCGTGGCGGGGGACGGCTGCGACCCGTACTGCGAGTGGGAGCAAATTTGCGGCGACGGAATCATCGTCCCCGGCGAGGATTGCGAGGACGGCAACGACGACCCGGCCGACGGGTGCGACAGCTGCCGCTTTGCACCGCTGTGCGGTGACGGGATCGCGGAGGCGCCCGAGGAGTGCGATGACGGCAATCGCACCCCGGGGGATGGCTGCGAAGCCTACTGCCGATACGAATATGTCTGCGGTGACGGAGTCGTTGTTCCCGGCGAAGAGTGCGACGACGGGAACACGGCGGGAGGTGACGGGTGCGATGCGAACTGTCAGTACGAGCACACCTGCGGCGACGGGGCACTCGAGCCGGGGGAGGAGTGCGACGACGGCAACACGGTTTCTCTGGATGGTTGCTCAGCCGAATGCACGACCGAAACCTGCCAAATCCAGCTGGCCGGCGATGTGAACGGAACGAATACGGTTACGTCGGCGGACATCATCAGCCTGGTCAACTACGTGTTCAGAAGCGGCGTGCCCCCACTGCCATGCGAGGCTAACGGCGACGTGAACTGCGACGGGGGAGTCACCGCGGCGGACATCATACGCCTTGTGAATTTTGTGTTCTACGGTCTGGCTCCCTGCGATGTTTGCACCCAAAGCCCCCTACGGGCCGACTGCCTTTAGGCCGCGCCGCGGGATGGACGTCTATAGGACAGGTAACTTATTGTTCGACAAATGCTTGTGTGTCGCAAACAACGGGCCTCAGGATTTTCCGGACCCGGGCCGATAAGAGGAACGTAGGGGACGGAGGCAACGAATATGTCAGAGGCTGAAAAGGTCAAAGTCAGAATCCTCAAGCTTGACTCGGAGCGCATCAACAACCCGGAGATCCTGAGCAAGTGGGATCGG
>Ga0326597_10006833_pt1 | contig 15568 bp, 27 predicted proteins | sample RVTome_12_FD_203789 | JGI IMG/M metagenome (GOLD analysis project Ga0326597, IMG submission 203789) | Soil microbial communities from uranium-contaminated site in the Upper Colorado River Basin, Wyoming, United States - RVT100D185 | ecosystem: Environmental > Terrestrial > Soil > Contaminated >...
AACTGCCCGAGCACCCAGTCGGTCGTGAGCCAAGGCTGATCTTCGCGTCCGAGATAGGCGTGGTGACTGCTGTAGGGGTAAGCCGCGGGCTGCTGAACCATCCGGGCGCGCACCGGGTTGAGGTGGATATAGCGCACCAAGGCGAGCCCGTAGCGATCTTGATCGACGAGGAATGCCTTAAAGCGGCCCTCGAACAGGTGTCCAACCCGTTTGAGCCGCGCATTGAAATAGCGGGTGTAGCGAAAGGCGAGATTTTGCATACCGATGGACAGGGGCCGATCGCCGGCCTGAAGCGCCAAGTGCACGTGATTGGTCATCAGGCAGAAGGCGTGCACCCGGTAGCCGAAGCGTGCTACGCCCTCGGCCATCAGTTCATAGAACCGGCGTCGATCTTCCGGGGCGAAGAAAATATCCTGGCGGGCATTGCCGCGCAGGATCACGTGGTAGAGGCCACCCGAAACGTGGAGGCGCGGTTTGCGGGCCATTGGGCCAGCATAGTCACAGGGAGATCATTATGCAATTAGCCAAGCCTGACCCCATGTTTCCACTACCTCCACGGTGCCCTTCCTTTCTTCGACAGCGGCGTTGCAATCCTCAAGGAGGAATACGATGTCTACAAATATCTATTGCAAAAGATCAGCGCGCGAATGGAGAAAGGTGAGTATCCAGTTTTCGTCACTGCCGGAGATGGACAGCAGAAGCTAAAACACATCACGCACAACCAGTATCTGACCTACTGTTATGACAGCCTTTGCCAAGCCGAAGGCTCCTTAGTCACATTTGGGTTTGGCTTTGGGCACTACGATGAACACATTATCGAGGCCATCAATAAAGCCGCGAAGCAAGGGAGAAAGGTGCCCGAAAAGCTCTGGAGCGTATACATCGGCGTCTACTCAGAAGACGGCCGTAAACATATCGAGCAGATTGAGGAGAAGTTTAGGTGCAAAGTGCACATTTACGACGCAAAGACGGCGAACGTTTGGGGTGCGAGGAAGAAGTGAAACATAACAATCGATTCCACGTGACGGTCCTCGCGCTGTGCGCTCGGCCCGCGCGTGAACCGCGGCGTTAGCCCGCACATGAAGGCCCACGACTTCTACTTGCGCGTTGCCCACGCACTCTCGGGCTGTCAATTGGTCGAGCAAGAGTTGAAGCTATACACCTCCGAGGCTCTTGAGCTGGTTCAAAAGTGTGTCGCGGGAAGGCTGCCGTTCACCATGACTGGCGACGACTTCGAGAATGCGCCCCTAGGCCGCCTTATCGATACCTTCAATAAGCTGAGTAACAACCCGACTCTCGTAGCCGAGTTACGCAAGTTCAAGACCGAGAGAGACTTTCTGAGTCACAAAGGTATCGCCCACTGCCTTGATCCCGAAGGTGAACTCGACGACGTCTCCGTGGCCCAGTTTGAAGCCCGCCTCGCCAAAGTTAAGCCAGAAGCCGAAAGACTTCGCCTCGCAATCCATGAGGAGGCGAACAAGTTCCGTGGTCACCTGTGGTTTGGCGAGTGACCGTATGCGGGCTAACCCCTCGCTCAAGCGGACAGCCGGAGGCGGTCCCCCGCAGGCGGCCGCATAGCTCCAACCTATTAGCCGGCTAATGAAACGATAGCGATGCCATTCGAAATATCGAATCCATGTGCAATTCTATTCGGGGCCGGCGCCACCCGGGGTGCCTTTGCGGACAGACCCGTTCCTCCCCCAGTCGACAAAGATTTTTTCGAGCTTGCCGGTCAAATCGAAGGCCGGGGAACTAGGGCTGTCGCTCGAAAAGTTCTCAAGTCCGTATGGGAGTTGTATGACAGAACTAATAACGTCGGCCTCGAGGATTATTATCGAGAAGTAGAGACTAGAGCGCGGATCGGAAGTTTCGCAAAATCCCAGAACCAGCCGCGCGACTGGGACCGAAGGAAAAAAGATCTAGAGGAATTGATCCGGCGCGTTTACATCCATACTACGGTCGACATGACTCAAATGCCGCCGCGACCTCTTAAGAGCCTTGTCCATCAGCACCTCCTCAAGCGACTCCGGCCAGGCAGCACAATTATTACCTTTAACTATGACTTGGTTATCGAGGAATCATTTGAAGGGGCCGAACTCTGGAACCCCGGAGACGGATTTGCGATCGACGTCACTGGAATTTCGCACGACTGGACTCGCCGGTGGCTCGATAGCAGGAACGTCGCATCCCCGGGCAAAAGTAAAGTTCACTTGCTTAAACTACATGGAAGCCTTGGGTGGGTTCAGTATGCCAACCGCCAGGTGCGCTTGAAGAATCGACCATACGTGGTTCGCAAAGGCGTAACCGAGAAAATCTCCGTTTGCCCTCCGGGATGGAATAAGCCAATTGATCGGAACCCGTACAAAGCTCTGTGGCGTGAGGCCCGACTTAGACTTGAATCATGCAAGAGCCTTGTAATCGTTGGTTATTCGCTGCCAGAAACGGATCTGCTTGCGAGGGCACTATTCTCAGAGATCGTGCGAATGCGCAGCGCTAGAAAGAAATACCTTTCCCATCTAGTACTGATTGATCCGTCTGACGTCGTGAAGGAAAGATTCACATCACTGTTTACGCCAGCATTGGGCCCGTACGGCACGATCGCGAGATTTGGATCCTTGAAGGAAGTGGGGAAAGCACTTGGTGTCGAGGAGGCGGGCTGACAATGGGCGTGAGCGGACAGCCCCCGATGGCTACTTAGCGCTAGCGTTGACCGGCTGCTTTAGGTCGTTTTCAGACATTGCCGTTCGGAAATTGCCGGTCGAATCGGGTCTGAACTACTGGATCTGAGTAGTCATTTTTTACTCTGCCGCCGCCACTCCCATGGCGGTACTGGTTCCCTGTCCCGCCATAATCCCTGCTTCCGCAGTCGCGCTTCGTCTTCCGCAGACTCGTAGCGGCCCTGGTCGTCGGCGGTCTGCTCCTTGGCGTATGCGCGATACCACCACGCCAATCCTGCGATCACCTGCGCGTGGCCCACGTCGAGCGTCTTGCCGCAGGTGGGGCAATCAGCAGGCTGAACCCATACCTTGCACACCTTCCGCTTGTATTGGTCGGTCTTGTGGCATTCGAGGCGAACATCCTTCTGGAATGCCATTCTTGAGAGATTCTGCTTGGAACGCTCACCAAAGGCTTGACGTTTCTCCGGCGCGTCGATGCCGTTGATGCGGATGCGGTACTGCCGTTTGCTGGCGTCGAGAATGGTCATCGTGTCACCATCAGCGACAGCGACGACGCGACCCTCAAGAACTTCCGCCTGTGCGACGCATATTCCGAATGCAAGCAAGGCGGCGAGTAGGCGGCAAGCGGTCATAAACGGACTCTTCATTCTAAGGGCGGAATTGCCTCAACACCCTCACTAGCGTAACGTATTGACGGGGTTGGGCGATGACAACGGGTTTTGGGGACTGAGACGTACATGCTGGGCTCACCGCTTAATTAGCCATTTTTGCGGGCAAATCATCGATGTGCATTGTGAGATGCTAGTAATTGATTGACGATTTCTATAAACATGTCTTACAACAAAACGTATCTAAGAGATCGAGTCGTCGCAGCGAAGCTCGCTCGCTTGCGGGCCGGGGGGGCGCCAAGAGTGCTGGATTTATTCGCTGGTTGCGGTGGATTGTCCCTTGGGTTTCACGCTGCAGGATTTGAAACATTAGGAGCGGTTGAATTGGACGAATTGGCAGCCACGTCCTTCGCGATAAATTTCTTCAAGCATTCACAGGCCGCAATCCGTGCTGCTCACGCTACGGCTCGCGACATAACTCGCGTAGAGCCGACAAAGCTGATTCAGGACTTGTATCAAACTAGGCGACCCGAGACTATTGTTGACGTCATAATTGGTGGTCCACCTTGTCAGGCTTTTGCACGCGTAGGGCGGGCGAAGCTTCGTGAAGTTGCTGAACACCCAGAAGCCTTTAAGCAGGATCCTCGCGGAAATTTGTACCTTCGGTATCTCCACTATGTGCGGGAGCTGCATCCGGTTGCCTTGCTGATGGAGAACGTACCGGACGTCTTGAACTACGGGGGACATAACATTGCTGAGGAGATTTGCGAGGTGCTGGATCACTTGGGTTACACGGCACGCTATACCATGCTCAACGCTGTGTATTACGGTGTTCCGCAGATGCGAGAGCGCATGTTTTTAGTGGCATATCGGCGAGAGTTGACACCATCGAAGTGGTTTCCGGAGCCGACCCACTGGATTGAATTGCCAAGGGGTTATCACGGAAGTAGAAGCGTGGCGCTCCAAACTATTAGAGTGGATTTGTTTACCGAGGAGGTCTATTACGCTGACCCGCCGCGAGCTGATGCCGCCCGAGCAAAGCGGGCGGTGACTGCGAGACAGGCCATCACAGACCTTCCGAGATTCACACTGCACTTGGAAGGGAAGCTCAAGCGTGGTGCTCGATATCTTGACGAGGTGGTTCCATATCCGACAGTACGACGCCTTACTCCCTACCAGACTCTTATGCGTAATTGGCCTCAATTCGAGGCTGGTAGTGGAATTAAGGATCACGTTATACGGTACCTTCCACGCGACTATGAAATCTTTCGGCGGATGGACCCTGGTGATCAGTATCCAGAAGCGCACCAGCATGCGCAGCGCTTATTTGAGGAGCGTCTTAGGCGCTATGCTCGTGGACGCCGTGTAAAGCCAGGCCCCGAGAGCAAAGTGTACAAGAAACTCTGGAAGGAGATAGTCCCCCCTTACGATGCGGGGAAGTTTCCTAATAAATGGCGCAAGATGGAAGCGGACAAACCAGTGCGTACACTTATGGCGCACTTAGGTAAGGATGGATATTCACACATTCATTTTGACAGCTCCCAAGCGCGGACGATTTCTGTAAGAGAAGCGGCACGGCTGCAATCGTTCCCGGATGGGTTTACATTCGCTGGTTCGATGAATCCTGCTTTCCGGCAGATCGGCAATGCGGTTCCACCGCTAATGGCCAAAGCTTTAGCCGAAGCAATGTTGCAGCAGTTGAAGACTGGAGCGGAGGATGATGAAAAGGAAGCTTGCCCTAAAGCGGCTCTCAGCGTCTGATCTTACGTTTTTCGAGCATCATTTTCGTAACACCGCCGGGACGAAGCAAAAGGCCTTCAATCTCGATCGCTCGGTTTTCATTGATAAGCTGTTTCCCTCGCTTCCAGAAACGGTTGGTTCGGGGAGGGCGGTGGTTACGTTGTCCATCTACGGACCAGGCTTTGCTGGTATGCATCTTCTGCAGCGAAAGGTCTTGAAGCAGCAGAAAAACTGGCGATTGGACGGTGAGCTTATCTACGCTCCACCGGAGGCCGAGAATCGCTACGCCGTACTGAGAAAGGGCGACTTCGCAATATTTGACTTTGCTGGGGAGGCCCAACCCAGCAGTGCGAGTATGTATCTAGTGGCAGAGAATGAATCTGTCGACGGCGGAATTCATGCTGCGTTGCTAGAAACGTATGGAGGTAGCTTCTCGCCCCACGTATCGATGGTCGAGCTAGAGACCGAGGACTTTAGGGAACTTGTAAGTAGTCTCGCACTTCCGGATGGACATCCAGTTAATGATTTTCTAGATCTGCACGTCCTTGAGGATGCCGCCCAAGGAGGGTTAGAGGGGGTAGTAGCGCTGAAGGCGCGTCGTAAGGGGCGCGGCGTCAGTGGCGAGGAATTTGCCCGCGCAAAGGTAGCTGCTGAAAGAATTGGTAGGTTGGGCGAGGAATTGCTAAACGCTTACTTCGAAAGTTTGAAGACCCAAGGAAATGTTCACGACTTCGAATGGGTATCAGAAAACAACTTCGTTTCCCCATTCGACTTCCTAGTTAAAACAGATACGACGAGCCTCCGAAAGGTTGATGCAAAGTCTACAGCCGGACCCTTTGAGAACCCCATTCATATCTCCATGGCAGAATTGCTAGAAATGGCGAATGGCACAGAGCCGTACGATTTATACAGGTTGTACACGGTTTCGGAAAGATATGGGAAACTTCGGATTGCGAAAGACGTTCGGGCGATCGCGAAAGTGATTGTCGACAAGCTCGCTATTCTGCCGAATGGAGTTACGGCTGACGCAGTATCTGTAAAGCCCAATGTATTGAAGTTCTCCGCCGAGTTTGTAATTGATATCTCTGCAGAACCTGAACTTCTCGACTAGGCTGCAAAGGACTCACGCTGTGGATGTAATGAGCCCAATGCAACGTTCCCTTTGCATGTCACGCATCAAGGGGTTCAACACTGGCCCTGAGATCATTCTCCGTCGGGCTGTGTGGAATAGAGGATTTCGGTACAAGCTCAAATATCCACTACTTGGTAAACCTGACATAGTCTTTGTATCGGCGCGGATTGCCGTCTTTGTTGATGGATGTTTTTGGCACGGCTGCCCAAAGCATGCGGCAATGCCTAATACCAACCGCACATTCTGGAAAGCGAAGCTTCGGAAGAATATCGAGCGCGATCGTTCAGTTACAGCCGGACTCAGACGTGATGGTTGGCGTGTGCTGCGATTCTGGGAGCACGACATTGAGTGCAGGCTCGATTGGATTGTGGTTCGGATACTTAAGATGGTGCGCGCTCGCAGCGCCACACGGAGAGTCGGCTGCCCTAGTTAGCTGCTTGATTGGGCAAACGGGCGCACCAAACCGGGTCGGTCCAACGCAACGCATTGATTCGGGGGAGTAAGAACGTCAAATATGGTCAGCGGAGAGGCTTGGAGGCGCCGTGCTAGAAGACCAAGTCGATGACGTACTTTCGAATGTAAGCGTCCTGGTAGACGGCGAGTACATCTCTGAAACCGCGGAGAAAGTAATTCGCAACTCGGCCTACTGGTACGGCCATCCGCACGGCCCCGCGCAGGCGCCAAAGCACGCGGACCGGTTGGAGTACGGAGACACCGGCTGGGAACTGAAGTTTGGGGCAAATACGTTTCTGGTTGAAGAAGCCATACGTCGTTGTGCATCCATCATCGAGAAGGTGGCCAAGTCCGTACTTGAAACAGACACGCCAATCGATGAATCTAAATTGCGACGCGAGCTTGAATACGCCGTTCGTGGAGCGGTTGCGAATTACGAAGGCGTTGAGTACGCCGGGTACTACGACGCAAGTGATGGTTTCATGCATTTCGGAACACAGGCAATTCACGTCGCGTCATTTGTAGCGACGATCTGTGATGAAGTGGAAACATATTTGCTTGCGGCGGAGATCGCATGACGACTAACAACGTGTTGCAGCGGACGAGCTGGCGAGCTGCGCGTCCGGCTTACCCGCCCGCCGCTCAACTCGGTCGTTGAATCTGTAGGAAAAGTCCCGTGCCGATCAACGACCGATTTAAATGCAATATGAGCGGCGATTCGATAAGATTGGACGGAAACGATCGGCTGCGCCGGGATCTACTCTTGGCGCGAATCGTCGAGCACAGCAGCGACAACATTCCTGAGCACTAACAAAACCTCGGTGATTTTGCGAGGGGCCTAAAACCTCCTCGTTTTGGGCTTTTCCGACAGACTCGTTAGACTCCAGTCATCAAGGAGCGCCAAGCATGGCCAAGCGCGTCTTCTTCAGCTTTCACTATCAAGACGTCATAGACTTTCGGGCGAACGTTGTTCGAAACCACTGGATGACTAAGCCTGATCGAGAGGAAGCGGGCTACTTCGATGCCTCCGTCTGGGAAAGGGCGCGTCGGCAAGGCGAGACTGCCCTCAAGGGTATTATAAACGGAGCCCTTGAGAACACCTCGAACACTTGCGTCCTAGTCGGGTCCCAGACCTATGCACGTCCTTGGGTCCGATACGAACTCCTTAAGAGCTTCCGCAGGGGAAACCATCTCTTTGGCGTCCACATCAACGGCATCAAGTCGAAAGACGAAAATGTCAAGCCGCTGGGTCCGAATCCGCTCCAGTACGTTGGCGTTACTTTCTCTGCAGACGGAAGTACTGCCACGCTCTGGGAAAAGAACGGAAGCGACTGGGTCAAGTACAACAGCATCGACGGGTCGGCCGACTACGCGTTCCAAGTCGAACAGCAGTACCGCGATAAAGGCTTCAATCTCGGCAATTGGTACCAAGTCTACGACTGGTATGCGAATGACGGGTACAACAACTTCTCGTCATGGGTGAAGTGATGACGACCGATCAATCCGAGTCCCCGCTCTCCGAAACCTCTCCCTCAGTGCAAACCCATCTCGGCATCTTACAGTCGGTCGTTCAACGCATGGCTAGCAACAGTACCTCATGCAAAACTTGGTGCATCACCGTTGTCTCGGCCATTCTTGTTATCGTCGCTGATAAAGGAAATCCGAACTTTGCATTCATTGCCCTTGTGCCAACTTTCCTGTTTCTGGCCCTTGACGCGTACTACCTCGCGCTGGAGAAGGCGTTTCGCGCGTCGTACGCTGACTTTGTCAAGAGGCTCCACTCTGGAATCGCTAAGGCAGAAGATCTTTACTCTGTCACGCCGAAGGGTAGCCATTCGGAACACCAGATTGAGGCACTGAAGTCCTTCTCCGTTTGGGGATTCTATGCCACCCTGCTCGTGCTCATTGAATTGGCTCGTTCCATTGTACTCAAATAGAGGTCTAACCCGGCGCGCAACCGAACGTTAGGAGGTATTCACAGATGAGTTTTGAACTGAAACCTACTCACGAACTAGTGCAGATTGCTGCAGCAGGCGGTGGCTTTCGTTTAGATGCCACCCTTCGGCCAACTCACGAGCTCGTTCAGATCGCAGCTGCAGCTAAAAGCAGCGGCGCAACAGTTACGTTCGCGGGGCTGACGCTCCGTCCTACTCATGAGCTAATACAAATTGGCGCTGCTGGGAAAGGTGTCGTCGTTCTTGAAGGCTGATCTCCTAACTGTCGACTCCACAACGATCGCAAGGGTGCTTCAGACCTTTGTTCCATCCCGTTGGTTAAGGACGTTTGAGTTGCAGCGTTAGAGGTCACCACAGAGCTCATGAAGCGCGACCTCGAACTAGTACGAAAACTCTTGTTCGCGCTGGAGACCAAGCCACATCCGAAAGCGGTGAAGACGTTAGAGATTGACGGCTACGATGATCTTACTGTTCGGCATCACCTGACCCTTTTGGCTCAAGCGAAGCTTATTGACTATGAGCCTGAACTTACGAAGACTGGTCGCATCATTTACGTCATAGCATTTAACCCCTCGTGGCAGGGTTATGAGTTCCTCGACTCTGTGCGAAGCGATGCAGTTTGGGCGAAAGTGAAGGCTCAAGCTTCCGAGAAGGGCGCGGCAATACCATTTGATGTATTGAAGTCACTCGCACTGGAAGCGATCAAAAAGGTGGTTGGTCTATGAGGTCTAACTCTAGGTCGAATGGACGGGCCGCCAGCGCGGCGCGATCATTGAGCATCGTGCCGGCCCACCGTTCACCACGACGTTAGCTCTCGGGGAATCAGCATGGCGGGAAGAGACGAAGAATCACAAAAGGTAACGGGCGCGGCCATGCGGTATGTAAAGTCTGGTGATCGTTCAGAATTGGAGACCTTCTCTCTCCCGGTTCTGCGAAAGGCGGATTATCAACTGAGCAATCGGGACAAGGGATCCGGATACCGACGTGCAATTGCAGATCGAATAGAGGAACTCGAGCCAAAGAGCGAAAAAGACACTTCGACTAAGCAGTCTAATGTTGTCGATATTAAACCCAGTTTTTACGGAGTCAGCATTAATGTCAATGAACTATGGCGAAGGGCGCGTCAATGGCTATCGAAGAAGAAGACCTAACTGCGGCCCTGAGCGCGGGCATTGGGCGCCATAATCATGTCTCTCGAAAAGCTGCCGACCAAAATGTCACCCGGTCTCGGGCTGTCTATGCTCGACCGCGCGATCAAGGAATCATTTGCCCGGCGATGCAGCACCGCCGATCTCGAACGAGTGCGACAGTACTTCTCAAAGAACGGAGGGCTTCACTGCCTCTACTGTGGAGCTGCAAGTCCTTCCCGTTGGGATCACTTGCACGCGGTTTCCCGTGGCGGTGACACTGTCCCAGGGAATCTTGTCCCCGCCTGCCAACGTTGCGACGATTCAAAGCAGGACAAAGACATCGACGAATGGCTTTCTGGAAAGAGCAAACATCGGCCCAAACCCAACTCGTTGGCTCGCATCCTGTCCAAGGTCAATGCGTATCAAGCTCACTTTTCGTACCAACCGAAGGAGTTTGATAAGAAGCTCTCGAAGGCGCAGCGAGTAACCTATTCTCGCTTTCGCAAAGGGCTTGATTCCTTGCGTGCTCACTTGCAGCAAGATGGTCTGCTGAAATGACGCCCAACCCTCCGTTCAACGTGGACGTGCCAACAGCGGCCCGCCGGTTAACGGCACGTTAAACGTGCGCTTTGGGTCGCAAGCGGGAATCGTGAAGGACCTCGCGACCCATACGCCGGGCACCGTCGTTGCGCCGGGGACGATCCTGCTGACGTTGGTGCCGCACGATGAGCCGCTGGTCGCGGAGGTCTGGGTCGATAACAGCGATGCGGGGTTCGTGCAGGCCGAGCAGAAGGCACGCGTCAAGCTTGCTGCGTACCCGTTCCAGAAATACGGGATGCTCGACGGCGTGGTGACGCAGGTGAGCGCCGATGCGCAGGAAAGACCGGAGTCGGGCAATCCGGCCGTCAAGTCTGTTCAGGAAGCAGCCTACCGCGCGCTGATCAACTTGGCCAGCGGCCACCTCGAGAGCCAGGGCCGGCAGCTGCGCTTGGTACCGGGCATGCAGGTCAACGCCGAGATCCATCTCGGCACTCGCAGCGTCCTCGAATATCTCCTCTCGCCGGTGCAGAAGATCGCCCATGAGGCGGGGCGGGAGAGGTAGATCTACATCGGGTGCGAGAAAAGGTCCTCTACCCCATTACGGCGTAAGATAGGGCGATCATAAGGGGGAGATTTATGTCTTGGCGATACCCCAAACGACTGATTGGAGTTCTGCTGCTTGCGTGGCCGGTATTTGCGTCGTTTGCTCACGCTCAGGACCCCGCGGCGCAGGCGCTCGAGGGCGTGTGGGTCGTGACGGTGGGCGAGCAACCGCGGGATCGCTTTCTCATCGTGCGGGGTGCGCGGACCGACAAGAGCGAGGTACGTGTCGATCGCGCGGTCTTCGGCCTGATTGAAGGCAAGGCCAAGCCGGTCGGCGACTGGCGTGCCGAGATAATTGGCGACCGGATCGAGCTGTCATTTCTCACGCCGGTGGGTTCCCGGGTGCGCGCCACAATCAGCCCAAGTGACACTAGCGTGCTCGGCGAGATGGTGACGAAGGCCGGCAATAGATACGATGTCCGTATGACGAAGCTCGATGAAGATGAACTCGCTGCGAGGCGCGCTGCAGCAGCAGATGCAAAGAGGACACACGCCAAGCGGTCCGCAGTAACGATGGATTCGAAGATAACGCTGGTCTACGTTGGCGCGGACAACTGCCCCCCCTGCAGGGCCTTCATTGGGTACTACGGCAAGGAAGGCAAGCGACTACCCGAGCTCGCGCCAGAGCTTGCCGAGGTCCGTTTCGTTAATGTCTCCCTCATGTTTTTCACGAGTCCGGTCCACTCGGAGGATCTGCCCGAGGATTTAGCCTGGTTGCTTCAGCCGGCCGCGAATGGGAAGGTGCCGATGCGCAAGCGAGGAACGCCCTATTTTATCGGCGTCGTCGACAAGCGTGTGGTGGCCCGTGGGCATGGCACCGAAGCGCTCAAGACGCTGGTGGTCCCGGAAATTAGGCGCGCCGTGGAGGAGCGCCGCGCCGCGAACTAGGCGAACGCCAGCGAGAAGGCTTAAAGGGGCTCGATCTTTCGTAATTCGCGGTTGGCCCCTGTAACTGCCGGGCTTCTTTGTGTGCCGATGCTCAGGACAAACCGGAGTCGGGCAACCCGGCTAGCAAGTCCGTCCAGGACGCGGCCTATCGCGCGTTGATCAGCCTAGGCAGCGGCCACCTCGAGAGCCAGGGCAGGCAACTGCGCCTCATCCCCGGCATGCAGGTCAACGCCGAGATCCACCTCGGCACCCGCAGCGTGCTCGATTATCTCCTCTCACCGGTGCAGAAGGTCGCCCACGAAGCAGGGCGGGAGCGGTAAGTTTCTGCCGACAGGCTGGTTTGACCGCGGTATAGGCGGTCATATACTCACGTCATGAAAACCGTCGTTCTCGTCCCCGACCGCCTATTTCATTTGGCCGAACAACTCGCATCGCGGTTGGGTGTATCCCGGAGCGAGCTCTACACGAAGGCGCTGGCGGCGCTCATCGACAAGTACCGTGACGACGTGATTACTTTCCGCCTCAACGAGATTTACGGACCTGCCCGAAATAGCTCGTCGGTCGAAGCCGGAATTGCCTCGCTTCAACATCGAATGTTGGCCCGAAGCAAGCCGTAGGGCAGCGTGGAAGGATTTGGTGGGCCTCCCTTCCGTAGCCAACCGGGTCAGGCTACGGGTTTCGCGCCTTGATGGATCAGCGCCCGGAGCGTAGACTTTTTCCATGCGCCAGCCACTTATATCCAGTTCGCCGGACGTCATGGGCGGGACCCCGGTTTTTGCCGGCACGCGCGTGCCGGTTCAGACCCTCCTTGACTATCTCGAAGGAGGGGAAACCATTGACGACTTTCTTGAAGGTTTTCCCACCGTAAAACGCGAGCAAGTTATTGCCTTTCTTGAGGAGGCAAAGGCTCGAATGGTGGCCTCGGCCTCGTGAGGGTTCTCCTCGACGAATGTGTTGACCGCCGTCTCGCGCGGCAGCTTTCCAACCATGTCGTGAAAACCGTCCCGGAGATGGGATGGGCGACGATTGGCAACGGCGACCTCCTTGCCCTTGCGGAAAAGGATTTCGATGTCTTCGTTACTGTCGACCGGAACCTGTCGCTTCAACAGAATCTTCCACGCTTCAAGATCGCGGTATTGGTTCTCCGTGCAAGAACGAATCGGCTTGTCGATCTGCTGCCGTTGATGCCGAAGATCCTCGAGGCCATCCCCAGGTCGAAGGCGGGCGAAGTCGTTTTAATCAGTACGTAATCGGGAGCGGGTGAGCTAAGTCTCGCGGGCTGCACGGACAGGGCAACTGGGCACAAACCCAGCGTTCCGTTGCAAATCCGTTCCTTCCCGGACATTAAGGTGAACGCCGAGATCCACCTCGGCACCCGCAGCGTCTTGGAGTATCTCCTGTCGCCAGTCCAGAAGGTCGCCTGATCCCCCACCCCTTTCCCCTCCATCCCTCACCCCCGCCCCTCTCCCGAGCGGAGAGGGGAGGCTCGAGATTCCCTTCTCCCTCTGGGAGAAGGGCATGGGATGAGGGATCGAGAGGGGAAATGTACAGCGCGGAACCGGCTTATCAGTCGATTCCGCGAGAACTGGATCGAGGCGGGGCGGGAACGGTGATTCGCGGTCGTTTGGCGGCTTCTTTCCGGCATCCTTGCGCGCCTCGCTTCACAGTCGGTGAGGCAGATCGTTGGGCCTTCCCATGGCCGGTGCTGTTGCCGTTCCGGGCCGCAATCGCTGCCAACGCATCCCATGAATATGGGATTTCCAGCGGATAGGCTGCGCCTCAAGATTGTTCACGCGAGAATAACTTAGAGGAGACGGAACATGGTAAAAGCCATTCGCGGCGCCAGCTCCACTGCGACACTGGTTCTTGTAGTTTTCCTCAGCGGCTGTGCATTTGGCACCCGGCAGCCGACTTTAATTTATCCTCCCGCAACCGAACCCAGTGCAATTCCAGTTGTGCAAGCGGCCGCAAAACCAGTCCCGAAGAACGTGCAGATCATTCTTAACCCGTTTAGCGACCAGCGCTCGGACAAGAAAGTCGTGGGAACAGTGAGGAACGGTTTCGGTATGCGAACGGCCGATGTTATACCGACCAACAGCGTTCCCGATTGGGTGATGCAAGCCATGAAAACGGAATTGCAGAATAGCGGTTACGTCGTCACGACTGGAGCAACTGGTGGCGATAGCCCCGCGGGGGCAAGCGCAGTCGTGTCGGGAGAGATCCTCAATGTATTCTGCGACATGTATTTCAGCTATTCGGGGCAGGTTTCCCTGCTCGCAAGGGCGAGCAAGGCCGGCAAAGAGGTGCTGAACAAACACTATGCCGGCGAGGGCTCGGCCGGGATCTCTTGGGCGGGGACCGCAGAATCCTATGCGCAGTCGCTGGCGCTCGCGCTGGCTTCCGCAGTTAAGCAGTTCGTCTCTGAACTCGACAAGAGCCTGACGGCTCCATAGATCCTCCTGCCGCGATTCGGCAGCCGCCCAATTCATTCGTTGAACGCCCGCTTCGGGCCGTAAGCGGGCGATGATCAACGTGAGCAGCAACTGTTAGCTGGATACTTAAAACGGGTGTTACATGCTCGTCCCCGCCATGCAGATCAGCGCCGAGATCCATCTCGGCACGCGGAGCGTGCTGGAGTATCTCCTGTCGCCAGTCCAGAAGGTCGCCTGATCCCTCACCCCTTCCCCCTCCAGCCCCTCACCCCCGCCCCTCTCCCGAGCGGAGAGGGGAGGCTCGAGATTCCCTTCTCCTTGGGGAGAAGGGCATGGGATGAGGGATCGAGAGGGGAAATGTACAGCGCGGCAGTGGCTTGTCGGTCAATTCCGCGAGAACTGGATGGAGGCCGGGCGGGAGCGCTGATACGGCCAGTGTTCTCGATATGGCAGCTATCGGCCAATAGCGGTCATGAGCACGGCCTACCGGCGACCTTGGCTGCGGATTTCGCTACTTGGCCAGCAACCGGTTTTTATTCGTACCCGTCTCGGCTTAAGTCTTGATCCGCTTGAGGACCGACATTGGCAAGCGCAAAATGGCGCTTGATAAACCGCCTATTTTGTCAACCAATTCACGTCAGGCTGCATCTACAAGGGGCCCAGCGAAATCATGACACATGAGACCGAAGCGACATTCATTGGCTTTGCGGGCGTTGCGCTGCTCTTGCTCGCGTTCCTGCTGAATCTGTTCAAGCTCATGCGTTCGGATGGATACCCTTATACAGCGCTCAATTTCGTTGGCGCCGCTTTGGCGTGCTACTCCTCATACTTGATCAGCTTCATGCCGTTTGTGGTCTTGGAGGGGGTCTGGGCACTGGTTGCTGCGGGCGCGATTATTCAAAAGGCATTTGCGCGCTCCGGACCTTCGGACCCGCTTGCTCAGTGAGTCCGCGCCATGTTCGGAATCAACGGTCGTCGCTAGCCGTTCGCGTAGATTTCCGGATTGAGCAGCGCCGCCGGGCGTTCACCTCGCATCAGTTGAACCAGACCTTGAGCGACTGACTTCGCCTTGCGGCCGCGGACGTCCCAGGTCGCGCCGCCGTTGTGGGGCGCGAGTATGACATTGTCGAGCTTGCAGAGCTCTTCCGGGACAAACGGGGCCTGTGTGAGCGGCGGTTCGTTCCAGTAGACGTCCAGACCTGCGCCGGCGATTCGCTTTTCCTGCAGAGCGCGGATGAGCTCGGGCTCATCGACGATCCGGCCCCGTGCGGTGTTGATGAGATAGGCCTCCGGCTTCATCAGACCGAGCTCACGTTTGCCGATAAGCTTGTGCGTGCTGGTGTTGTAGTCACAGGCAACGCAGACGAAGTCGCTGCGCTTGAGCAGGTCGCCGAGATCAGGGGTCCACT
>Ga0326597_10006834_pt1 | contig 15568 bp, 21 predicted proteins | sample RVTome_12_FD_203789 | JGI IMG/M metagenome (GOLD analysis project Ga0326597, IMG submission 203789) | Soil microbial communities from uranium-contaminated site in the Upper Colorado River Basin, Wyoming, United States - RVT100D185 | ecosystem: Environmental > Terrestrial > Soil > Contaminated >...
TCTGATTCGGTCTGGCGAAAGATGAAAATACCCGCTAGCACCAGCGCAACTGACCCCATCAGAAACGAGGACCAGAAAAACTTCCACCTGATTTTTAAGCTCACTTACTTTTCCTTCAATTTGTAGCCCAGATTTTTTACGGTCAGGATATCCTCTGCAATCCGGGGAATTTTTTCCCTGATTTTGCGGATATGCACATCCACCGTTCTGGAAGTGCCGTAATAATCTTCCCCCCAGACTTCGTTTAAGAGAGCTTCCCTGGATTTAACTTTCCCTTTATGACGCAGAAGATTTTCCAGAAGGGCAAATTCTTTGGAGGTCAGCTCCACGGCCTTGCCATCAAAGGTTATCTCATGCCTCTCGGTATCCAGGGTCAATTTTCCGTAAGAATAAATTTTCTCTTTGGGGGTATGTTTTTCAGTTCTTCTCAAAAGGGCTTTGACTCTGGCCAGCACTTCTTTGGGGCTGAAGGGTTTGGTGATATAATCATCCGCCCCTAATTCCAGACCCACGATCTTGTCGGTTTCTTCTCCTTTGGCGGTCAAAATTATTATGGGAATTTCAGAAGTTTTTGAATTCCTGCGCAGTTCTTTACAGACTTCCAGCCCGTCCATTTCCGGCAACATCAAATCCAGGATGACCAGATCGGGGGTGATTTTAAGAGCGTTTTCCAGACCCAGGGCACCGGTGTGCACGACTTCGGTCTGGTAGCTTTCCTTTTCCAGATAATGCTTCAACAGCCGGGCGATATCTTTATCGTCTTCAACTATTAGAATTTTTTTGGACATATTTTAGTTGGCTCAAGCCCTCAAATAATCTACGTAGAAAAAATCTTTTTGACAATCCGTTTTTGATGGAAATAATTCCGGGAGATAGTTTAATTTGTGAATTTGAGGTCTAATTCAGAATTTCAACAATTTTTTGCCTGGATTTTTTTCCTCTTAAGATAGATATTCGAGATTTAGGAACTTTAAAATATTCGGAAAGCAGATTTATTACAGCCAGATTGGCTCTATCCTCTTTGGCTGGTTCTTTCACATAAAGTTTGTAAGTTTCACCGATCTTTTCAACTTTTTCGGATTTGGAATTGGGTTTGACTTTGACTGAAATTTTCATCCCTAATCCTTGTTCCCTAATCCTTGATTTTAAGTAGCCCCACCGGGAGTCGAACCCGGGTTTGATGGCTGAGAACCACCCGTCCTAGGCCACTAGACGATGGGGCCGAAAATTTTTGGATTAGTAATTTAAGCTACGGAAGAAAATTGTCAACTGCTCATTCCTGAACTCTAGTCTGTTCCATTAATTTCCCGGCTTGAAGATTATATCTAACCTTTGTAGGTACGGTTGGACAGCAGTTTGCATCCCCCTTGCCGCGCGTAAGCATATTCAGAAAAACCGTATCCGCCGAAACTTCCAGAGCTTGTATTACCACCCGGTCTCCCAAATCAGCAGAGGAAACCTGAACCGATTTCCCTTTTTTATTCAAAAGTGCGGCTAACTCATAGAAAATTTCTTCTCCCCCTCTGTTCCAGACAAAAATCACTGCGGCATCTTGGGAACCATCTTTATCCAGGTCGGTAAATTTAACCCAGGTAGTCAAATCTACCAAAAGGGTATCAGACCCTTTTTTACGTTTCTCATAATGCCCATTTTTTAATTTTACTTTTTGCTTATTGGCATCTCCGTTGAAATCTATTAATAGCGTGGCATTGGCTATTTGCTTCATGGTCAAAGGAGGTGCAGTTTTCTTCTGTAAAGAGTAAGTATTAATTGTAAAGAAGAAAAGAAATAATAAAAGTAAAAAAATCGTAGCGGTGCGCTTCATCTCTTCTTGGTCATCCTGAACGAAGTGAAGGATCTCGCTTTTAAAATATGAGATTCTTCGCTTGCGCTCAGAATGACACAAACCCTAAACATTAAATCTATTTCTGGGCGCCGGTGTATAGCCCGATAAGATTGCCGTCCAAATCTCTGAAATTGCCGAACCAGCCCACTTCCGGGTGGATTTCGGTCTTGGGTGTCACGGTCGCGGCTCCTAAGGTTTCGGCTTTCGTTAAAGTTCCGGGGATGTCGGCTACTTCCACGTAGAAAATCACGTTGTTGCCGGGGTTGACTTTATCGACTTTGGCGATTCCTCCGTGGGGCGGCTGGGGGGCTTCGAACAGGGAGTATTTGCCGTCTCCCATGGCATCGGAATTTACTTTCCAGCCGAAAAGGTCGGAGTAAAATTTCTCGGCCTTTTTCAGGTCGGTGGTCATGATTTCGACGTGACAAATTGAGTTACTCATGGTTCCTCCTTAAAAGGGGTGTAACGGTTTAAAGGTTTTTATCCGGGGATAATATAAGGTTTTTGAGGGGAAATGGCAAATGGGAATTTGATGATAGTCGGGTATAGGGACCCGACCTACCCATTGGGTAGCGCTGGGTCCCCGCACCCAGCGAGAGAGGAATTGTAGCGGTGCGACTTGTCCCGAAGAATTTGAGGGGTTTGTCGCACCCACCCCACCTTTATCCTCCCCTCGAAGGGGGGGAAGGGAGGGGTCCATCAGGAGTAGCTCCTGACGGAACATTAAAAAGCAACATAAAATGCAAGAGAAGAATCTAAATTTTACCTTGCAAAAATTTTTCCTGGTCGTTTTTTAAGTTTTCAATCGGTGGGTTCTCCCACTGAAAAAGATGAACCAATTCCAGATAGGCATTAAAAGCGATTTCATTTGACTTATTCAACAGTTCAATAACAGAAAGGTTTTGCTTATTATAACTCCAAGGCTCACTAACTTTCGCCACACGTGGATAACTGAAAGGGATTCTATTGTAAGAGTCAACGTACAGCATTCTTTCGTTTAAATCATGAAGTTTAATTTCCACCACCACGTTCTCATCAAAAATATTTTGCGAAGCTAACCGTTTGGCAAATTCAAAAATTTCGGAAAGAGTATATAGGGCTCCTAGAAAACCAAGCAATTTCTTACCCCTTAGCTCATCTCCTCTGGACCATATATTCCTATATTCACCATTTTCTATCCAGTCTTCTCTTAAAGCCAAAAGATGGTAAAAATTAGCACTCTGAGTGAATCTCCAAAACTCTATGTTTCGGGACCAATCGAGTGTTGATTCTATACCATTCTGGATATTGTAGAGATCCCCGTAGTTATCAGAAAAATGAGGATAGTCCCATCCTCTTAAAAGAACTACCGCTGCCTTTACAGTATCTCTCAATGGTTTTTCTATCCTATCAGGTTTATAAATATCTGGGTGTATATTAATCTCCCAATAGCTTTTCTTCTTAATTTTACTTATTATCTCATCTTTTTTTGTCATGGTCAGGTGATATCTTTCAACTCATCTTTAAATTTAGCTTGGTCATCCGGTGTGCTTTTTAATATCTTGGCAGAAGACATTGTTTTGAAGAATCGCTGCATCCTTGTAGAAAATAAATCCAATTCTTTTTCAATCGCCAAATCAATGATTTCTCGCATCTCCCATGTTTCCGTAATTTTTTTAGTTTCTGGTTTATCATTCCTAATGTAAAAAACTGCACTTTCCAATTTTTCTAAGTTCCTATTATTCTTGCAGATAATAGGTGCAAATTCAAAACTTTGAACAGCAAAAACCATAAAATGTTTTTCTTGAAATTCAACGTTTAAGATTTGAAATCTCGGCTCCGGTTCTCCGAAATTTCGCACATGGTCAAAAATTAGGTCCTGGTCATAGGTGGCTAGATGATTCGTATCCATTCCACTTAAAACGTAATTCTTCCCTTCGTCATCAGGTCCCTTTTCTATCCCAAGAATAATTTTACCACCGTTTCTTAAATTAGACATTGCGAGAATACTCTCTATGATTTCTTGAACTTTATGATGATCCTTTAACTCATTAATTTTTTTAGGCCACGGGATAGAGGGCTTAAACTCAATGCTCTTGTTCTCATTTGGGGATTCAAGAATGCCGCTGATAATACTATCTGCTTTTATTGGATTAATCATAAAATTGTTCGAATTGCATCTTTCACCCCATCAACTCATAAGCCCTTTTCAACTTGCCTAACTTCCCAAAAATCTATACCTTAATCCCCAAAAGTCAAGCCGCCTCAGGCGGACAAAACCCAAATCCGGGAGGGAAAATGAAAATAAAAAATATAGCGACAGCATTAGCATTAGCCGGCATCCTATTCCTCATCAGCTGCCAGAAACAAAAAGAAACCACCCTCACCAGCCAACCCTCTGTCCCCAACTCCGCTACTGAAATCTGCCCCATCTTAGTCGGAGACACAATCCCCAACCTGACTTTACACACCCAAGACGGCTTCCCCTTCGACCTCAAAAAAGCAGTTCAGAGCAAACCCACAGTTTTGATATTCTTTCGCGGGGGCTGGTGACCATACTGCCAGGCCCAGTTGGGTCAATTGCCGAAAGTAGAACCGGAGCTAATCAAATTGGGTTATCAGATAATCGCCATCTCCGCTGACCGCCCCGGCAAAATAAAAGAAATCGCCGAAAAAGAAAAATATAATTATATTTTAATCTCCGACAGCAGCATGAGCGGAGCGATGGCCTTTGGTCTGGCTTACCGGGTGGATGATAAAATGGTTGAGACATTAAAGGGCTACAATATGGATATCGAAGCCGCCTCCGGAGAAAAACATCATATCCTGCCGGTGCCAGCTGCATTTGTTGTAGGAACAGATGGAGTAATTAAATTCAGCTACATCAATCCCAATTATCAAGAAAGAATAAACCCGGATTTGCTTCTGCTGGCCGCTAAAATAGCTTTGCAAAAAAATTAGAGGAGGGTTTGATTTACTTTTCCCTAATCCCTGATTTTAAAGCCCCTTGATTTATGGTGAGCATAGTCGAACCGTTTATCCTGTGCGCATAGCCGTAGCCGGCGGAGGCGCGGCCGGGTTCTTCGGAGCCATTTCCGCCGCCACCCATAACCCCTCCGCAGAAATCGTTTTACTGGAAGCCACCCATCAGCCCTTGAATAAAGTGCGCATCTCCGGGGGCGGAAGGTGCAACGTAACCTATCACTGCTTCGACCCCCTCGAATTAGCCCAGGGTTATCCCCGCGGAAGCAAAGAACTTTTAGGACCGTTCAGCCGCTTCCAGCCCCGTGACACCATGGCCTGGTTTGAAAGTAAAGGTGTCCGGCTGAAAACCGAAGAGGACCGCCGGGTTTTTCCGGTCACGGACCAATCCTCAACCGTGGTGGATTGCCTGCTGAATACCGCGCGCAAACTGGGAGTACAGGTTCGGCTCGGCGCCAGAGTGAAAAATATCCAAAATATAAATTCTGCAAAAAATATCCCGCAATTTGAAATAGAGCTTCAGAGCGGAGCCCGGGAGCGCTTTGACCTGGTGCTTCTGACCACCGGCAACAGCCCGCAGGGACATCGTCTGGCACAGGCCCTGGGACATAATATTGTCCCTTGTGTTCCCTCCCTTTTTACCTTTAAAATTTCTGATTCACGCTTAGAGGGTCTGGCTGGAATAAGTTTTGAGAAAGTGAAGCTCACTCTGACAGGTAGTGAGGGAAACCAACTGGAACAGACCGGGCCTTTGCTTATCACCCACTGGGGCTTGAGCGGACCGGCCGTGCTAAAGCTCTCGGCCTGGGGAGCCAGAATGCTCCATAAGAGCCACTATCAAGCCGGGCTGGTGGTAAATTTACTGCCGGATTTTAGCGCCGAAGAACTTTATCGAAAGCTGGTGGCTTACAAAGAACAGAACAGTAAGAAGCGGATTTCTACCGAACCGGTTTTCTCTATACCGGGCCGCTACTGGAGCAAGATAGTTCAGTTGGTCGGAATTCCGGAGGAAACTATCTGGGCTAACCTTAGCAAAGAAGCCATGAGCGCGCTTTTATCCGAGCTTACCTGCGGACACTTCGCAGTCAGTGGAAAGGGGATTTTCAAAGAAGAATTTGTCACCTGCGGCGGAGTCAACCTCAAAGAGGTGGATTTCAAAACCATGCAGAGCAAGCTTTGTCCCGGGCTGTATTTAGCCGGAGAGATTCTGGATATTGACGGAATTACCGGAGGATTTAATTTTCAGAGCGCCTGGACCACTGGCTGGATAGCCGGAATAAGCATGGTGGCTGAATAGAATTACTTTTTCACTAATCACTAACCACTATTCACTATTCACTGTTTTAATGGCTGGGGGACAGGGATTCGCTTGTTCCGAATTCTTGAATCGAGGAAAACCCATCAGTTTGGTCCGAGATAAATCCCTCGACTCTCTTCGCTCGCTCGGGATAAACTGGGGGACAGGGATTCGAACCCCGATTAAATGGTCCAGAGCCATTCGTCCTGCCGTTAGACGATCCCCCAGTAAAATATTTTCAGAAATTATAAGGCTTCAAATGAAAAGATTAAGCAAAATAAAGAAATCTGTCAAGTCAATTAATATCACGTCATCCTGAACGAAGTGAAGGATCTCGTAGTTAGTAGACAAAAAAAGAGATTCTTCGCTTACGCTCAGAATGACAACTGATGATTATTAACTGCCCGTCTGTTTATTAATGAATTCCACCGCTTTTCCCAATCTTTTCACCACTTCTTCTTTCCCCAAAAGCTCCACAATCTCAAACAAGCTGGGCCCAAATGACATTCCCGTAATTGCCAGACGCAGAGGATGAATCAGCTCGGCCGGCTTAACATTCAACTCTGCTGCCAGGTCCCGCACCGTTTGTTCGGGTTTCTCTTTATCAAAAACACTTAAGCTTCTGAATTTCTCCGCCAATTTACTCAACCTGGAGGTAACTTCCGGGTTTTTGAACTGTTTCTCTACCGCTTTTTCTTCATAGACAAATTCTGAGGTGAAAAAGAACCTCCCCAAATCCACAAAATCGGTCAGTTTTTTACAGCGTTCTTTCAGAAGTCCCACAATTTTCAACAGCCATTCTTTTCTTTTGGAACAATCTGCCACCGTGACCAGCCCGGCCTCTATCCAGAATCTGGCTACCAGCTCCAGAAGTTTTTCGTCTGATTGACGTTTTATATATTCTCCGTTCATCCATTCCAACTTCTGAATATCAAAGACCGGATTGGCCTGGTGCACATTTTCTAAGGAAAATTTCTCGATTAACTCCGGAACAGATAATATTTCCTGATTATCTTTGGGGGACCAGCCTAAAAGGGATAAGAAATTTATCACCGCTTCCGGCAAAAACCCCTGGTCCCGGTAATCGGTGACCGAGACCGCCTCAAATCTTTTGGAAATTTTAGCCCGGTCCATACCTAAAATCAAAGGTAAATGGGCAAATTGCGGCGGTTTTTCACCCAGAGCTTGATATATCAAAATCTGTTTAAAGGTATTGGGGAGATGGTCGTTTCCCCGGATGACGTGAGAAATTTTCATCTCCAGGTCATCCACCACGCAAGCTAAATTATAAGTGGGACGGCCGTCAGAACGGAGCAGGACTAAATCCTCTATATTCCTATTTTCTTTTTCCAGATCCCGGTAGACGATGTCGTGAAAAGAAGTTTTCCCTTCCGGCACAAATAACCTGATGGCTCTGGGAATTTTTTTTTGCTCTAAATTGTTCTTTTCTTCTTCGGAGAGAAAGTAACATTTCCGGTCATATTTCCAGGGAATTTTCTTTTTTTGAGCTTCTTCTCTCTTGGCTTGCAATTCCTCCGGGGTGCAGTAGCAGAAATAGGCCTTTTTGCCGTCCAGCAATTTTTGCGCGGCGCTTTGATACAAGGACATTCTCTGGGATTGATAAAAGGGTCCCTCATCCCATTTTAAGCCCAGCCACAACAATGAATCGATGATTCCCTTGACCATCTCATCCGAAGAGCGGGCCACGTCGGTATCTTCGATTCTTAAAATGAATTTCCCTTTAGGCTTCCGGGCGAAAAGCCAGTTGTAGACTGCGGTCCGGGCCGTGCCTACATGGAGATACCCGGAAGGGCTGGGGGCAATTCTGACTCTGATATCTTCACTCTGACGAATCGGAACGAGGGACATTAAACCGGTGTGCCTCCTAATTCGGAAGAAGAGGTAGACGGTATCATGGTGACTGATTTTTCCAGATTGACCTTAATTCCTCCGGTCCATTTGGAAAACAGGTTGTATAGCCAAACTATAATGGCTGTGATTATCACTCCGTAAACCACCGCACTCATAAAGGCAATGAAGAAGGCAATAATAATGGTGAATAAAACCCCTCCGGCTAAGCTGGAAAACATTCCCGTAAAGGGTGCCAGTTCTTGATTGGCCAGTCCGCCTAAAAGCCCTCCCAGACTGAAGATAAACATACCGTAGAATAACCCAATAATCAACCCTACAAATCCATACACCACGAAAGAAATTTTCACCGCTGACCAGATGTTGATTCTCTTTATCTCAAATTCCATTTTTCCCCCAAGGTTGAGATTGATATTTTTGATTTAAAATATAGTTTAGCGGGATGAAAATCAAATGAATTTTGGGAAAGTTAAACTAACCTCTCCTAAAGGGGAGGATTTTCCTTGCCCTCTCCTATAAGGGGAGGGCAAGGGAGGGGTCAGTCAAAAATGATTTGCAAAAAATGAGACAGCTTAAACGCATTTAGAGGGTGTCCTTGTGGTCCCTGCCAGTGGGTTTGTATTAACGATGTGCGATAAAACACACAGCTACAAGAGGATAAATCACTATTTACCGCAACTGGCTGAAGTTAAGCAGTTGATGGAATGGGCGCAGCAATTAAGCGACTGCCACATAGATTTATTCTTACAGCAGGATTTGACTTTGTACACAGAGGCCCATCCCAAAAATAGAAAGAGAGCCAAAAACAAAATCAGAATCTTAACTTTTTTCATTTTTTTTTAGCTTAATTAATTTGAAATTTTAAAAGGTGTTGCCTCTTTTACAGAAACAACACCCTTTGGAATTATTGCAGAATCTCTGTTTCGAAAAAAATTAGTAAGTGGCTTTCTCCTTTTTGGTCATCTGCTTGCCGGATGAGACCGGTTTGTCGGTCACCATCTGCAGCTTATTTTTGCACATAGTGCACATACCCGGTTCGGCATATTCCATCTGACAGGCCGGACATTCGTATTCCACCGAATATTCCACCAGGGCAGTTTTGTGACCGGGGCAATTTCCGGCTTTGGCCTGGGCATAGTCACACTCTTCGCATACAAAGGTGTGTCTCTCGCTCACCTTGTTCAGTTTGGTGTCATGCACCGGACAGCTTCCGGCTTTGGCTTGTCTGAAACCGCAATCCTCACAGGCGTAACCGGTGGCTTTGAAGGTCTGGTTATCTTTGACCACCATCTCTTTGGCTTCGGAAACCTCATCCATATCTTCCTCATCCTCCACCGCCTCTACACTTTTCACATTGGCTAAGCTGGCTTTGAAACCGGTCTTGTTGACAGCTTTCACCAATTCGCCGGCTTTGGCCGGGTCACAGCAGAAACCGACTTCGGCTTTGCCATCTTTCCAGCTGACCTTACATTCTTGGACTCCGTCCACTTTCATCAATGCCGATTTGACCTCCGAGGCACAGCCGCCGCAGGTCATTCCCGAAACATTTAAGACCGCCTTCTGGGTAACGGCTTCATCTTTATTGGAAGTTGCTTTTTGGGCCGGCTCTAAGGTTTCCACGTTGGCTAAGCTGGCTTTGAATCCGCACTTGTCCACTGCGGTGAGTAAATTTTCGGCCGAGGTTTGTTGGTCGTTGAATTCTACTTCGCATTTTCCGGTCTTCATATTGACGTTGCAGCTCTTGACTCCTTCGGCGCTGGTCAGAGCTGACTGCACCTTGGAGGCACAGCAACCGGCATCCATACCGGAAACATTGAAGACCGCTTTTTTGTTGGAAATTTTGGTGTTGCCGTTGGCGGCTTGAGTGGTGGAAGTTTCGAATTTGTTTCCACAACCCCCCGCCTTAGCGGCAGAGGTTTCAGATTTCTTTTCACAGGCCCTCGCGATTACAACGCTGCTACACAAAAAAATGGCTGCTAAAAGTAATACCTTGAAACTCTTCATTGAATCCCTCCTTTAAGGTTAATTTCCAATTCAAAACTTTTAATTTCATGGTCAACAATAGTAATATGCTTGACTACTGACTGATTTTCCCTGAATTTAGAAGCTAAACTATTTATTCCCTCACCTCCTCAATACTCAACAATAGTATTATTATTGACTATCCTTGATTTTACGAGCTTTGCTCAATTTTTTAGAACAGTTTGCTATCCCTTCTACGAATACTAAATCTCCCTGTTTGTTAATCTTGATTTTTTATTTATTAGGTCAGGACGATTGACCTCACCCTAACCCTCTCCTACAAGGAGAGGGAGGAAGGAATTCCTCCCCTGTAGGGGAGGGCAAGGGAGGGGTCAGTCCGTAGGTCGGGATCCCTTCCCGACCAAACCAAAAAGGCGGGGAAAATTCCCCGCCTACGACTGCTTTATGGAATCTGATAAAAAAACTTCTTTAGCATGACCCGAAATTTTTCAAAAGAAATTTGTCTGGGGCAGTCACGGTAGCCGGTTTTCTTTTAGCTAATTTGCTATATAACAAACCGGTAACAATTCCATAAATCATGTGCCCCATCAAACTGGGCATAGCATTTTTCATCCCAGCCACCGAGAGTTGCACAGGCATTCCCAACCACAGAGGCATAACGATCAAGCCACCCAAGATCCACCAAAAGACTCCATAAATTAAACCCAAAATAGCTCCACTGGATAGGGTTCGTGCTTTTGAACCGAAAACTACCGCAAAAGCGGCTCCTATTAAAGAGCTGTTAATCAGGTGAACAATCATACCCGCTGCCGCCGAACTTGCCCCTACTAATTTTGCAACCATAGGTAGCATCCCCATCATCCCCATCAGCATCCCGAACACCATTCCACCAACCAATCCTGCCAATCCCCCTCTGATTAAGTTACGTGGTTTCATTTTATCTTCTCCTTTTTTTATGTTAGTTGACTTTTTCTTTTAAAACAGAAGGGCAGTTTATCGTCATGCCCCGGACGGAAGACCAGGTAATATTAAATTCTTACACTCTTCATCTGGTTTCTTCTTCACTCGCCAAGGTCCCTTCCAGCTTGATGCAATACTCACCTGACTTTTCATTGCATAGCTCGACCTTGGGACTGACTCTCTTGGAACTTGCCACCAATCTGGCCAGCTCGGTCTGTAACTTCTGCGGAGCTGCTTCTAGCTTTTCCAGACCGCGCAGTTCCCTGGGGTTAAATGTAGGCATTTTTTCACCTCCTTCAATGTTATAAGGTTGCTTAATATTTGTCTGACTCTTAGTCGCTGTTATGGCTCAAACGTTACAGAAAAAATCATAGCCCGCCTTAATAGATTTCTCCTCTTCATGTTGGAAAGCTACTCTAAGAGAAAGATGTAGGAGCTTAGTGGATCATAAAATCTTGTCAAGCTAGAGTGGATGGGACGTCGAAAGTGAAAGAGGTAAATAGTGAAAATCCTAAGGAGCTTTGATATGTGGACTATTTGTCAGAGCTGCCTAAAGCTTTTTCCATTCGTTCACGTGCGCTGTCAGATAGGGTAACTTGGGGGTGAGAGTGGCTACTATCAGCTTCCGCTTGTGTACTGCGAATCAGAGCCCGGATTTGTCGCCACTGTTGCTTAAACCTCCGGCACCATTTACACATAAGCAGGTGAATGGTTACCCGTATCTTAATTCTCAACGGTAACTTTTCTTCCATAGAATCAGAGACCAGGCGAGTTGCCTCCTCACAGGAGGGAACAAACCTTCCCATGGCCTGAGCCAGACCTAACTTTGCCTTCGACCAGATGGACAATCTCTTTCTCATCTATTCTTCCTTCTAATTGCTAACCAATTTTTCTCCAGACATCTCCTCAAAGACAGTCTGACTCTGTGGAGCAATACCCGTAGGTTAGTCGGAGTTACTCCTAATTTGTTACAGATTTCCTCTGCTTTTATCTCCTCCATTTCGCGGAGGACAAAAGCCTGGGAATCACGGGCCGGAAGCTTTGAAAGGCAGAGTTCCAGAAATTTCCAAAACTCTTTTGACTCCACCGGGTCTGAACTATCTATTACCCACTCTTTCGGCCTCCGGCCGCTTTTCCAGCTACCAGGCCCTAGCTCTGAATTCTTGAAGCTTTCCTCAAGATAATGGAGTTCCTGCTCCGAAGTTTCCAATCTGACTTCTGGCCCCGTCTTTCGGAAGTGGTCCACAATCTTATTCTTCAAAATCCCAACCAACCAGGTTCTCTCATCGGATTTACCCTCGAAACTGTCACCTGCCTTTAGGGCCGCCAAAAATGTCTCCTGCACCAGGTCCTCTGCTAGAGTGGTATTGCCTACTTTGAACAGTGCATATCTAAACAGAAAGTCGCCATGTTTACCCACCCAGGTGCTCGGGTCAGAAAGAGCTTGCGGGTCTTTAGACGGGTTTTGAGACATATTGACGATGAGATACTCCTTAAGCTACAAGAAACAAGAGGTGCTGTCAAAAGAATTCTTTACCCATCCCTTGTTCACTGCTCATTATTCCGTAGGTCGGGATCCTTCCCGACCAGAAAAAAATGGCGGGGAATGGTTACGCCATGCTGTAAGCAAAAGATCCCCGCCTACGACTACTCATGGAGATGATAAAGCAACCCTGTAGCTGTGTTGGTAGTAAATAAATTTTAGTGGGAGATTTTTTTCAAAGCTTCTACTAATTTTTTCTGATCAAAACCTATAATTACTTCTCCATCAATTACCGTAACCGGTGTACTCATAACTCTCAATTTTTCCAATTCTGCCATAGCGGATTCATCGGTGGCTACATTTTTCTCAATATATTTTACCCCTTTTTGTGAAAGAAACTCTTTCACTTTTTGGCAGAAGATTCAACCCGGCTGGGAATAGACGATTATATTTGGCATACATCTCTATAATATGAATCTATATCCGACATTTGTAACCAAAGTTTGGTCTGATAAAAATTGCAATCCTTCTACGTTTTTATATACCAAAAACCTAAGCTGTGTCCTAAAAAATAAATTGTCACTGGTAGAAACTTGAATTCCCGGCGTTAAATAAAGCAACTTTCCTCCAGTGGATTCATCTGTTTGTCCCTTGATTTTATTAGGAGCAATATAAATAAAATTTACCTGTGAAGTTAAGTCTAACCAATCTACAAAATTAAATGAATTGCCTATTGAAGTTTGAAAGTCATTACCCGTTTTATAATCATATTTATTCTCATCTAAGGAGATGCGAGTTGAAATACTTCCAAAAAATGCTAGCTTTCTGGAAGTTCTAAAGAAACTTTCTGAACCAACAATAAGGTGGAAGACACCTGTTCCTATTTGAACTCTATCCGGGATTCGATTTCCATTAATTTCCTTATCGATTGAACCCGATGGTATCCTAAAGCCAAAATTTAAAGAAACCGTTGGGGCAGTTTTGAAAACAGGGTGGATTACTTTATACCTTCCCAGAAGGGAAATATCTCCAATGCCTGAAATTTTACCGTTTAAAAAGGGGGTGTTGCCATCTACAAATTGAATTGGTAAACTGCCTGAAACGGTTAATCTTGGGGTAATTCCATAATCTAAATCCAACAAAAGCGAGTTTTGAATGGTTCTAAAACCGTTGGGATTTGGTAATTTATCTGTTCCCTGTACTATATTGTTTAATTTTTCATAAGCATAAGTTAAATTGATAAAGATTTCTTGGGAGTGAATCGGCTCTCCTAATCTTAAACTTCCGACCGGAAGTTGAGGGCGTTTGCAAGCTCAGACCTGCCCTAAAATGTAGGAAGTTTTGAGCAAAAAGAAATAAATTAATAAAACTGCTGAAATCAATGAAACTTTTTGGTATTTCATTTTATTTCATTAAGAATGTTTTAAAACATAATTCAAAGCGGTCGAAAGACGGAATAGAGCTTCTTTTCCCGATTTACATTGAACAGCATGAGCCACACAGGTCTGCATATGCCCTTCTAAAAGTTTTAAAGTCACCTGGTCAACTGCTGCCTTAATGGCTGACATTTGAATCAAAAGAGAATCACAATCATTATGTTCACCCAGCATTCTTTTTACTCCCTCAATGTGTCCTTTGATACGACTCAAGCGGTCTTGCAGCTCCTTTTCAACCTCGGGAACCAAATAAATTTCTTCCTCACAGCAAGTTTGTTTTTTTCTTTTCATAAAATCACCTTTTGTTTTTTATACGTATCCCCCCAGGGGGGATGTTTGAGGTCAAAAAAATTTTTACCTTAGGTCAAAATATCTGCTGGCGGATAAAACTACTCCCCAGTCCAAAGACTGTTCCCCCTGATACCCTTTGTTGATGGAGTTAATTCCCTTTTTCATAGCCACTTCCCAGACCCATTTTTTGTGCGCGATTCTGCTTCCTAAGGTAAGTTTATTCAGATTAAAGCGAGAATCGGCCCCTTGCTGGGTGTAGAAATCCATGACAAACTGCAGGGCAGGGGAAAAATTGTAAATGGAGGAATAAGCCAAGGTAAACAAATCCTTTTGTTCCCGCACCCGGAACGGGCTGTCGTAAATTGCAATCCCTAAATTGAGATGATTCTCCAGCTTTCCCCAGGTTTTCCCGATTAAGCCGGCAGCATAGAAGTTGGTCTGGTCGGTTCCCAATCCCACTTCATCTTTGGCATTGGGAAGTTTGACACCGAAGCGTAATCCGACAGCGGGACGACTCCCTTTTTCTTCCACGAATCTTAATTTAGTCCACAAAGATAAATCCCCGGAGCCGTAGACCGTGGTGGCTCGTCGGGTGAAGCGGTAGAAAAAATCATAGTAGGCCTGAATTTCCACCATCTGGCCGGTGGAAAAATTTATCCCTATCCAGGGTAAAGCCAACAAATCCTGCCTTGAAGCGATGTGAGAATAATCTACCCCTAAATCGATTTTTAATCTCTGCTTATCCTGAATTTCAGAGACTTCTGTTTCAAAAGGTCTTCCTGCTTGAAGTTGAACCGCTGTCAAAATCAGCAGAAAGAAACCAAGCAGCAGATGTAAACCAAATCTTCGCATTTGAAATTTTTAAGATTCGTAGGTCGGGATCCGTTCCCGACCGTTTAGGTTCCGGACGGGGAATGATCCCCGCCTACGACTCCCCTCACAGGAGAGGGAACCAGGCGCAAAACCGGGTAGCCCTGTGGCCTCTGCCACAGGGTAAAAGCTGCAATAAATCACTCCGCTACCAATCATAAATTTGAAAGCTATCTTTTCCCTTTCTTAGATTTTTCAGAATCGTTTTCGGTTATGACCGTTTCAGATGTTTTGTCTCTCAAATCGATTCCGTGTTCCAGCCAGGATTTTAAATTCAATAGATAATAAGTCCAGCCTGAATAAGTGCCGACGTAATACCTCACCCATTCTTCACCTGGGCCAAAACCGGTGTGCTCTATCTGCAAAAGAGTAGATTTTCCTTTGGGAGTCAGACTGAAAGTCACATAAGTATCGGTCTGGGGAGTGCCTCCCCATCCCATGGTGGGCCGGGTCATTCTCAACTTTTTGTTGGGAACCAAGTCCAGAATTTTATTTTCGTGCTTATCTTTGGGGCTCCAGACAAATTTCATCTTTCCCCCCTTTTTGAGTTGAACCTTTGCCTCTTTCAGAAA
>Ga0326597_10006835_pt1 | contig 15567 bp, 15 predicted proteins | sample RVTome_12_FD_203789 | JGI IMG/M metagenome (GOLD analysis project Ga0326597, IMG submission 203789) | Soil microbial communities from uranium-contaminated site in the Upper Colorado River Basin, Wyoming, United States - RVT100D185 | ecosystem: Environmental > Terrestrial > Soil > Contaminated >...
CGAGCAAAACGGGCGCGCCCAGGTGACGCTCGATTCCATCGGTGACGCGGTGGTCACAACGGATCGGCTCGGCAGCGTCACGTATCTGAATCGCGTTGCGGAGACCTTGATGGGTTGGTCGCATGAGGGCGCCGTAGGGCGGCCGCTGGCGGAAGTGTTTACCATCGTCGACGGTGAAACACGACGACCGGCCGCAAACCCGGCGCAGCGTGCCATCGACGAAGACAAGACCGTGGGGCTGGCCATTGGCTGCGTGCTGCTCCGGCCGGACGGCACGGAGCTCGCGATCGAGGATTCCGCCGCGCCGATCCACGACCGGCAAGGCCGTGTCTCCGGCGCCGTGATCGTCTTTCACGAGGCGAGCCAGTCACGCACGATAACCGAGCGGATGGCCTCCCTGGCCCAGCACGATTTCCTCACCGGCCTGCCTAATCGAGTGCTGCTCCGGGAGCGGCTCGCCCAGGCGATCGGCCTCGCCCACCGGCATGGCAAAGCCGTCGGCGTGTTGTACTTGGATCTCGACAACTTCAAGGAGGTCAACGACTCGCTGGGCCACGAGACGGGCGACCGATTGCTGCGGGCCGCGACGAAACGTCTGCTCTCATCCGTACGCGCCGCGGATACGGTATGCCGCGAAGGCGGTGACGAGTTCGTGATATTGCTGAGCGAGCTCGAGTGTTCCGCGGATGCCGACGGCGTCGCCGAGAAAGTGCACGCCGCTTTCGACAAACCCCTACTCGTTGACGGCCGTGAGTTTCGCGTTACCGCGAGCATCGGCATCAGCGTGTTCCCGCAGGACGGCGACAGCGCAGATGCCATGCTACGGAGGGCCGATACGGCAATGTATCGGGCGAAGGCCGATGGCCCCGGAAGGTCCCGATTCTCATCGGCAGACGTGAACATGGGCGCGTTGCACAGACGCCCGGTCGGCCACACCATACGCAAAGTTCTGTCACGGAACTCTACCGGCGGCGCGTCAGGCGAGCCTGAACGACCCTCGTCTCGCGCTGCGCTGTTATCGAATCAATGAAGCATCAGCTGCCGCTATTGCCGTATGCACTGTCGGCGCTCGAGCCGTTGATCGATGCACGAACCATGATGCGGCATCATGGCACGCATCGCGCCGGATAAGTCGCGAGCCTGAGGCTGTCATCGCAGGTCGTTGCCTGTGCCGCCGCACCGACCCGAGGGTCGTGGTCGCCCTGGTGTGCCGGAGACCTTGTCCGGTTGCCGCTTAGCAGCAATTGCAGGCGCGCCAGGAATACTCATGAAGCTACGAATCGGCCACGAGCTGATCTATGACTTTCCGCAACCCACGCCGGTTATTCTCGTCGTGAACGTCCGCGGCTCGGCGCGCGCCTGCCAGGACCGTACGCTGCGGCACTTAGCGGCTTTGCAGGCAGCTTCAGGCGGAGTCGCTCAGCGTCGTAGCGGGGCAAAGCGATCGTGAAGACCGCGCCCTCCCGCTCACAGCCTCCTATCGCAAAGAAGCTGGACCAAAGCAGGCTCAGCGCTAACACAGGACCGCGATAAACCACCTTTGTGTCGCCCCGCGGCCCGCGTCCGCATCGCCGCGAATCACCCAGTTGCGCACCGCGGATTCCGTCAGATCCAGAAATCGGCAGGACTGCCGATTTGGACCGCGCAGCGTCAGCGGCGCCGCCCGTTAGGTCCCCGGTCAACGGAACGGGCCGCGATGCGTTCTGTCCAATAGCCGTACCTGTCGTTAGACTTTGCCGTAGGAGCGCTTGTGTGCATGACTATTGACCCGGCAATTCCTAGAATCCTGCCCGTCGCCTGTCTTCTCGTTGTCGCAGCAGCGCTGCCGTCAGCCGCGTACGCGGCGGGCGAGCCCGATCTCAGCGGCGAGTGGGTGATCGACTTCGACGCGAGCGACGAGCCGCACGACGTGCTCGATACTGCCATCCGCGGCCGATCGACTGGTCGTTTCGGTGGGGTTCGCGCCGGCGTCAGCATCTTCGGAATTCCCGTCGAAGATGTCGTCGACATCGCGAGGGATGGCGACTCGCCGAATCAGCGCGAGGAACAGCGTCGCGAGGATGTGCACGGCCACGTTGCCGACGCCATCGACGCGTTGAGTATTCAGCAGTCGGGCGACATGATGCGAATCGATTACGACGGTACCGGGATATCCCTGTACCGCAATGGAACGCCATTGGCGAACGGGAGCGCTAGCGTCAAAGCGGACTGGCGCGGGCAGGCCTATGTCGTTGAACGTGAATTTCCCGACCGGCCAAAGGTCACTGAGGAGTTCCGTTTGGACCGCCGCAATCCCAACCGTCTCCATTGGGCTGTCACAACGCAGCTCCAGTCGGGAAAAAGGGTCGAGATTCAACGCGTCTACGATCGCGCGGCCGAACCCTGAGCGACGCTCGAGTTCTTGATCCCCGCTGTAGCATCGCGCCTCGGCTGCGAGCCCCGCAGTTCGATGGAATCCTCGCTAGCTCCAGCTGCATACGCTGGTTAAGCTAGCCGGACCCGATGGAACTCGTACTCGAAAGCCTGCGTGCGGACTGGGAAGCGCTGCTGCGGTTCGCGCCAAGGTTGTTCTATGGTCTCGCGCTGCTGCTCGTCTTTGTGCTCGTGGGCAGACTCGGCGGGCGCTTGAGCGCAAGGATCCTGCGTCGAACGAGCCGGTTTCGAACGCACGAGGCGTTCTTCCAGCATGCGGTGACCTGGACCATCGGCTCGGTCGGCATACTCCTGGCGCTCGGCCTCATGGGTTTCCAAGGCGTGGCCGCGAGCTTGCTTGCGACCGGCGGCGTCATGGCGATCGTGCTGGGCTTTGCGTTCCGGGAGATCGGCGAGAATTTCCTGGCGGGGCTCTTACTGACTTTCAGCCGGCCGTTTGAGGTGGGTGATCTCATCAAGTCCGGCGATCTGACCGGCAGTGTCCGCGCGATCGAGCTGCGCTACGTGCACATCCGGACCTTCGACGCCTGCGACGTCTTTGTCCCGAGCGCAAAAATCTTTCGCGAACCCCTCTATAACTACACCCGCGATGGATTGCGCCGGCCGAGCTTCACAGTAGGCATTGCTTATCACGATGAACCGGAAGCGGTCGTCGCTCTCCTGGAGAAGTCTGTCGCCCGGATCAACGATGTGCTTGCAGCGCCCCGCCCTTACGTCAGCATCAAGGAATTCGGCGCGCACTATGTCGAGTACGAGGTATTTTTCTGGCTCGACGTGACCAAGAGCGAGCGTGGTTTTATCGCCGTTAGAAACGATGTCAAAATCAATTGCTGGCGGGCGTTGCGCGATGCGGGCATGACGTTCAGCACCGACGTTTCCACGGCTCTGGAAATCAAAGGGGTGCCGGCGCTGGAAATTTCCCTCGAGCGCAGTGGCTGAGCGCTGCAAGAGGTCACCGCGGGCCCGATCTCTTCGGCGTGGAATCTTTTCCGCGTCCGGTGTCTTAACTCAAGTGAACGGCCAGCCTTGTTGCGAAAGGTAATGACATGCGCAGACATCGGACTCTAGGACTGTTGGCGTCCCTCATTCTCGGCAGCCAGGCCCTCGCACAGGGCGCGGCCGATCGCGCAGGCACATGGGAGGCTGGGTTTCACCTCACCACCATGTCGTCCGCGTCGCTCGATGGCCCCTTTGGCGCATCTCTCAAGCTCGACGACGGCTTCGGCTACGGCTTCAACGGCGGCTACAACTTTACGAACCGCTTCGCTCTCATGGTCGACGCCAATTGGGCGAGTCCGGATTACCTAGCGACCTTCGTGCCCGACGGTCCCGGCTTACCGCAGACGATCAGCACGCAATTGGACATCGCGACCATCCAAGGCAAAGGCGTGTTCTATTTTCTCGAGGGCCGTATTAGCCCGTTTATCGAAGCTGGGTTCGGCTGGAGCAGTGTCGACTCCAATATCCTCGACGGCCCGCCGATCACGGGCTGCTGGTGGGATTTCTTCTGGGGCTATGTCTGCCGCAGCTTCTTCGAGACCTACACCGATACGACCACCTCGTATTCTGCCGGTGTCGGCATACGCTGGGATTTGGGCCCGGATCTGATGATGCGCGGCAGCCTCGGCACCCTGGCGATCGACATCGATGCGCAGGGCGAGCAGCCGAATATCGAGACCATCCAATTCGAATTCGCCTGGCGTTTTTAAGGCGACAGTCAAGCAAGCGCGGCGGCCAAAGCGGGCCGCTCCTGGCGTGAAGCGGGCTATTCGCTGCCGAGTTCTTCCAAAAGGCTCACGAGGTCATCGGCGTGCTCCTCTTCCATTGCGAGTATTTCCTCGAGCATGCGGCGGGTCGTTGGATCGTCATTAGCCAGATAGCCGATCATCTCCCGATAGCTGTCAATCGCAATACGCTCGGCAATCAAGTCCTCTTTGATCATGGCGATGAGATTCTCGCCGGGGACGTATTCAGCGTGGCTGCGCGAACTCAGGCCGTCCGGGGAGAAATCCGGCTCGCCGCCAAGTTGCACAATGCGCGCGGCGATCTGATCTGCGTGTGCCTGCTCTTCGTTGGCATGCTGGAGGAACTCTTGGGCAACCGTTTGGGCGTTGATGCCCGAGGCCATGAAGTGGTGCCGCCGGTAACGCAATACGCAAATGATCTCGGTGGCCAGTGCTTCGTTGAGCAGCTTGATGACGGTCTTGCGGTCGGCACGATAACCTGCTGTGACCGCGCCTTCCTCGATATGCTGGCGCGCACGCTTGCGTAGCGTTTTGACGTCGGTTAGAAACGCGGACGGGGATTTTTTCTTGGTCATATCTGATCTCCGAAATTTGGCCGTAAGCCCGATAATAGCTTGGTCGAGCGAGCTTTGTAGAGCCGCAACTTCGGTTCGATGCGCGCTCTTCCTACTTAGCCTCCGCGATCATTTTCTTGATCGCTGTCTCGACCTCGTCGGCAAGGTGGGTGAGCTGCGGGGAGTCGGCGAGCATGGCCAGCACGGCCTTGGGACTCAGCATGCCAAGCTTGGTCCGGCCGCCCTCGGCATAAACCGACACTCGACACGGCAAGGCTAGATTCAAACTCATGTCCTCGGTCAGCACATCGCGGGCCTTTTGCGGGTTGCAGACCTCTAGGATCCGGCACTCGCTCTCGATCGGGGCGCCCTTTTCCGCGAGCGTCTGCTTGAGGTCGTAGTGGTGCAGTACCCCGAAGCCGTTGCGCTTGACTGCAGCTTCCAGGTCGGCGGTCGCCTGCGCCACGGTTTTGAGGGAGTCGACGATATATTTCATGGGTGATTCTACCGAGTCGAAAAGCAGCGTAGGCGCCCATTTTAGGCCCAGTTTCGCGGCAACGCGACACGCGAAGCTACGGCTTGTATTGCCAGCGTCGCTGGCACAGACTTCGCGCGCTTTGGACCGATTCGTGTCCAGCTAGGAAAATCTCTTTTCGGTGCTTGAGTGCCGTTCTCTCGCTATTGGTATCCGTAGCCTCGGCGTAGGACCAAGCGTTGCGCGAGCAGCTTTTCGCGCGTGTCGACCAGGCCATGATTGCCGCGAATGAGGCGCTGGCCAATGTGCTCGCGCCGGAAAGTTATGCCGATGCGGCGCGCTTTTACCGAAATGCCGAAAATAACTTGCAGCGGGGCCGTAGCCTCGAAGATATCCGTGCGGATCTCGTTGCAGCCGTGCGCAATTTCGATGCGGTGGTGAAAGCCTCTGAGCTGGCGCGCGTGACGTTCCCTGATGCCATCGCTGCACGGGCACGCTGCCGCCGAGGCGCAGTCCGTATCCGCGCGATGAAGTTCAAGTAATGCGCCGCGGCGATGACGTCATCGTGCGCATGAGCCTGAACTTCGACAGCGGCAGCGCGCTCATCAAGCCAGAGTACTTCGTGTTACTCCGTAAGATTCAGTCCGTGATTGACGTCTTTCCCGGCAGTCAGGTTGAAGTGCAGGGGCATACCGACGCATTCGGCGCGGACGAATTCAACCGGCAGCTCTCCGAGCAACGTGCCCGTGCCGTGCAGCAGTCCCTGATGGCGAACATGGAGTTGCGTTCGGTCACGGTGGATGCGGTTGGTTACGGTGAGGCCGTGCCTCTGGCCAACAACGAGACTCCGGAAGGCCGGCCGCGCAATCGCCGCATCGATCTGATGATCAAGCCGAATTTCGACGCCTAGCTTGCTGCCATCGGCACCAACTAGCTTTAAAGTTTCTCCCGCCCAAAAAAACGGCGCCTCCGCATGGAGGCGCCGTCCTTAAAGCCCCGGACTAAACCCGGAACGCTTAGTTGTTGCCGAAGCGCGCAGTAAATTCGACGCCCCAGGTATCGGGCGCCCCGTAGCCGACCTCCCAGACACCGGAGCGGCCCGCGCCGCAGAGGTTGATGATCCGCTCGTCGGTGATGTTGTAGCCGAACACCGACGCTTCCCAATTGCCGGCGGGCGGCTCATAGGTCGCGCGCACGCGCCACTTCGAGTAGCTGTCCTGCTTGCACTGCGTCGAGTTCTGGCCGACGACCTCCTGGCCATAGTCATAGTCGTCCTGCATGTAGACGCCGAGCTGCGGGCGAATCGTGCCGCCGTTGCCGAGCTGGAACTCGTGCTCGATGTACGCGTTGATTGTCCAATCGGGCGTCAGCGCCTGGATGTACGAATCCGACAGATCGTCAAAGCCGAACGTATCCGGGTTGAATGCGACGAAGGAGCTGTACTCCTGGTCTAGATAGCCCAGGTCGACCGACAGGAAGCCACCGTCCCAAGGAATGGCGCGCAGCTCGAACTCGATACCCGTGATGTCAACGTCGGAGACGTTCTGCGTCAGCTCGATGTTCTGATCGGGTCCAAACTGCCCGCTCGAGTTATCGAGCGTGATCTCCTCTTGCTTGTCCGTGTACTTCATGAAGAACACGTCGGCCGCAAGGCGGATGCGGCCGTCGAACAGCGAGCCCTTGAAGCCGAGCTCGTAGTTCGTCACGAACTCGGGACCAAAGGCCTTGAGCGGCCCGAACTCTGGCACGAGGTTGACGTTGAGCTCGTCGTTGAACGCACCCGTGAGATAGCCCTCCGAGATCAGGAAGTACACGATGCCACTGTCGATCGTATCCCCGCCCGTCAAGTTACGCGTCAGGCTGATCATCGGCGTGAACTCGTCATAGGTCGCTCGCTCGTTGTTGTAGACGCCGTCCTCGAGCACTTTCTGCCGGTTCAGCACGATCTGCGGCGCGCACATCGAGGTCGACGGCGGATCCCCGAGTCGGTCGTGCCTGCAGGTATTGATACCGTCTTGATCGAGCGCGATCGTGACCTCGACGTTCTCTAGCGTGCGCGTGTCCTCCGTATAGCGGCCGCCGAAAGCAAGCTCCCAAGCCTCGTTGAACGCATAGTTGAAGTGCGCGTAGACGGCCTTCGATTCGGCGGTCACGTAGTCGTGGTTGGCGTTGATACCGTCGAACTCGGTGCCCGGCAGGCGCTCGAAGATATCCTGGCCCTCGAGCTTGCAGGAGATATTGTCGTCGGCCATGCCGTTGATCGTGTCGGCGACCGGATCGTAGGCCGCCTGCCATTGGCTCAAGCAGGTGCGATCACCCGCCTTGCTGATGTCGTCGAGGTAGTAGACGCCCGCGACCATATTCAGGCGATCGTTGATGTCGGCCGAAAACAGCGTTTCGAACTCGTTCGATACGCGGTTCTGGCCGCGTGCGCCGAACGGGCTCATGCCGACGCCGTCGATCTTGAACTCCGTGAAGTCACGGTCCTGAAGATAACGGTATTCGTTGTAGCGCCGTGCAGCCTTGATCTGCCAGTTGCCGTTCTCGAACGGACCGTAGTTCTCCGGCGTATCGTAGGTTGCGTCGATCGTGATCCACTCGTTGTCGACATAGGATTTCGTATTGAAGTCCTGCGACGTCACGTAATCGCCCATCGCGCGCGTGGTCTGGCAGGACTCCATCGCGGCGATCGTCGTGCCGCGGCCTAAGAACTCGACGCGGCCGATGCCGCCGAAGCCGCCGCCCCAAGCGCCGTTGCCGTCAGCGAACGGTCCCGGCAGGCCGGAGACGTCCTGGCCGTCTGCCACGAGCGCGTCGATCAGGTCGGCATCCGGATAGGCATAGCAGGAATTCGCGAGATCGTCGTCGCGGTCGTACATGAGATTGACCCGCGTGTCGATCGTCCAATTGTCGCTCGGCAACCAGCGCAGCGCCGCGCCGAAGGTCTGGCTTTCGGTGCCGGCCGTGTCCTCGTTTAAGAAGCGGTTGTACCAATAGCCGTCATGACTCTCGTGGCCCACGTTGAAGCGCGCGAAGAGGTTGTCGGTGATCGGCGTATTGAGCATGCCGCGCAGATCGGCACGGCCGTAGTCGCCGGCACGCAGCGTGACCTCGGAGGCGAAGTCCGGGCCGGGCTTGGCCGTGATGATGTTGACCGCCCCGCCGGTCACGTTGCGGCCGAACAGCGTGCCCTGCGGGCCGCGCAGCACTTCGATGCGCTCGATGTCGGCAGTGCTATTGAACGCGCCGAGATTGCCGACCTGGATATGCCCGTCGATATAGACGGCGGTGCCGAACACTTGCGCGGGGTTGGAGAAGCCGCCGCCGAGGCCGCGGATGAACAGTAGCGTATCGTTGGCGCGTACGTCTTCGCTCAGGCTGATATTTGGCACGACGTCGGTAATGTCGATCAGGTTGTAGACGCCCTGCGCCTGCATCGCGTCCGCGGTGATTGCTGCGACGGAAAGCGGCAAAGTTTGCAGGCTTTCCTCGCGCCGCCGCGCGGTAACCACGACCTCCTCGAGCATCGCCGCGGCCGATGCCGATTGTTGCGCCGCTGCGGGTCCGGCGCTCAGCAGCAACGCACCGGCGCACATCGCGCCCGATAGTCTTAGAGTCGAATCGATTTTCATCGCGTAGCTCCCCCTTCAGAGGTTCAAAAAAACCGGCGAATTCGTGCTCAAAAGCGAGCCCGAGTGGCGCCAGCCGCCGTTGCGAGCCGCCGTCGAAGGAACGGCAATCCCTCCGGCCGGCCGCAATTTGTCGTTGATTCTCGCTTGCCTCTCAGCGGCAGAGCCGTTGCAAATTCAAATGAGAATCAATGACAAATACGACAGCCTCGAGAATATCAGAGTTCCCGCAACACGATGAATTATTTCGGGCCACGTATGGCTCAAAGGCGTTGTAGGAAAGCAACAGCTCGGTCGGGTGATGGCGGCAGGGCGGCGCGAGTGCTATGAAGGCCGATATGCTCGGAGCATTGCGCGATTTTCTGAGACTCGAGACCGCGAGCGGGATCATCCTCGTGGCCGCGGCGCTCGGCGCAATGGCCGTTGCCAACTCACCGCTTGCGGGGCTCTATGCCGCATTGATCGATATGCCGGTGGAGATCCGCGTCGGTCAGTTGGAGATCGCCAAGCCGTTGCTGCTGTGGATCAACGACGGGTTCATGGCCGTGTTTTTTCTGCTCGTTGGCCTCGAGCTCAAGCGCGAGCTCGTCGCGGGCCATTTAGCCGACAGGCGCCAGATCGCGCTGCCGGCTTTCGGTGCCATCGGCGGCATGCTCGCGCCGGCGCTCGTCTACGTCTGGTTCAACCACGGCGATCCCGTCGCGCTGCAGGGCTGGGCGATACCGGCGGCTACCGACATCGCCTTCGCGCTCGCCGTGCTGGCGTTGCTCGGCGACCGCGTGCCGTTGTCGCTGCGGATTTTTCTGGTGTCGATCGCAATCTTCGACGACGTCGGTGCCATCGTCATCATTGCGTTGTTTTATACGAGCGCGTTAGCGCCTGCCGGACTGGCGGTTGTCGCGGGCTGCATGCCGATACTTTGGCTGCTCAATCGTCGCGGCGTCGCGGAGCGCATGCCCTATCTATTCATCGGGCTGATCATGTGGGTCGCAATGCTCAAGTCCGGTGTGCATGCGACGCTGACCGGCGTGTTGCTCGCCTGGTTCATCCCGATCGGCGATCCGGACAATGGCGACTCGCCGCTGCACGACCTCGAGCACGATCTGCACACGGCCGTCGCCTTCGGCATCCTGCCGTGCTTCGCGTTTGCCAACGCCGGTATCGCCTTGGGCGAACTCAGCTGGGCGCATGCGCTGCATCCGGTCACGCTCGGTATCGTCGGCGGCCTGTTTCTCGGTAAACAGATCGGTGTCTTCGCGGCGTGTTGGCTAGCGGTCGCGCTCGGGGTCGCCGAGCTGCCCCGCGGTCTGAAGTGGCCGCAGATTTACGGGATCGCGCTGCTTTGCGGCGTCGGTTTCACGATGAGCCTATTCATCGGCTCGCTGGCGTTCGAGGCAACGGGAGTGAACCTGCTGTTCGACGAGCGCCTCGGGATCATCGCCGGGTCGTTGCTCGCCGGGGTTAGTGGCTACATCGTGCTACGCTTGACGCTGCCGGTGGCCGGGGAGCGCGATGGCTAACCGGCAGTCGAACAAGCTGATGCTGTTAATTTTCCTCGCGCTCGCGTTTGCCGCAGCGACGCTCGGCGCGCAGTTCCTGCCGGGGCCCTGGTACGCGGCGCTGGCGAAGCCCGCCTGGACGCCGCCGAACTGGATTTTTGCGCCGGTCTGGACCGTGCTCTACATCATGATTGCCGTTGCCGCCTGGCTCGTCTGGCGGCGCCGCCCGAGAATGAGCCTGGCGCTGGCCCTTTGGCTCGTTCAGCTCGGCCTCAATGCCGTTTGGTCATGGCTGTTCTTCGGGCTCGAGCGTGCGGATTACGCCGCCGTCGATATCGCCGCACTGCTCGCGGCGATCATCGCAACGACGGTCGCGTTCGCGCGCGTATCGCGCGCCGCAGCACTATTGTTCGTGCCCTATTTGTTCTGCGTGACGTATGCCGCGGCGCTTAATCTCGCGATTTGGCGGCTCAACGCTTAGCGGCGCACCCTATTGCTTCGCGAGCCACTCGTCGTCTGAGCCTTCGGCGACATCGTCGAACAGGTACGAGCTCAGATAGCGCTCGCCCGTGTCGGGCAGCATCACCAGCAGCACCGATCCCTTCGGCGCCTTCTCGGCCGCCTTGAAGCCCGCCGCGAGAGTCGCGCCGGCGGAAATGCCGACGAAGATGCCTTCTTCCGCAGCGAGCCGCCGCGCCGTAGTCTTACCTTCCTCATCGGTGACGGGTATGAGTTGGTCGTGAATCTTCGTGTTTAAGACGTCAGGCAGAAAGTCCGGGGTCCAGCCTTGGATTTTGTGCGGCTTCCATTCGGCCCCGCCGATCAACGATGCGCCCGCGGGCTCCGTGGCTATGATTTTGACGTCCGGGCGCGCGAGCTTGATGACCTCACCGGCGCCGGTCAGCGTGCCGCCAGTGCCCCAGCCCGTGACCCAGAAATCGAGCTGCCGGCCGGCGAAATCGCGCAGGATCTCGGGTCCCGTCGTCTGGCGGTGGAATGCGGGGTTGGCGGGGTTCTCGAATTGGCGGGCTAAGAACCAGCCGTGTTGCTCGGCGAGCTCCTTGGCGCGGCGCACCATGCCCGTGCCCTTCTCGGCGGCTGGCGTCAGGATCACCTTGGCGCCGAGCGCGCGCATGATCTTGCGCCGTTCGATCGAAAAGGTTTCAACCATTGTCGCGACGAACTTATACCCCTTGGCGGCGGCCACCATCGCCAGCGCGATGCCGGTGTTGCCCGAAGTCGCCTCGACGATTGTCTGGCCCGGCTCGAGTAAGCCCTTGCGCTCGGCGTCGTCCACGATCGCGAGCGCCAGCCGGTCTTTAACGGAGCCCAGCGGATTGAAGGCTTCAATCTTGACGTAGATCGTCACATGCTTGGGCGCGATGCGCTGCAGTTTGACGACGGGCGTGTTGCCGATCGTGTCGAGAATGCTGTCGTAGATCATTGGACGGACCTTCTTATTAGTCGTGGATGTTAATTGGCGCGCGCTTGCCGCTCGAGCCGTTTGGTTTCATCACTCTTATAGTGCACGTGTCGCTCGGGTGCAAACCAGCCGAAGCGCGCCGCAAGCCCGGTCGTTGCACCGACGAGCAGCAATGCCGGGCTCGTGATTTCGAGCGCGGTCGTCGCTTCGGCCACATCGGCCAGCACACAGTTGACGACACGCTGATCGGGCAACGTGGCGTGCTCGACGATCGCAACGGGAGTGCGCCCGGGATTACCGGCATCCATGAGTGCCTTGGCAATACGCGCGTAACGGGCTACACCCATGTACAAGGCCAAGGTCTGGCCTGCCGGTATCCGGCCGAGACCGGCGTCGGTATTCGATTCGGTATGGCCGGTCGTCAGCAGCACGGTGTTCGTCGCGCCGCGCAACGTTAACGGAATGCCCGCATACGACGCGCACGCGAGCGCGGCGGAGATACCGGGCACAACTTGAAACGGCAGGCCGGCTTCCGTCAACGCTTCGAGCTCTTCGCCGCCACGCCCGAAGATCATCGGGTCGCCGCCCTTGAGCCGGCAGACCCGCTTGCCGCTCGCAACCAGTTGCACGAGCAGCCGATTGATTTGCGCTTGGGTGATCGATGGTTCGCCCGGACGCTTGCCGACGGACACCAGCTCCGCGTCACGGCGCGCAAAGTCGAGTATCGCTGGCGCTACGAGCCGGTCATAGAGCACGACTTCGGCCTGGCTCAAGAGCTGACGCCCGCGCAGCGTGATCAAGTCCGGGCTGCCGGGCCCCGCACCCACGATATAGGCCTCGCCGGTCCGCGCGCCGCTGCTCGCGCGCCAATTCGCCAGCGCAAGCTCGAGCGCGGCTGCAGCGTCGGCATCGCGTCCCGCGAAGCTGTGTTCGGCCACGGGACCATCGAGCACCGATTCCCAAAAGCGGCGGCGCTCGTCCATGTTGCCGATGGCGGCTTTGATGCGACCGCGCCAGCGCCCCGCCAGCGCTGCCAGCGCACCGAGGTGCTGCGGGAGCAGTGTCTCGATGATGCCTTTGACCCAGCGCGCGATCACGGGCGCGTTGCCGCCGCTCGAGATCGCAACCGTTAACGGATCGCGGCGCACGATCGCCGGCATGATGAACGAACACAGCTCGGGATCATCGACGACGTTGCAAAATCGTTGCGCGGCCTCCGCGGCACGGAACACCCGTGTGTTGAGCGCGTGGTCGTCGGTGGCCGCGACGATGAGCCAGTAATCCTCATTGAGTTGCGCTTCCGTGAAAGCTTCTGCGCGCCACTGCAGCGTGCCTGCTTCGGCGAGCTGTTCGAGCGCCGGGGTGGCCACCGGGCTGATCACGGTGACTTGCGCACCGGCTCGTACGAGTTCGCGTGTCTTGCGCTCGGCCACCGCACCGCCGCCCACGACGGCGCAACGCCGGCCGCTCAGCCGCGTGAAGATGGCGAAGGTCTCGGAGCGGTCGGCGTCCACGCGCAAGTTGGCCTCAGGGCCGGTCGCGGCCCGTCGATGCATGAGGTCGCCATCATAGCGCCCGGTACGAACGCGCCCCAAGGCTGCATCCTTCTGCGCTTATTCCGCGGTGGTATTACCTGGAGTCGGGCTTTTCCCTAGGAAACATGCGGTTGACAGCCCCATGTAACGAATGGTTATATAGCGCGAATCGAGGCCGCCGACTCCAACGAGTATGCGGCTTTTTGGTTTCAATCCCGGCGCGTACCGGGCGGGCAGCGCGATGACACTGAAGCAACTCAGATATCTGATCGCGATCGTCGATAGCGGCCTCAATATTACCTCGGCCGCCGAACGGCTCTACACGAGCCAGCCCGGCATCAGCAAGCAGCTCAAGCAGCTTGAGGCCGAGCTCGGCATGCAGCTGTTTACGCGCAAGGGCAAGAGCCTGTCCGCAGTCACCCCGGCCGGTACCGAGGTCATCGACCGGGCGCGGCGCATCCTGCGCGAGGTTGAAAACATCACCAATCTGTCGCGCGAGATCACCGGCGAGCAGAGCGGCACATTGTCGATCGCGACCACGCACACGCAGGCACGTTATGTGCTGCCCGAAGTCATTCAAGCGTTCGCGGAGCGCTATCCGAAAGTCAACCTCGAGCTGCATCAGGGCACGTCGGAGCAGATCGCCGAGCTCGTCAACACGCACCGGGTCGATTTCGCAATCGCGAGCGGCTCGCAGAAGTTGTTCGCGCCCCTCAAGCTGCTGCCGATCTATCATTGGCACCGCATCGCGCTCGTGCCCGAGGCGCACGCGCTCGCGCGCGACCCGAAACCGCTGACCCTAAAAACGCTTGCTGCTTACCCGCTCGTGACCTATGTGTTTAGCCTGACGGGGGAGTCGTCGTTCAAGCAGGCGTTCCAAGCAGAGGGCCTCGACCCGCGCGTCGCGTTCACGGCCCGCGACGCCGACATCATCAAGACGTATGTGCGCATGGGTATGGGTGTCGGCATCATCGCGTCGATGGCCTACGAGTGCCAGGATCAAAAGGATCTCAAAGCGATCGACGCGAAGGGACTCTTCCCGCAGATCACCACGTGGCTCGGATTCCCGAAGGACATGGTGTTGCGCAGTTACATGGTGGACTTCATCAACCTGCTCGCGCCGCATTGGTCGGTACGCAGGATCCGCGAGGCCGGCAAAGCGGAAACGCCCGAAGCGCTCGAGGAGCTGATCGGCGAGGTCGAGTTGCCGGTGCGCGGCGGCTGTCACGAGGATTCCGCTGCCGCGGCGTAACGCCCCCTGTAACGGTCGGCGCAACACATCGCCGCTGCCGCCGTGCGCTTCGCTGAGGGGCAATGTGATTACGACCGTTGACCGACGCTCTCTTCACCGCGGAAGGCAACGGTCGTAATCGCGTTGCCATGGTATGCCGCTACACGGCGGCTCTATGCGCTACCTCTCGCTCGCGAGGAAGAGAACTCGCTCGACACAGCGCACCGTCGCCGCCTGTGACGGTCGGCACAACGTTAATGGCGCGGTGGCGATACACGCCGACGCTTCCAGCGGCAGTGTGAGTATGGTCGTTGGCCGACGCTCTCTTCCGCAGAGGGCAACGACCGTGCTCGCGATGCCGCCGTGTAGTGCACCCAGGGGGCGGCTCCATGCGCTATCTCTCGCTCGCAAAGAGAGCTCGCTCGACACAGCGCACCGTCGCCGCCTGTGACGGTCGCGGGAGTCGACAGCAGCGACGCACTACCCCTCCGACGCGCGGAAGAAGCGCCCGCGGCGCAGCACATCGTTGCGGTCACCTCCGACGGTGGCGGTTAGCGTCGACGCTCACCTGGCAGCACGCCGTAACGAGGCGGCTCCATGCGCTATCTCTCGCTCGCAAAGAGAGCGCGCTCGACGCAGCGCACTGTCGCCGCCTGTGACGGTCGGCGCAACGTTAATGGCGCGGTGCCGCCGTGTAGTGCGCCCAGGGGGCGGCTCCATGCGCTGCCTGTAACGTTCCACGTGCTGCCGCCGCATCCTGGACGCAGTGGATCCCTAGCCTGGATATCTCACCAGGCGGTCGTGGCGCTGAGCGCAAGTGTGTGATGTCTACGGTGAATAGTGAGGAAGTGCTCAATGAACGGAGGTGACAGCGTGTCGACCGCTTGCGACCTACTTCGGCCCTGGCTCGTGCAGGCTTTCGTGGGCTTGGTCTTCACTCGACCCATAGCTACGGCTATGGGTCTCGCTCCAGACCGGCGCCCACGAAAGCCTGTCCATCGCCATCATCCGAAGTCCCGGTGAGATATCCAGGCTAGACTCGG
>Ga0326597_10006836_pt1 | contig 15567 bp, 10 predicted proteins | sample RVTome_12_FD_203789 | JGI IMG/M metagenome (GOLD analysis project Ga0326597, IMG submission 203789) | Soil microbial communities from uranium-contaminated site in the Upper Colorado River Basin, Wyoming, United States - RVT100D185 | ecosystem: Environmental > Terrestrial > Soil > Contaminated >...
GACCGGCGGCCGTTTCTTCCCCCCAATCCGATCACCGGATCCCGCGTCCGAGGTACAGCAGGAATTGCTTGGGCCGCCCGTCGCGGCCGCCCGGGGTCGAGAGCTCTCCGAGCGGTTCCAACTCCTGGAAGAACGAGTCCACGTGGCGCTTCCAGCCCGGCCACCTCCGATTGCTGGTGCGCGTCCGCTCGACCACCACCAGCGCGTTTTCGCCCGACCGCGCTCTCAAGCCCGCTTCGCCGTTGCCCCACTGGGGAAACTGCGCCGCGCGCCCGTGTTCGTGATTCTTCTGGTGATCCAGCACGAACAGGAGGACGCGATCTCCGAGCCGGAGATCGAGGTTGCCGGCCAGCATGTAGTTGTCCGCCACCAGCAGCGGCGTCCTGGAAGCCGAGAAGAGCTCGGGCTGCCGGTCAAGGACCCGCTCTGCCTCGCGGGCCGCCTCGCGAAAGCCCGCGAAGGGACGCTCGAGCGCCTGGATCCCGAACACGTTCGTGCTGAGTTCGAGGAAGGCCAGGCCGAGCACCAGCGCACCGAGCGCCGGCGTGGCCGCCACCAGGAACCTGCGCAAGCGCGTCGGCCGGCGGGCGCGGAAATCGCGCAACAGGCCGGGCAGATAGACCAGGAGCGGCAGGTAGCCGGCCGCCGGCCAGTGGATGCTGGCATGATCCGAATCGGTCACCGGACTCGACAGGAAGAACAGGCCGAGATGCAAGAGGGCGAACGTGGAAAGGAACGCCGCGTTCAGATCGCCTCGTCGCGCGCGCCGCAGGAGCAGCACCAGCACCGCGATCAACGCCACGTACAGGAGCGGGGTGGCCGCCACCATCTGGGCCGGGATGTGCTCGAGCAGCGCCTCGAAATCGGCGCTCGCGGCGTGCCGCTCCACACCCTGGAAGCGAAACGGCTCGAAGTCGAGGCGCCAGTTGTAGATCAAGATCGGCAGCAGTCCGGGCAGCATGGTCGCGAACGCGACCCAGGGACCCGCGCCCTTCAAGCGAAGGCGGCCGTCACGGAAGAGGACCAGGAACAGCCCGAACGCGAACGGCACCAGCACGAAGCGGTAATGGGTGCAGAGACCGAGCGCGGTGGCCAGTCCGGCCGCGAACCACCACCCGAGTCCCGGCCGCTCCAGCGCGCGTTGGAACAGCAAGAGCGCCGTCGCCGCCAGGAACAGCTGCGGCACGTCCGGCAGCGCCAGCAGGCCGAGATGCGCGGTCGCCGGCACGACCAGCGAGGCGCCGGCCGAAAGAAAGGCGTCGCGCCGGCCCACCAGCGGCCGAGCCAGCAGATAGATCAGCCCGGGAAACAGCGCGCCGAGCACCAGGAACAGCGAGCGCACTCCCAGGGCACTGGCGCCGAACAGTTCCACCCCTCCCCTGACCAGCAGGGCGGTCATGAAGGGATGGTCGGCGTAGGCCAGATCCAGGTGCCGGCTGCACATGTAGTAGAAGGCCTCGTCGCCGAACAGATCCAGGCGGGCGGCGGCCACGACCTTGGCCAGGAGGAGCAGCAGGAAGAACAGGCAGAGGGCGGGCTTCACCGGCCGCCGTCGCCCGCCGGCCGCTCGTAGATCTTGAACCGCGCCAGGCCGGTGCGCTGCAGCACGTAGCGGCCGAGCGTCGCCAGGGTGGCCAGCCCGTACTGGACGCTGCGCTTGAAGTTGATCGAGGAGGCTTCCCGGAAGTAGCGGGTCGGCACCGGGATGTCGCCGATCCTGAAGTGGAAGTAGACCAACTGGGAGATGAACTGGGAATCGAACACGAAGTCGTCCGAGTTGTTCAGGAACGGCACGGTCGAGAGCACCTGGCCGGTGTAGGCCCGCAGCCCGGTGTGCGCGTCGGAGAGGTTCTGCCCCAGGACGATGTTCTCGGTCATGGTCAGGACCCGGTTGGCCAGGTACTTCCACCAGGGCATGCCGCCTTGCAAGGCCTCCTCCCGGGTGCGGATGCGCGAACCGAACACGGCGTCGCAGATGTTCAGCCGCAAGAGCGAGATCATGGCCGGAATGACCCGCGAATCATATTGGTAGTCGGGATGCACCATGATCACGATGTCGGCGCCGCGGCGAAGCGCCTCGCGGTAGCAGGTCTTCTGGTTGGCGCCGTAGCCGCCGTTCTGCTCGTGGCAGATGGTGGTGATGCCGAGTTCCCTCGAGATCTCCACCGTGCGGTCCTTGGAGACGTCGTCGACCAGGATGATCTCGTCGACGCAGTCCTTGGGGATGTCCCGGTAGGTGCGCTCGAGGGTATTGGCCGCGTTGTACGCCGGCATCACCACGATCACCTTCGCCAGGGTGCGCGGCGGGCCTTCGGAAGTCGCCAGTTCCGGAGTGTTCGGGGTTTCCGCCACGATCGATGGTTCTCGTTGGATGGGCCGGTCCGGTTCTGGCCGACATTGAACAGGCTCGTCTTTCGGCTCTCAAGCCCGGATTGTCGCGCCCAGATTCTTCCGGCAAGCCTCTTCCAACCACCCGACCTCAGCAAGTAACATCGACTGCTTCCCTCCGACGGGGATTTTTGGCCAGGCAACGAACCTGCCGGGCCCGCGGGTGCCGTGCCCGCGGGCGCGAGGAGCGGAGCAGGCCGCAGCCGGAGAGACGACCGCACCGATGACCCAGCACGAGATCGTCGTCCAAGGTGCTCGCGAGCACAACCTGAAGGGCATCGACCTCCGGATTCCCCGGCTCAGCCTCTCGACGATGACTGGAGTCTCGGGCTCGGGCAAATCCTCGCTGGCCTTCGACACGATCTTCCAGGAGGGACAGCGGCGGTTCGTCGAATCGCTCTCGGCCTATGCACGCCAGTTCCTGGGGAATCTGGACAAGCCCCGGGTCGACCGGGTGGACGGGCTCTCACCGACCATCTCGATCGACCAGAAGACGGTCAATCGCAACCCGCGCTCGACCGTCGGCACGATCACCGAGATCTACGACCACCTGCGGCTGGTCTTCGCCCGGCTGGGCCGGCCGCATTGCCCCGGTTGCGGCCGCGAGCTGGGCGCCCAGACCCGCGATCAGATCGCCGAACGGTTGATCGCGCGGGCCGGCGGCGGGCCGGTGCAGGTGCTCGCGCCGATCGTGCGCGGGCGCAAGGGGGAGTATCGCAAGGAACTCCAGAGCTGGCGGTTGAAGGGTTTCGTGCGGGCCCGGGTCGACGGCCGGATCGTCAGGCTGGACGAGGACCTGCGGCTTTCGAGGTACCGCAAGCACACCCTGGAAGTGGTCATCGATCGTCTGTCGGCGACCCCCGAGCGGCGCGGCCGCCTGAATGAGGCGATCGAGACCGCCCTGAACCTGGCCGGCGGCGTGGTCTCCGCGCTGGTCGGCGACGAGCATCTGTCGTTCTCGTCCCGGCTTTCGTGCCCCGACTGCGAGAGCGACTTTCCCGAGCTGGAACCGCGCCTGTTCTCGTTCAACTCTCCCTACGGGGCCTGCGGCGCCTGCTCCGGGCTCGGCCTGACGCGCCGCTTCGATCCCGCGCTGCTGGTGCCCGATCCGTCGCTCTCCATCCGCCAGGGCGCGCTTCGCCCGACCTCGCGCACCGGCTACATCGCGTATGCGCGGCTCGGGCCGGAGTCGCTGGAGAAGGTCGCTCGCACGTTCAAGTTCTCGCTCGACACTCCCTGGGCGGAACTTTCGCAAGAACACCGCGACGTCCTGCTGCATGGCTCCGGAGAGCGCAAGATCCGGTTGAAGTGGGAATACGAGGACGGAGCGGGCGGCCGCACCGTGCGGGGCGAGGACTACAAGCCGTTGAGGGGGCTGATTCCCTCCATGCAGCGCGCCTACCAGGTGACCCGGGCCGCGCACCTCGAACGGTACATGTCGGAGGCCGTCTGCGAGCGGTGCGATGGAACGAGACTGCGGCCGGAGGCGCGCTCGGTGACCTTCCAGGAGCGCACGATCACCGAACTGTCCTCGGCCACCGTGGCGGAATCCAGCGACTGGTTTCGACACGTGGAGCTGACTCCGGCGGAGGAGCCGATCGGCCGGGAAGTGCTGCGCGAGATCCGCTCCCGGCTCGGCTTCCTGGTGGACGTGGGGCTGGGCTACCTGCCGCTCGATCGGGGCGCGCGCACGCTTTCGGGCGGCGAGGCCCAGCGGGTGCGGCTGGCGACGCAGGTGGGCTCGAAGCTCCAGGGCGTGCTCTACGTGCTGGACGAACCCTCGATCGGACTCCACCAGCGCGACAACCACCGGCTGATCGATACGCTCAAGCAACTGCGCGATCGGGGCAACACGGTGCTGGTCGTGGAGCATGACCGGGACACCATGCTTCAGTCCGACTACCTGATCGACGTCGGTCCCGGCGCGGGCGAACAGGGCGGCGAGGTGGTCGCCTGCGGATTGCCGGCGGCGGTCTTCCATCACGACACCTCGCTGACCGCGAGCTATCTGCGCGGAGAGCGGTCGATCGCCATGCCGGCCCGGGTCCGCCGCGGCACCGGCGAGCAGCTGGTGATCCGGGGCGCGCGACAGCACAACCTGAAGAACATCGACGTGGCCATACCACTCGGCTGCCTGGTGGTCATGACCGGCGTCTCCGGCTCGGGCAAGTCGACCCTGATGGACCTGGTGCTGAAACGCGCGCTGGCAAGGGAGCTGCACGGCGCGCGGGATCCGGTCGGGGAGCACGATCGCATCGAGGGCGTCGAACAGATCGACAAGGTGATCGAGATCGATCAGGCGCCGATCGGGCGCACGCCGCGCTCCAATCCGGCGACCTACAGCGGAGCCTTCACCCACGTCCGGGACCTGTTCACGCTGGTGCCCGAGGCCAAGGCGCGCGGCTACGCGAAGGGGCGCTTCTCCTTCAACGTGGCGGGCGGGCGCTGCGACGAATGCCTGGGCGCGGGCGTGAAGGTCGTGGAGATGCAGTTTCTGGCCGACGTCGAGGTGCCCTGCGACGAGTGCTCGGGCCTGCGCTACAACCACGAGACGCTGGAGATCCACTACCGGGGGAAGAACATCAGCCAGGTGCTCGAGTTGACCGTGGACGAGGCCGCGGAGTTCTTCCAGGCCCACCCGCGCCTGGGACGGATCTTGAGCACGATGCGCGACGTGGGACTCGGGTACGTGCGGCTCGGGCAGACCGCGACCACGCTTTCGGGCGGCGAGGCCCAGCGCCTCAAGCTGTCGCGGGAACTCGCGCGGCCCGGGACCGGGCGCACGCTCTACCTGCTGGATGAACCCACGACCGGGCTGCACTTCGCGGACATCGAGTGCCTGCTGCGGGCGCTCTCGGTGCTGGTCGACGCCGGCAACACCGTGGTGGTCATCGAACACAACATGGACGTGATCAAGACCGCCGACCGGATCATCGATCTGGGCCCGGAAGGCGGGCAGGCCGGCGGCGAGGTGGTCTTCACCGGAACGCCGCGCCAGGCCCTGCGGCGCAAGCGCTCTCACACCGGACGGTTCCTCGAGGAGTACCTGAAGCCGGCCCGCCCGAACTTGCGCCCAGTGGTCAAAGAGCGCCCGGACGACGGCGCGTCGGGCGAGCAACCCCTGCGGGTGGTGGGCGCCTCGATCCACAACCTGCAGCGACTGGACGTGGAGATCCCCCGGGGATCGTTCTCGGTGATCACCGGCGTGTCGGGTTCGGGCAAGACCTCGCTGGCCTTCGACACGATCTTCGCCGAGGCGCAGCGCCGCTTCCTGGAATCGATGTCGACCTACGCGCGGCGCTTCCTGTCGCGCCTGGACCGCGCCCCGGCCGACCGGATCGATGGCCTCTCGCCGGCGATCGCGATCGATCGCCGCGCGGCCTCGAGGAACCCGCGCTCGACGGTGGCGACCTCGACCGAGATCCACGACTACCTGCGCGTGCTGTACGCACGGATCGGCACTCCGCACTGCCCCGAGTGCGGGCGCGAGTTGCTGGCCGCGCCGCCGGCGGTGGCCGCGCGGCAAGTGCTCGAGGAATTCGAAGGAAGCAAGCTGCAACTCCTGGCGCCGCTCTACCATCACCGGTTCCGATCGCACAAGCCGCTCGAGCGGCCGGTGCATTTCCGGGAGCTGCGCGAGGAGCTGCTGCGCCAGGGATTCGTGCGCTACGCCCAGGACGGCGAAGCGAGGCGGCTGGAGGAGGCGCCCGCCCGCGACCTGGCCCGGGCCCGCGTGCTGGAACTGATCGTCGATCGCGTGGGCGTGCGCCGCTTCTCGCGCTCCCGCCTGGCCGACGGTTTCGAGCAGGCCTACCGGCTGGGAAACGGCGTGGCGCTGGTCCGCGACGAGGAGGGCCGCGAGCGGATCTTCACCCGCGAACCGGCCTGCCCGATGCACGACGTGTTGCTCGAGGAGCATCCGCACCCGCGCCTGTTCTCGTTCAACTCGCACGCGGGGGCCTGCGGTGAATGCGACGGACTGGGCCGGGTCGAGCGGTGCGACGCAAAGCGGTTGCTCCAGGACGAAAGGCGGCCGCTCCTGCGCGGCGCCCTGGCGGCTCCCTGGAAACACGAGCTGTGGAAGCCGCACTTCGGCGTGCGCCGGATCCTGAAGGCGCTCGAACGCCAGCTCGGCTTCGATCTCGAGGCGCCGTTCGGCGAGTTGCCGGAAGCGGTTCGCGCGGCGATCCTGTTCGGTTCGGACGAGCCGCTCGAGATCGAGATCGTGCGGCAGCGGGCCCACTCCCGGAGGGAATACGCCTTCCAGGTGGCTTGGAAGGGCCTGTGCGGATGGTTCGAGGAGAAGTTCAAGAACTCGGGCGAGGGGCGCTGGTGGCAGCAGCGGCTGAGGCCGCTGATGATCGTGGGCGACTGCCCGGAATGCGGTGGCGAACGCTTGAATCCGCTGGCCCGGGCGTTCACCTTGGGCGGACAGACCCTGGGCGGGTTGTCCCGGATGACGGTCGAGGAGGCCGCGGAGTTCTTCCGGGAGCTTCGCCTCTCGGGCCAGCCGGCCGAGGTGGCGGGCGAGCTGCTGCGGGAGATCCAGAACCGGATCGACGTGCTGGCCGAGATCGGCCTCGGGTACCTGCAGCTCGACCGGCCGTCGACGACGCTCTCGGGCGGCGAGGCGCAGCGCCTGCGGCTGGCCGCGCAGCTCGGCAACCGGCTGGTGGGAGTGCTGTACGTGTTGGATGAACCGACCATCGGGTTGCACCCGCGGGATACGGCCAAGTTGATCGAGACGCTCGAGGGGCTGAAGCGGCTCGGGAACACGATCCTGGTGGTCGAGCACGACCTCGACATGATCCGGGCGGCCGATTACGTGATCGACCTCGGGCCGGGCGCCGGACACCGGGGCGGCCGCGTGGTCGCGCAGGGCAGCGTGGCGGAGGTGGAGCGGAACCGGGCCTCGCTGACCGGGGCCTACCTGCGGGGCGAGAAGCAGGTGCGCCGGTCGGCGATCCGCCGCCGGCTCGGCCGAAAGGCGGTCACGATCAAAGGCGCGACGCTCCACAACCTCCAGTCGATCGACGTGACGATCCCTGAGGCGGCGCTGACCTGCGTGACCGGAGTGTCCGGCTCGGGCAAGTCGACCTTGATTTTCGACCTGCTCGAACCGGCCGTCCGCCGCTGGTTGCGGGATGGGGACGCGGGGTCGGGCCCGTATCGATCGCTGGCCGTGTCCGACCGCCTGACGCAACTGACCGTGGTCGACCAGTCGCCGCTCGGCCCGACCCCGGCCTCCAACCCGGCCACCTACACCGGCATCTTCGACGCCATTCGCGAGGTCTTCGCGTCCACGCCCGAGGCGCGCATGCGCGGCTTCCAGAAGCGGCGCTTTTCGTTCAACCTCTCCGGCGGACGCTGCGAGGCCTGCGAGGGGCGCGGACTGGTGCAGGTCGAGATGCACTTCCTGTCGGACGTCTACGTGCCGTGCGAGGCCTGCGGCGGCCGGCGCTTCGAGCGGGAAACGCTCGCGGTGACGTACGGCGGCAAGTCGATCGCCGACGTGCTCGACCTGGAGATCGGCGAGGCGCTCGAGTTTTTCAAGAACCACCGCAAGATCCGGGCGGCGCTCGAGCTGCTTGACGACGTCGGCCTGGGCTATCTGCGGCTGGGCCAGCCGGCGACGACCTTGTCGGGCGGCGAGGCGCAGCGGGTCAAACTGGCCGCCGAGCTCGCGGCCGAGCGGCGAGGTCGGACGCTCTACCTGCTCGACGAACCCACCACCGGACTGCATCTCGACGACGTGGCGCGCTTGGTCGAGGTCCTGGGCCGCCTGGTGGAGGCCGGCCACACCGTCATCGTGATCGAACACAATCCGGAGGTGATCCGCTGCGCCGACCAGGTGCTCGATCTGGGGCCCGAGGGCGGCCGGCAGGGGGGGCAGGTGGTCTTCTGCGGCCCGCCGGAGGAAGCCGCCGGCTGTCCCGCCTCGTACACCGGGCGCAAACTGTCCGAATCGTCGAACGCCGAACTGGAGCGGAGCGCATGACCGGCGCCATGCCATCCAGTGGAAGCGGCGGAACGGCGGGCAAGCCCCTGACGGTCCAGGGCGACCGCACGGTGCTGCTGGAGGTGAACTCCGAGGGCTTCGCCGAGGCCCGCGATTTCCTGTCGAGCTTCGCCGAGCTGGAGAAGTCGCCCGAGTTCTTCCACACCTACCGGATCACGCCGCTCTCGATCTGGAACGCGGCCGCGGCCGGCCTGGACGCCGACGCGATCCTGGACTTCCTGAGGGACCGCGCGCGCTATCCCGTGCCGCCCAACATCGAGCGGGACGTGCGCGAGAACATCCGCAAGTTCGGACTGCTGCGGCTGGAGCGGGTCGAGGACCGGATCATGCTGGTCTCCACCGAACCCGGACTGCTGAAGGACGTGACCCGCAATTCGGTGATCAAGAAACTCCTGGGCAAACACGCCGGCGGCGATGCGATCGAAGTGCCCGCTGTGCACCGCGGCGAGGTCAAGCAGGCCTTGATCCGGATCGGCTTTCCGGTCGAGGACCTGGCCGGCTACACGCGCGGCGCGCCGTTCGAGTTCGAGCTGCGCCGGGAGCAGCGCCAGGGCGGCCCGTTCCAGTTGCGGCCCTACCAGCGGGACGCCGCCGACGTCTTCTACGCGGGCGGCACGGAGCGGGGCGGGTCGGGCGTGATCGTCCTGCCCTGCGGAGCGGGCAAGACCGTGGTGGGGTTGGGGGTCATGAAGCGGGTCGGCGCGGAAACGCTGATCCTGACCACCAACGTCGTGGCCGTGCGGCAGTGGAAGAACGAGCTGCTCGACAAGACCGACATCGATCCGGACGACATCGGAGAGTACACCGGCGACACCAAGGTCGTGCGGCCGGTGACCGTGGCCACCTACCAGATCCTGACCTACCGCCGGAGGAAGAACGCGCCGTTCGTGCATTTCGAGCTGTTCTCGGCCAACGACTGGGGGCTCGTGATCTACGACGAGGTGCACCTGCTGCCGGCGCCTGTGTTCCGGGTCACGGCCGAGATCCAGGCCACGAGGCGGCTCGGGCTGACCGCCACGCTGGTCCGGGAGGACCACAAGGAAGATGAAGTCTTCTCCCTGATCGGGCCGAAGAAGTGTGACGTGCCCTGGAAAGTGCTGGAGCGCCAGGGTTGGATCGCCCAGGCCAACTGCATCGAGGTGCGGATCCCCATCCCGGACGACATGAAGCACGAGTACCAGAGCGCCAGCGCCCGCAACCAGTTCCGGATGGCCTCCGAGAACCCCGCCAAGGAGGCGGTCGTCGAGGGTCTGCTGGAGCGCCATCGTGAAGAGCGGAAACTGATCATTGGCCAGTACATAGATCAGTTGATCGAGCTTGCCGGGCGGCTCGACGCGCCGTTGATCACCGGCAAGACGCCCAACAAGGAGCGGGAGCGACTCTACAAGTTGTTCCGAGAAGGCGAGCTTCCTTTGCTGCTGGTCTCTAAGGTAGGCAATTTTGCAATCGACCTGCCGGATGCATCGGTGGCGATCCAGGTCTCCGGGACCTTCGGGTCGCGTCAGGAGGAGGCCCAGCGACTGGGCCGCATCCTGCGGCCGAAAGCGAATGGATCGCCGGCATGGTTCTACAGCCTGGTCACTTGTGAGTCGAAGGAGTCGGAGTTTGCCAATCACCGGCAGCTCTTCCTGACGGAACAGGGATACTCCTACGAAATCTGTGATGTGGATCAACTGGAGTTCCACGAGGACGAAGCGAGCACCGATGAGCGAAGCGACCCGAAACCCCAGGGCACCTAGTCTGGAGCGGCTGCTCCGGGAGCGGACCCGGGAGGAGCTGAAGGAATTCCACTCGTTCTGGGACGGCGAGGGGCCGGCGCCGACGACCTCGGACGCGCTGATCGGATCGCTGGTCGGGCGCATGACCGACGAGGAGTCGGTGCGCAAGCGGCTCAAGTTCCTCTCCAAGAAGCTGGTCGACTTGCTGCGCTTCCTGCTGCGCGACCGGGCCTTCACGGTGACCCGCGAGAACGTGGTCCGCTCCCGGCTGTTCAACTACATGAGCCAGTACGAGGTCGAGGCGGCGCTGAACGCGCTGCAGAAGCGCGGCTTCGTGTTCCAGCTCGAGTCGCAAGGCGGCCAGCGCAACGGCGACACGTCCTTCTCGATCCCGAGCGACCTGGGCGAGGTGCTGCATGCGTTCCTGTGGGACGAGGAGGGCACGCCCAAGGAGTTGTTCAGCCTGCGGGCCTATCTCAAGCGGCTCGGCGCGGACGAGCTCGATCGCATGGGGGCGGCGCTCTCCGAGCCGCGATCGTTGAAGGATCTGGACGAGGCCGTGCACCTCTTGTGCTCGCCGGCCGAAATCGTCCACCGGCTCGGCCTGCTGGCCGAGGACCTGAAGCAGGTGGTGGCCGTGGCGGTGGCCGAGGCCGGCGGGTTCGTGCCCAAGTCGCAGTATGAACGCATTCGCGGCTCGGGGGCCCGCTGGGACCGCAAATGCCTCAAGCGGGAGTTCGAGCGAAACTACCTGGGCACCTTGCGCCATCTGGCCCTGGGCGAGTACGGCATCAACCACTTCGACGACACGCTGGTGCTGTTCGAGGAGGTGGTGTCCACCTACCGGCGCGAGGTGGGCCCCGATCCGGCCGCGCGAATCGACGACGTCAAGACCTGCGGCGTCGACATGATCTCGGACATTTCCAATCTGCTCTCGTTCGTGGCGCACAATCGGGTGCGGCTGACCCTGAACGGCCAGATCTACCGCACCGTGACCAAGAAGCTGATCGATCAGTTCATCCTGGCCAAGAAGTCGGAACTGGTCGGCATCGATTCGTTCCAGTACATCTACGACTTCTGCGTCTCCCACAAGCTGGTCGAGCGGCGTCCGGACCGCAACCTGCACATCACCGTCAAGGGGCGCCTGTGGGAGACCGAGAAACTCGACAAGAAGCTGCGGGTGCTGCTCGACTTCGCTTTCCGGGAGCAGCTCAAGGACGGCGACTCGTTCCATGCGCCGCGCCTGCGCGACCAGCTGCTGGAGATCCTCAAGACCCAGCAGGTGGGGAGCTTCCACGAGGTGATGGCGCTGCCTTTTTCCGCGCGCAACGCCTATCTCGCGCGGCTGGAGGAGGACCACGTTCGCGACGCCTTCCAGAACCGCTACCAGTACGCCCCGACCGCGGTGATGCGCGACTCGGCGGGGCTGGCCCAGTGGCTGTTCCAATGGATGCGCGATCGGCTCTACCTGATGGGCCTGGTCGACCTGGGCGTGAAGGACCAGACGCCGGTGTGCGTGCGGCTGACGCCGCTCGGCGCCCGCGCGCTGGGACGGGCGATCCCGGACGACCTGGCGCAGGCCGGCCGGCCGCTGATGGTCAACCCGGACTTCGAGGTGCTGCTGTTCCCAGAAGGCGGCGAGACCTACGACCTGATTACCCGGCTCGATCGGTTCGCGGAGCGGCAGAGCTCCGATTCGGTCTACCGCTACAAGCTGACCGCGCCCTCGATCGAGAAGGCGGTCGCCGAGGGGCTGGACGTCTCCGAGATCCTGCGCGTGCTGTCCGAGAACGCCCGCAGCGCGATCCCCCAGAACGTGGTCTACTCGGTCAAGGAGTGGGCCGGCAAGGTGCGCTTCGTGAGCGCGCGCCGGATGCTGGTTCTGCGCGGCCGCAACCGGGAGATCATGGACCGGGTGCTGCGCACGCTGTCCTCGCGCAGCCTGGTCGCCGAGCGGCTTTCGCCGACCGCCATCGTGGTCGAGGAACACGCCGACCTGTCGGTGCTGGAGGAGGAGCTGGGGAAGGACGGAGTGTTTCTCGAGAGCACCGGCCCCAGCGGGAACGGTTCGCCGGCCGGCTGACCATGGTCCGCCTCGAGGAGCGGTTGCGGCTGATCGTGGTCACGCCGGGCCGGGGCGAACCGCGTGAACTGGAGCGGCTATGTGCGGCCTGCATCGAGGCCGGCGCCTCCGCGCTCTGGATCCGGGAGCGGAGTCTCGAACCGGCGGTGCTGCAAGAGCTCCTTGGCGCCCTGCGCGAGCGCGCCGCCGCCCGGGGAACCCTGCTGATCCTCGCCGGCCACCTTGAATTGCCCGCGGCGGCGCGGCCCGGCGGTTTCCACCTGGGCTGGCTGGACGCGGCCCCGTCCGACGTGCGCGCCCGGGTCGGTCCGGACTGCCTGCTGGGCTATTCGGCGCACGATCCGCTCGAACCGGACCGCTTCGCGGCCTGCGACTACGTGACGCTCTCGCCGATCTTCGAGACCTCGAGCAAGCCGGTCGAACGGCCGCCGCTCGGCCTCGAGCGCTTCGGCCGGCTGGCCGAAGGACTGGATCTACCGGTGGTCGGCCTGGGCGGGATCGATCGTCACAACGCCGGCCGGGTGATCCGGGCCGGCGCCGCCGGCGTGGCGGTGATGCGCGCGGTGACCGGCGCCCGCCATCCCGGCCGCGCCGTGGCCGAACTCCGGCGGATCGTCGACGAGGCGCTGGTTTGAGCGCCGGGCGGCGCCCGTTCGCGCCCCGCAGGCTCCTGCGCCCGATCCGATGGCTGGTGCTCCTGACGCTGGCCGGGCTGTTGTGGTTCGGCCTCTCGGACGTCTCGCTGTTGCGTCTGCCCGCGGGCGAGCCGGCGCTGTTTCACTACCCCGGCGGCGCGCGCGTGCTGGTCACCCGGTTCGACGAGGAACGGCCGCCCTTGATCGGCGATGCGGTGTTCTTTCTGGCCGGCGAGCAGCGGATCGGATTCGGCCGGCTGGTCGCAACCGCGGGCGATGCGCTTCAGATCGACCCGATCGGCCGGCGCGTGCGCCGCTTTGGTGCCTCGACCTGGTATCCTGCGACCGCGAAGCTCCTCGGGCAGTTGCCCCTCGATCCGGGCCAGGTCCTGGTGATGGCGGAGAATCCGCTTCGGCGCGAGGCGGGCGCCGTCCTCGAGGAACGACACCTCATCGTCCGGGTCTTCGCGGTGTTGCCGTTCTGATGCAGTTCCTGGAAAGCGATTTTCTGAAGCTCGTCCAGGCCCGTTCGCGCAAAGGCGGCGGAGCGGGCATCGTCGTGGGGGTCGGCGACGACGGGGCCGTGCTCGACCCCGCGGGGCGGCAGGTCGTGGTGGTCACCGACATGACGCTGGACGGCGTCGACTTTCGCCTCGAACAGTGCGGCTACCGCGCGGCGGGCCGGAAGGCGATGGCCAGGAACCTCTCCGACCTGGCCGCGATGGCCGCCGAGCCGTGGTGCTGCTTCATCTCGGTGGCGCTGCCTGCCGGCGTCTCGGGGGCCGACTGCGAGGAATTGCTCGCGGGCCTGTACGGTCAGGCGGAGGCCTTCGATTGCGAGGTCGCCGGCGGCGACACCAAGCGTTCCCCCGGATCGTTGCTGATCAACGTGGCCATGGCCGGTTACGTGACCGAGGCGGGACCGGTCCTGCGCGGCGGCGCGCGCCCGGGCGACCTGCTGTTCGTGACCGGGCGCCTGGGCGGCTCCGGTCTGGGCCGCCATCTCGACTTCACTCCCCGCGTGGCGGAGGCGCTGCGCTTGAACGAACGCCATGGCCCGACCGCCATGATCGATCTCTCGGACGGCCTGGCGGTCGACCTGACCCGGCTGTGCGAGGCCAGCGGAATCGGCGCGCGCCTGTTTGGAGACGCCCTTCCGCTGCACGCCGCCGCGGAGCAGGCGGCCAGCCGGGATGGGCGCTCGGCCGTCCTGCATGCCCTGCTCGATGGAGAGGATTACGAACTGCTGTTCAGCCTCGATCCGAAAGGCGCCGAGCGGCTCGGTGCGGATCCCGACCTCGGACCGCTCGTGACCTGCGTGGGCGTCTGCCGGCCCGGGCCGGACGGCCTGCGGCTCGTCACGCGAGCGGGCGAGAGCGAGCTCCCGGCCGGCGGTTTCGAACACCGGTTCTCGACGGATGCGGACACGTGACGGTGATCGAGACCGACTCCCCGGAGAGCACCGAGCGGCTGGGAGCGCGGCTGGCCCGGCGCCTCGCGGGCGGCGAGCAGCTCCTGCTCGTGGGTGAACTGGGAGCGGGCAAGACCTGCTTCGTGCGCGGGCTGGTCGCCGGACTTTGCGGCGATCCGAGGCAGGTCCGTTCGCCGTCCTACAACATCCTGTGCCAGTATGACACCGGCCGGATGCCGCTTAGCCACTTCGACGCCTACTTCGTGCGTGAGCCCGAGGAATTTCGGCGGACCGGTCTGGAAGAATTCCTGGGACTGGGCCAGGTGGTGGCGGTTGAATGGGCGGATCGGTTTCCCGAGGAGTTCGACGGGCCGGCCATCTCGATCCGCTTCGAACACCTGGACGGCGATCGACGGCGGTTGACCTTGTCCAGCAACGACCCGGAGTTGATGAAACGCATTTGCGGACTCGGGAGCGAGGAGTGTTGAGCTTGCGAGTGTTCTGCCTGGGCTTGATGCTTCTGTTCGGCTGCGTCAGCAGCGATCCGGATCTGCCGCCGCCGATCGAGCCGCTCGAGCGCGTCCTTCGGACGCCGCTGCTCGTGCCGGAGACCGGCAACGAGTCGCCGATCGCCGTGGTGGCGGAGCTGACCGGGGCGACGCACGAGATGCTCCTGGCGCTGCTCGAACGCTCGGGCCGCTTTCGCACCGATGTGGCTCCGGCCGCCACCCGCTTCCGGCTCGAGACCTCGGTCGTCGCCTTCCGGGACGACGACGCGACGGAGGGGGTCATCTTCGACAAGGCCAAGAGCCTGGGACAGAGGCGCCGGGCGGTGGTGGAGCTCTCCTACCGGGTGCTCGACCAGGCCGGGCGGGTCTTCATGGAGGGAGTCTTGTCCGGCGAGTCGCTGGTGCTCGGAGTGCACCGGTTGGAGGTGCCCGCGGCCGCCGACCTGAAGACCGGTGCCTACTGGAACTCGCCCTTCGGGCGCGCCACCAGGGACTGCCTCGATCAACTGGTGCGCCTCTTGAGCGACGCGTTCTGAGGGCCCGCGCACCCGCTGTTCCCCGTTCTCCTCGGGCGGGCGATCGGGAGCGAACCGGGGTTTTCCGGCGAACCCGGCCCGGACGGGGCCGTTCTGGCAGGACAGGACTCGAATGGATCGACCCGATTCGGAACTCCTGATTCGATTGCGAGAGGGCGACGCGTCGGCTTTCGACGTCATCGTCGAGCAATTCGAGGGGCGCCTGATCGGCTACTTTCTCGGGTTATCGGGCGATCGGCAACTTGCCGAGGACTGTGCGCAGGAGGTC